>Ga0209092_10001584_pt1 | contig 21923 bp, 15 predicted proteins | sample FraStrMetagenome_FD_187446 | JGI IMG/M metagenome (GOLD analysis project Ga0209092, IMG submission 187446) | Marine eukaryotic phytoplankton communities from Arctic Ocean - Fram Strait ARC3M Metagenome (SPAdes) (version 2) | ecosystem: Environmental > Aquatic > Marine > Oceanic | place: Fram... | reverse complement strand
TTGATCGAATGAAACGAAGAACAGTAAAAGGAACAAAAGTAAGAGGCTTAAGTAACCCACGAGCTGAACCTGATTTCTATAGGATGAACCCAGTTCATGATTTTAGTGCTAATCCAGAATCACCGGGCAGTTTCCAACATGTGAGTCCTAAAGCTGAGATATTAAAGGAGTACAAAGAAGATGATGCAGTTCCTTTCCCTAAAAAGAGTGGCGATGAAAACGTACACATACTGAATATCGATTTAATTACTGATGATATGGATAAAGAAATGATAAACTTTATCACGGATCTAGATGATTCAAGTCCTAGCGAGGCGATATTATTTGATGAAAGCATTTTTTAATATGTCTTACATTGTTAAGAAGTAAAAGGCAATACTTTTTCACTGAAATTGGTTTCCTCATTTGATCGTTTTTGAACTTCTTGAAAAAAAATCCATTTTATCCTATGTGTCCTATTGTATATTATCGCATGAACAAAGTTAGCTCTATAGTTACTGATTAATTATATCTTCGTGGATGTAGAACGCAAGGATCAGGTAAAATTCATTTGTTGCATGGCATTTGAGAAGAAATGCTATGCTCCTGTATAATGTAGTCAAGATTTCAAGCATTTCTGATCGTAGTCTTTACTTTTATGTTTGACTATTGCTACTATTTCCTTTCAAATAAATTTGGAAAGGAGGCGGATGTTAGTATGTAAGAAAGAAAATCTACAGGTGACAAAGTAGTAGATATATTTTTCTTGAGACATTATAAATGTCGGTAGCCTCAATTTTCACTTTTAAGTTGTTATTCTTTCACACTCATTCAGAGGAAGCTATATTGAATTCACTCAACGAAAGCGAAATAAATGCAATCGGCAAATATGATGCTGGAAAATCATCCAAGTTCATAAGAAAACATTCTATCTCATTTGCACAAATTTGATCAGCTCGTTACCCAATTATTTCATTTGATCGTGGCAATCTCGCTAAATAAATTCTTTACCAGTGAATAGTTTATCTTCTTTTCAGCAATATTCATAATCTTACTAAGATAATATAATTCACACAGATTTAGATCTTTTTCCTTTTGTTCTTATTGTATTAAAGTGGTAGGAAATTGCTTTCAGGTTGAAAGTAGCTCCTTCGCTCTTTCGTATAATTTATGTTTCATATAAATGATATTATTACGGGAGATATTGAAAAAATGAATACATTTGTCGGAATTTTATCTACCCGGTATATTCAGACCACGGGTAACTCTTAGAGTTCAAATGGACACCCCGAAGTCCAATGAAGCATCCCATCACGAGTGCACAAAGTCACAAATATAAACAACCAACAGAGATACTGCTACGTTATTTGAATCCCAGAATTGAAGATTTGTTAATTGTTACTAATTTCATGAAGAGTAATTGCCCTTCAAATTTTAACAAACATGGTATGAAAACCCTTGTTTCATTACGCACCATTGTAACAATATTGGTAGACAAAGTAGACAAAAGCCTTTTGAGTCGACTTTTAATCTGCACCATGGACAATTCATATCAACATTTTACTGATTCATAAAGTTCATGAAGATATGAAGATGATTGGATCAGTACAAACTTTATGCGTTACGTTAGAAACATTCTTTCTCCCTCCACCTTTTCCAGCTGTATTTAGATATCAAATAAAAGAAAGCGTAATTGAGATAATATAGTTATATATTATATATGACAAAACAAGTTACATCACGCTCACATATATCTCAGCAAAAACTATTTCTCAGTCAAAGTCTCTAGAAAAAGGAATAAATTAAAGTCACAACATCATTCAGGTCTAAAATAGTAGAATATGAAATCATCTGTCACTTATATGATTGATTGTATTCCTGATTTCACTCATGTATTACTACATCTACAAATTGATATACAGACACAAACTCATACAAAAATCTGGAAACCAAGGAAAATATTCTAACAGCCTCCACTAGATTATGATCTGCATAATCCACCAGGCCCACATTTTAAACCAAGAATAGAGAAAGGCCCATCATCATCTCCTTGAGTTGAGGTAACTCGTTCCATGAAACTCTGAAATAACAATAAGGAGAAAAAATTGAGATAAAAATAGAAAAATCACAGATGCGAAATTACTTCTTGAAATAAAGTTCTCACCTTGTATTTCTTAGTTTTGGCTTTCCGTTGCATTCTTTCTTGAATAGAAGGAGCAGCATCTTGCCAACTCCACCAGTAATTGTACGATTCTGTCTTTTCTCCGTTTGCACTGGATGCAATGTTATTTGCAATGAGAATGTCATCGATTGCTTCCATATGGCGGACCTTTGCACTTCCAAAAGAGAGAGGTTGGACAGCAAGAAGAGCTGTATCAAAAAGAAAACAGAGAGATCAGTACATTTCCAACAGAAACTAATTTTGCAGGTATTGTTATTAGCACTTACCACTTGGAAAAATACTGACTGATGTTTGTTGATTCCATGGCGCGCCGTCTTCAACTTTTTTGGGGGCTCTGCTTCTTAATATGGGTCTTCCAAAAATTGCTTTATTTGGCTTTGCACCTGGAGTTGTTCTTTCGACAGTGAGATTATCGATGGCCATGCGAATTTCTTCGCCAAGATCGAAGTCTGATGCCGATAAACTAGATCCACCATAATGGTCCTTAAGATAAAATAATTCAAAGAATCAATTAGCAATTCGAAACTACAAAAATCTAACAATCAGTTGACAAGGAGAGTGCTCACCAATTCTTCAAGATATCCACCGAATTTCAAGAAAACCAACCTCAATAGAACCTGAGTTGCTGCGTGTCTTCCAGCCGCAGTGATATTTTGGATCTCAACTGCAGATTTCATAATCTTCTCTGTAATGCTGATTCTTCTCTTGCGTTTTTCGCTACTGTCTGAATCCAAGTCGCTATCATAGTCCACTTCGGGGCCCAAATATGTCGGTAAGAAATCGTCCTGATATTGAGTTATAAAAAGTCAGAAACAAAAGTATACAAAGAAAACGTTTTTTTGAATAAGATATACAATAACTGAACTTACATGGAAGCCGTAGTTACTTTGGAGATACAGAGCAAAGCAAGCATGTTCAGCAGCCTCCGCATCAACAGTAGGAACACGATTTAATGCGAAGTAGGATATAGCCTTTAAAAGAAGACAATTCAGTCGCACACCTGTTGTGGCAAAAGTAATTTGGTTAATGTGATTGGTCAATAAGCATCGAATGGCACATAGGACACTCTTCACAGAAAATGTGGCTGCAGAGTAACCTCCTGGACCTTCTTTGGAACGGAGGTGCAAGGTGTTGGAGAGGAGCTCAATGAGACGTTCTGCTTCCGAATTGGTCACGAGGAGTACAGAATCATGGATATGAGTGGAGTCAGAACTAGAGGATTCACGTGGTTGTCCAAAGTGACCTTCTGATCCAACAAGGTATGCTAATGCCATTCGCTATAAGTAAATCAGAGACAAAAGAATTTATGAGTTTGAATTTTCTAGACTAAAGCATAATGGTAGCAATACTTTGTGCGTGAGTGCACTTACAGCTTTGAGGCATTGAAACTGTTGTTGCATTTCTCCTGTAACAGGATCTACCAACGATACGTCTTTGGTAGATGTCATTGTTGCATAATCAGCAATGGAGGATAGAATAGTAATTGCATCTTGTTCATGCAAGATACGCCTCACAGGGGATTCTGCTGCTAGGTTCATAATGGTAAAAAGAGCAGCATCTTGGATGGAATTGGCTTCCCATGTAGATGGGAGATTTGTCATACTTTCATTCAAAATGAATATCACAGTTAGAATTAAATTGCACAATGCATCAAACAATGTAGAACGCCATACTTACTCAGACATTGTGCCATTCATTTCATCATCCGATTTAGCAGAAGCTGGAGAACCTGTTAGTGGAGTAAAGTCTGTAGTGGATGCAGTTTCATTGTGATCCTTTTTGAATTGTGCTTCGGACATACGCAAGTCTCTTGCTAGATCAGAATTAGAGGAAATATTGACGCGGGTGTTGTCGTAATGAGACGGACCGCCGACAGTAATAATACGAAGGATAAGAGGTATAATTCCAGAAGAGGCTACCGACTGAGCCACTTTGGAATCTCTAGAGGGTCGAGTCAAATTTTTCAGAGCCGATAGACACCATCTTGCAGTTTCAGGATAAATTTGTTTGTCAGAATAGAAATGTCTTTCTTTGGCAACACCGTCAGGTGATTGATGAATGAGACCGTCTGCTTTCATTGCTGAGGCGAGCAAGGCTCGAGGAGGCATCTCCTTTCCATTGTCTTGTTCTGGAATCAACCCCCCACGTGCGCTGTGTTCTTCGGATGTGGATGATGCAATCTATGCAACGAAGCAAAACGGATGAATGGTATTCCAAGGAAAAAAAACTCTCAAAATTAAAAACTATACGAGACACTTACCAATAGAGCATATGACAAAGCTTCTACTATTTGAACATCCCAATGAGAAGAAACAAGCTCTCTTCTAAGGTCTCCATCCGCAAAGGTCAAGTTTACCAAAATTATAGCCAATAGATGGCAAGAAGGGTCTTCACAAAGAAGGCGTGAAAGAACCTTAGCACCTCCGTATTCAATTGCAATCGGCTACAAAATAACGCAAAATAAATGTTAGCCAAATCTCTTGGAAAATAACCCGTTCGAAACGACTTTCGTTACTTACTTTTTTGTTTTCCGCAGGAATAGACACATTGTTTAGAACGAGCAAGGCAAGATATTGCTCACTCGAACTTCGGTCACATCGTTGCAAAAAGTTCAAAAGAACTGGAACAAGTTTGCCTTCATGACCTTGGACCATGACGGCTCTATTATTTTCCGTTGTCGAATGCTCCGAGAGTGAAAATAGCATACGAAGCGCGCGGGCGGCTTTTTCTCCAGAAGTTTCGTCCGACGATCCTAGCTCTTCTGTTAATTGGGGAACCATACTCATTGTAGGTTCCGTTGGGACTGGCGGAGGTGGTTCTTCCACTTGTTTTGATTTTCTGCCGAATTTTTTCTTCTTTTTGGTAGCTGTGTCGGCCGCTGGATGATCTCCATTTTCCTCAACTTTCCCTTTCTTATTTTTTTTCTTGAGTGAGAATCCCATCTTGGATGTTTCTTTATAGTGTATTAATTGGAAGGTAGCTTACGAGTATGTTTTGGAGAAGAGCTCTATTGATATCTATAGATGTGATTGGAGTGCTTTGAAAATAACGAAAGACGGGTCTGTGATTGATTGATTTACTTCAAGATCACAATGCTGTCAGATGCAGATGAATGAATTTGTGCAGACTGAATGACGTGACAAAAAACAAAATCACTTCAAAAATCTAAGGAAATCCTAGGTAATCTTTCTATGAATTTATTAAGAGAAGCAAGAAATATAACCATGAAAAGCTAAAACCCATGTCTTTGCTCCCAATGCTTAGGAAAATTTTACGCAGGCACGTTCAGAACGCATATGAATGAAATTTGAACTTCCCTAATCATAGACAAAGAGTCTTAAATAAAAGAATAGATTCTGTATGAAAATAAAATGAAAAAAACTTTATTAGGATAAAATGCTATTTCGAAAAACAAATATATGCCTGAGGATGTATTGAATCTTTCTTTTTGAATGTGCACACAAATTTCCAATGATACACACAAAATATATTATTCATAGAGTCTGTTTCGAAATTCAGACACTTAGCAATATAAAAATTTGATTCGTAAAGAATAAAAATATGTTATTAATTTCATAGGTTTATGCATGTCAAAAATCTGCATCTATCTATATCAAACTACCTAAGTATTTGATTCAAAAGATATATTTAGGTTAAATAAGGTATAAAATTAGAGTGTCCGGCGATGTCAACTTGTTTTAAATAGCTGTGAATTCCTGTCTCCGTGCCAGCTTCAACAAGAGAAAAAAATATTTGTATGTTGCTTTGGTGATTCTAGAGTGATTAGTGGCTTTGATGGTATTTGATTTACTTTATCGGATGTGCAACAAGTTTCACGGATCCCAAGTATATTCTCCTACATTTATTAATCAATTCCATCGAAAGTTATGGTAACAACTAGAAATTGCACCAAGACCTTCATGTACCTTTTGATTCTTATTTTGTGCATGCAATGGAAGACAATGTGCACATTTCCTTATTAAATATCAATGATAAAGTTGCCTTTAATAACTAGTCGTCAACATATCCTTCTACATTCTTGTCAGATATCACAAAAATCCTGGAAACATCTATATTCAAGTTGCGTGAATGAATTACACTTTGCCATTTCTTTTGATAGTCACAAAATGAAAATTAAGTTCACATAAAAAAACAAATCTGAATTACACATTTTGTGAAGCCACAAAATACAACAGAAAAATCGTCGTGTTGTGATAATATATTCTTATCGTACCGTATGTGGAAGTTTACTAAAGAGACATAATTTCCAACAATACGGTGGATTTTGATGGGACATATAGAAGCACAGAAATGTCTCTTTAAAAAGACTGGTGATGAGCAAGAAAAAAGAATTCGTGAATAGATTCATTGTCAAAACAACAGCTCCTGCACAATAAATTATGCGGATGAAGAAACCAATGAGATTTATCTCTCCCGCATTCATCCTCCTTAATGGCGGATTTTTTCCGATTGTGCAAAGCTTTGTTGCCACCATAACTATGGATACTGATGTGTCTTTGGATATTCGAGATATGAAAGAAGAACTTTTACGTGGAAATCGTGCAGAAGCTCTGAGAATATACACTGAGGGAGAGCGTTCACATGAAAGCTTGGAATCTCTCTCTTTGCAACACGACTTTAGCAATCTTCCTCCCTTTCTTATTCATCTTTACGGTTTAAGAAATCCTAACATAGAAAGTCAGGATTATTTCGCTTACGAGCACTATGCTCATGACCACATTCTGGCTTTATTGAATGACAAGAAGAGTGGGACCTTAGCTGTCGACGCTATCATAGTTTTAAGCCTATGGATGCGAGCTTCTTACTTTCTCTGGGAAGTCTTAGAGAATTGCAGATACACAAGCGTTGATAATTTAAAGAATATGGAAAGATTCATGGTAACTTGGTTGGGTTCACTACATACAAGTGATAAAGGCAACGGACTCTTTGCTATGACTGAACGAGCTTCCGACATGTTCGGAAGAATGCATAGAACAGCTAATAATCATGCTATACCTATATCTGAAGTCAACATTGATTTGTTGAAGTTACACAATGGAGTAGTGACATTGCTTGAATTCGATGGTACTTGTAGATCTTTCTCGGGCAGACCAGGCTTTGAAAATATGTATCACATGGTGTTACAAATACAGACCAAAATGACAGTGCCTTTAATGCAAATGTTGATTAGTTCCTTAGTGGAAGAAGATTTACCTTCCATAAAATTGTACGCCCTTGCCATTGTTCCTCAGATATCTCAATGTCAATATTCAAAATTTGAATATCTGAGAGACAATTTGCTGAACGCAAAAACTCTTGACAAAAGTGAGTTTGGGAAAATAATTGCAGTCCTCCAATCTTCCATCGATTGCCTTGGGTTCAAGTGCGAAGATGTAGGTACATATAAAAGCGGAGTTCTCCCTCAATGTGTTGATGTTCCACCTCCATTTCCCCTCGCGGGTTATCACCCCTCTGCAAATGTACATCAAAATGGTAAAATTGATCTTGACATACTTCAAATTAAAATTTTATCTGAGATGCAAGCATGGGATCATGCAAATCTTATATATGCGTACGGGAAAAATTCCTTCATCACAACAAGTTTCACTGGAGACGCTTTTAGATATCACACTTTGAAGTCCATGGCAAAAACAAAAACTAGAAGTATGGTAACTCCATTTTATCAAGAGTTTAGTACGTTTTATAATGACCCACACTATGCTGATACGATCATCACTCAGGCTTTCTCTGGAACTGGTCAATATACGACTGTGGAAGCACCAGTGAGGATTCAGACAATTGTGTTGACGCTACAATATCAAGTACAATACATGTACGCCATGACTTACCTTGAAGGATCTGTGGGTGATTGTTATTCACAAGATCCCGCAAGGCGTAGATCTATGATACAATCATGGGATATCTCTGCTGCGTATTTGATTGGATCCCTGGAGGGAGAAAAATTGGGCGGTTCTCCAGGTGATGGAATGCTGCTATATCAGCTCTCAAATACAATGTGTAAGGAATTTGGAACTTGCTCAGGAAATGGATGGTCAAAGGTTGCTACATTGTACCAATATTTTCTTCGAAACGGAAAAGATGAGATGGCTGGTCCGGATTGTGATTCATTGGCACAAACAGCAGACAAAATTAAGCACATTGTTATGGTACCAGTGTTGCAGTCCATTATTTGGTACGCTATTAGAAATCAGTTTCAAGACAAAAAATCCGACGCGATAGCTCTGGTAGAAGGAGAAGTAATGACCAGAGCGGTACTTCCAATTGTAAATTCTTACAATAGTATTTCATCTGATGTCTTGATTCGTAATATGATCATGGAACCCGGGCAGAAGCCTGTTCAAGATGGTCCCCAAGAAGTTGCAAATGCACTGTATGATATCGTGGACGATTTTGGAATCAAGTGTGATGCAATAGGAACTTATGATGGAATCAGCGTCTGTAAATCAGAAAGCAAAAGTTCCGGTCTTTCACACACTATGAATATTTTTGTTGTGATTGCGGTAGCATTTATTTCAGGGTTACTTTCAATCATTATTTTATAAAAAATTAACTATATGATATAGTACAAATTCTTTGTTCTTCCATTCAAAGTAAATAAAGTTGCTCGTTTTTATGAGTATATTTATTATTATTATTTGAATTTATGCCATCGAACCAGATGCAACTGGAGGTACATACTCTTCGATTTTTTTGTTATTTTCATGCATATGAATAAAATACTCCTCTATGTCCATCAATCGAAACCTTTGCTCCTCACTTTCTGTTTTGTAATATAATGCACCGATACTTATTGTGCACAAAACTGCAGACCAAAATAAAATGGAAACAATCCAGGGAACTGAGTGATCTTGTTCAAAGTAATCCTCATTATAGTAATTCCATGGTTGTTCCTCAAGAGCGCTTAAGAACATCAAGAATGCATCAAAAGAGCCATGCATGATCATGGCAGGGAAAATAATTCTACCAACTCCAATACTCGAATCTTTTTCTATATATTTCTTGATGACACCTAAACTCTGTAGCGCTGCTGCTAATGCATGTACAGGAAAAATGCTTCGAAAAAAAAGAATAACACCCTCCTGCATGACAGTTGCATCACTCATAAGAAAAACATACAAAAAGTTCTCAGCACATGCTAATCCAAGAGCCACGGAAACCATTGCAACTGTGACAGCCCCAGCCATTTGAGTGGGAGATCTCTCTTCAGGTCCGTCTTCTATCATTTCTATTACTTCCTGAGCTCTTTTATCATCATTCTGTGCCTTGATACGACTCGCGTTCGTTATGGATTTACGTGTGTAACTATCATCATCAGAACTCAAGACAGGAGCAATAGGGTACAAACTAGCTAGTGAAGCGCTTTGAACTTGTTTATTTCTATCGTCGTCAGAGATGAACATGAGATCAGGATGCTCTATTGTACGGAAGGTATAATATTTGCACAATTCCTCAATCATTGCAGCCAAGAAGAAAGCTTGAATAAATTCTCCCAAAAGCCAAGTGAACCGTGTGTGACTGTCCAGAAATGTAATGAATGCTTCTGCTTTCAAAGAATTCAAAAGACCATAAAATATGTAAACGAAAGATATCGAAATATTGACAAACAATGCTTGAAATACAAAAGCAGTTGGTACGCCAATAGTAAAGCCAGCGGAGAACATTTTGATTACTGCGTCCAAGCCTAAATCACTTCGATGGAATAGCCAGTGCAGTATATAGAGCAAGAAGAAACTAACTCCGAACGTAGCAACAACAACTATAAGATTTCCAATCCCAAACGAACTCCTCGGATTGAACAGTAAAGTCGTTGTAATTAAAATAGCTACCAAAATAAATGTTCCAATCAAATATTTACTCAGTTTCGACATACTTTTAGCATGATTGAAAACGCCACCAATTGCTCTTTTCCTTAGATCTTTTGTACGCTGATGATATTCATGAAAAGGCTGATGTGTAAGATAATCTATTTTCTGAAGTTTTGGTGGAACAAGTAGACGAGCTTCTCTTCCTTCTTGAGCCAATGCACAAGTTGAAAGGCATTGTATCCAGCACTTGAATATCTTTCCACAACAAGAGAGTGATAGACATCCGTACATATTCTGCATGAAATCTTTCTTTTGGAAATTTATTGGTTGTGATGCAACTGTATTGTAGGTTCCCGTGCTATCATCGTCGTTAAATATGTCTTGGTCCACTGGGTAACAACCACAGAGAGTGTGAGAACAAGCTGCCTCATATTTATCCTCTCTTGTATCATATATGGCATCGAGTTCACCCTCAATATAAAATAAGTGATCATCTTGTTCACGAGCTTTAATAATTTCATAACGAGTTCTCATTCGTCGTCGTCTTCCAATAACTCCCAACAGAAGAAGAAATGATAAAAATAACATAGCCCGAGGAAAGTCTCCAGGATTTGAATCTGTAGAATATGTTTCATAAACGGCATCATCGTCGTAACCATTTTGTAATAGACGCGGGATGTTGATAACACCAGACTTTGACCATAGTAGAGAATGCCATTCGTGAACTTTATATTTACCACGCATCATCAGCATTTTTCGGTTGTTATTATTACCATCATTGTAGTAGTCATCTTGATAATAATCATCATCATATGCATAGTTGTTATCATTTTGATATACATTATATTGACCATCATCATTTTCATACAAATCATTGTCTCCTTTAATATCTATGCCATTAATGCCCCAAATCGAATATGTCAATGCAACAAATAGCAAAAATAATCCTAAAGCGTATGTTAAAAGTGTGCTGGGAGTTCTCTTTCTCGACATTCCTCTTCTAATATTTCTAGCATTTAATAAATATTCTGTTCTTTGACTGAGCAAAAGACCAAAACATGCAATAGCTCCACATACAATTTGTTCATCTTGAAACAAAGCAGCCATAGAAGATGTAAATCCTCGATAACGACGATGAGGTCTTAATGGAGTGTCATCAACAGGAGTTTTCTTCATCGATTTTTTGGAAGCTGATGTTTTTCTAGATCGATATGATTTTTTAGATTTGGCTATGGAGAATCCACCTCGTCGAATACTTACTCGGCCGTCTTCTTCATCATCATCCAAACTTGAAAATATCCTTGTCGCTGTTACAGAATCATTGTCAATGTCGCTTCCATCAAAACTGCCTGAAAAACTCCGTAAAAATTCCTGACTTACTTCACGTGTATTCTCAGATGTATGAAATTTGGTGTTACTACTGGTGATAGAATGAGTGTCCGATATGTTATATTTAGGGCTTTTGGACATATCATATCCAATCACTTGAGCTATCCGTTTGTCAGTTTCGATTGCATCCAATTGGTTTATTTCGGTCTTTCTACTTCTAGACTTAGATCGAGTTCGTGATGACCTTATCTTTTCATCCTTATCTTTTTCTATATCACGATAACGTTGACGCCCACTAGACGATGATCGTTGTTTTTTCTTTTTATCAGGAGAAGATCGTTTTAACGATTTTTTTATCTTGGTTTTCATGCGGTCTTTCCTGGGGGAACTGTTGTCATTTTTGGAGGTTGGCATTTCGAGTACTGTTGAAATGTCTAAATTGACGAATGTGGAAAAGGCGCTTCCTTATTCTTTGAGCAAACCTATGGATATATATATATGACAATCGATGACTTCGCAATGACTTCACTAGCAGTTCCTGTCTTGTTTCCTGCAAAAAGGTTCAATTATTTTATTTCATGGAAAACTAAAGACACGAAATCAATGCGCTACTTTTGGTTTGAAAAAATGATGAGAAATGCATCGCCTATCAACTCTGCAAAAGCTATTCGTGTGTCGTATGCAAATCCATGTATACACATACAAATGAAAGATATAAACGGGTGTCAGCATAGTTAACTAATCTTGAATCCAATCAATATAATTAAATGTTTATGTACGTGTCTTACTACAATAAAAACACGTACAAAATATACCATAAACCTCTCATTTTTTCATTTTGAAGACAAAAGCAACTTTTTCTGCAGTAAATTCAATACAACACCTGCTACGGATGCAGTTATTTTTAGAAGCTGTCTAGATCTACATGATAACCATTACTTCATACTATTATTATATTTGATTAGTCAAACGAAACTTTTCAGTCACAGGGTAACCCTGATGAGTACAAAAAAGGATTCAAAGAAGACTTGATCAAAGCATCTCCGAAGCAACATTATTATATTGTAGATCTCAGATGAAAAATCCCTCTAATGCTCCCAGAACAATTAATTTCACCCTCTTTATCGTATTTGCTGTCTTAAATGTGGTCAGAGCTTTTCAACCATTCACAAAGTCGTCTTTAAATTCAAGAAAGATTTCCAATCAACAATTGAGCTTACCTTTGTGCGCAAAAAAGAAAAGGGCAGGAAAGAAAACGGCATACAAGCAAAAAATTACAAATAAAGATGAAGATGCAACAAATCTTCCAGTCGCTACTATCGCTGGTGTGAGTGAAGATCATCGTTATGAACAGTTTTTTTACGACGAAAAGTCCACAGCGAGGCTTTATAAAATAGTGAAGGAATTTTCGAAACCACTGTTGTTATGTAATCCAAGCCTGGCCATACTTGCGGAATCAGATGTGAAGCAAAATCACAATGAAGACTTTACGTATCTTCTCTTGGATCGAGACATTCGCTTCAAATTTTTAAGTCATTACAAAGAATTCTCATTGATGGAACCATTTCTCATAACTTCGTATTCCTATGATGCTATTTTTATTGATCCACCTTTTGCAAATATCACTCCAATACAGTTGGTGAATTGCATAAAAAGAATGGCACCTGATATAGAAAAATCTTCTGTTCCAGTATATATCGCATACAATTCCATGAGGGAAAAACAACTTTTATCCGCTTTCAATGAATATCCAGGTCCAAAACTCGAAAGGAAATGGAGACTCAGTTATCGAACTGTGAGTGAAGATACTCAAGATAAAATATGGCTCTATGGGCCTGTTGGAGACTTTCCTTTTTAAACTAAAAATCAAGATTTTTCACATGGTAGTGTTATGTCATACAAAGATAATAAATATTAACTAGGGATAATTGATGAGTTGCTTTTCGGTTGATATTCCAGAGACCACAATTTTAACATTCATCTAATATATCAAGAGCGTTGTTTGAAATTTTCCCATAACTTTGGTATTTAAAAGAACATGAAATTTATTATTTTGTTGCCAAAGGAAAAAATGTTCCTCTATAAGATCTGAAACATTAAGAAGCAGTAGTTTCAAAGATGGTTATTCTGATATCTTTCTCATCACATCAGGAGAGATAAATAATGAGACCTTGCTTCATTTTCTTCACTTTTACACGTACGATAATGCAAAAGCTAGAAGTACGTGGTTTTTGTTCCTTATGTTTCATTTTCATTTTTTCAGAATTTTCACGAACCACATCATTTTTTCGTTTTCGATTTTAAGCACAGCAATTGCTAGCAGGAACAAATTATTGGAGAACTGAGAAACGAAATTAAATCGGCTGGTGATATAATAGATGAGGACACTGTATTTGAAGATGCTATTCTGGAAAGCATTGTACGAGATTTCAAAGTCAACAATGAGATATTGCAATCCAACATTTACCTTTGTCTCTGCGCTTAACACAGCACCAATTCGAATGCATCAACACAATTTGTCTGGGAATAGGGTCTTAAATAAAGTTCAAAATAAGCTCTTACTAGGAATATCATGTAGCGCACCTGAAAGAATACAAGTGAGATCCTTTTCAAGTTCAAATGATTCGAGCGAAATCAGCAACGAGACGGATGACTTCGAACCAACATGGACCTATGTTCCATATAATTCTTCTCCACCATCAAAGAAGAAGAAGAAGAAGAAGATCAAAGCTGGTAGTAACAATTTCGTGGTTCCGAAAACAATTACCATTCCTCCTGAACAAGTAGAATTATCATTTGTACGGGCTAGTGGTGCCGGGGGTCAAAATGTCAACAAAGTTAGTACTAAGGTTGAACTGCGATTTCATGTAAAAAGTGCCAATTGGATCCCAATGGAAGTTCGTGATCGGTTACTGAATAATGAAGCGAACCGTGTGAATAAAGAAGGATTCATGAGTTTAACATCTCAAGAATATAGGACTCAGAATCAGAATAAAGCAGATGCGTTTAATAAATTGAAGACACTTATATTAAAAGCTTATCCTAGACCTAAAATAAGGAAGGTAAGGAAAGGACCAAGTAAGAAGGCAAAAGAAAGGAGGAAACAGGACAAAAAATTTAGAAGCGAAGTTAAGAAAAATAGAGGAAAAGTTGATTTTTAGTTGAGTGAAGTTTGACTCATACATCGTATGCAGTGCTTGATGGCAAAATGCTTTAATCATCTAATGGATTTTTTCTTTGATAAATTAAAATTCATGCAAAAAGAGAAAATTATATTCTATTTCTTTAATATGTCACAACATACATAAATTTTATAAGGGTTATATTCATTTACTGATGCAATTGTTAAAGATCTTTTCTGACAGGTAAAGCTATAAGAAGACTAACTAGTAAAAAGTTGTCAGTTCTCATTACCATTACCCCAATCATCATCATCACGATAAAAATCATCCGTCATTCCAAATGTGTACTGACAGGTGCATTCATACCCTTCTCGATAAATCTGTCTGTAAAAGTTGCAAACATCTTCCAAGTCTGGGTTGAATTCCATCGCAGTGTACATGTAGTAAAATGCATAAATGATTCCAGAAAGAAGGGCAGCAAATCCGAGTGTTCCCCATAAACATTTGAGGAAAATTCCATCAATATTCCATGAAAAGATGCAAATCCCTACGAAGAATCCAACAACAAATCCTCCCAAGTGACCTGCCCAATCAACATATGGAATGAGAATGAAAAGGCAGAGGATCGTAATACTGCAAAAGAGCCCACTAAATTGCTCCCTTGTAAGCGCTTGGGCTTTGACTTCACCGTAACGCTTAACGCAGGGAAAAGCAAACATACAAACTTCTCCAAGCTTTGCTCCGAACAATCCCATAAGGGCACCCGACGCTCCAACACTCACGGTGTCCGGTTGCGAAATACAAGATATGATAGATGACCCGATTGCAGATAAAATGTAAATTATAAACCAAGTTCCACTCCCCCATTCGCGCTCAAAGAATGCTCCTGTTTCCAATTGTATTGCAACATTGCAAAAGAGGTGGATTATACCTGTATGCAAAAACACAGGTGTAGCAACACGCCAAATTTCAAATTGTTGAGTAATGAGCCACGCATTTTTTCCTCCCCAATACGAAAATGAATCTGGGTAAGGCCCCACCATCGGATTTACTTCCATGGGGGCAACGCCACAAAGTCCCATCATAACAATCATGGTAAAAAGTTGTATTATACTTATGGCAATTGAGCAGTAGCCATACTTTTGCTTCACTTCAAATGCATCGTAATCACCAGCGTAGCTCGTACCATCCATCGAATAAGCGAAGGATTTCCATGTTTGATCATCGTCTTCTCTGAATGACCCAAAACGACCAATAGATCTGGAAGTTTTATCAAAGAAGCTACCAAGTGTTGACATGGTCTTTTCATCGTCATTTTGAGGCGCTACTGCTTCATCTTTGCTCCGTTGAATTGGATTTCCATCATCGTCAAACAAGAGATATTTGTCATTCATATTACCACTAGAAACGGATTCTCCATCAGTGCTTCTTGACATTCCTTTCCAGAATTTCTTGAGTTTCGTGGAAGGCTCTGTGCTTTGGGAGGTATTTAAAGCCGCAACGTAATCTTGGTCATGTTCCGCTGAAACATCAGGCTCTGGCTCAGGTTCTTGTTGACCTTCAATTTTATACCTTCCCTTTTCCAAATCTGCATCACTGTCATCTGATCTAGATCGAACTAAGTTTACCCGATTTTTGATACTTGTACTTTTATCCTTGTTCTTTAGATTTTCTGCCATAATGAGAGCTGCTGGATCAGGTCCATCATCGGAAGTTGCACCACTTTGCTTCGTTGTCAAAGCATCACTTGTTTTTTGATTCGCTTTCTTCTTTTTACCCCAACGTGGCATGATGGATTACTTTCTTGGATTTGATTTATCTTTGACCAAAGTTTGAATAGATTGGATGGATGACTATCTCAACGCAAGATATGTCGAAGGTTTGCTCTTTTCCAATACGGTACCTAAATATATAAACTCCAATGCAAACCAACGCAATATGAATATACTTGTCTTTAGATGTGAAACACTTGTAAACAGAGCTAGGAGAGCATTCGTTTTAACAATGAACGAAGAATTATCTACAACATAAACTTTCACCAAATTGCTATTGAACAACAGATAATTCAAATGTGTCTTTAAGTAATTTGAATTTGATTTTTAATTAGAAATAATAACCACATATTTTTCATACAAGACTGATTATCTTACATATGTTAATATATTGTATATGTATATATATCTACAGTGATTTCATAATTTGAATGTGTTTGAAATCTGTAGGCAGAATCATTGTTTTTGTATGTGATACGGTACTTTAGATGGGAATTTTGAACACATATAATCTTGAGTTTTAAGGGTTCGCATAGCAGGACGTTAAAAAATGCACGTCATCTCAGTATTCCCATTCGTAGGACATCTTACTGCTGCATCGTCAAAAATAAATACACATGCATTGAAGTCATCGCAACGGCCTCCGTATCACGACTGCAGATCGCTCAGCATAGATTCCCAGTATGTTGCTACATAACAGCCGAATATGTTGACATTTAATACAGTTATCCGAACCATCTTTTACGTTTAGAGCCTTCATACAGTCTTGGATATCAACAATACATTCTATCCTCAAATGTATCCTCTCTTATTTCGAAAGAAGTGATCGCAAAAAAATGCGGAACAATTGATATTCTCCATAGGAGACATAAGGTTCCTGAACGAGTCAAGAGAAAACACGAAAATAGGCATATGAATGAAAGATTTTGAGTTGTGCTTTATAAGTTGTCACCATTTGTTATAGGGATGATTGACAACTGTGTGCATTTAGTTTTATAGGTTATCTGGAACCCTAAGTGTTATCATTAGCATGCATCGTCACTAATACCGAATTTAATTCAAGGGAGAGTGTACAATTCCAACTTTACCATCTTCCAAACAACTTCGAATGAAACTTAATAAAGTCAAATCACAAACCAGATTTTTCCTAGGATTCAGATTGGTTTCAATATATGATGTTAATTCCGACATATGCCATATTCTCAAAGGATTTTCGTTTATGACATCCAGAAGAGAAAATAGAATATCTCTTGTTTCTTCACGTAAATTATTTGCACCATTCGGGATACTAATAGACAATATCTCCTCTCGTTCCTCCTTAGTACAGGAACGAATTCTAGATAACATGGATAGTTGTTTCACTGCAGTTAATCCCAATAAAATATTTTGTTGTGATCCTTGATTCATATATCCATCATGTACTTCCTTTTTGGACTCCATGAAACATTTCATTCTAGCGGGTCTTGCCTGTCGACGATGCCATTGATATTTTTTGCCCAAAAAGGAATTTATTGATTGTGCTGTAATTTCTTTCCTCATTTGGGAAAATGCCCGATCCAATTGTTGTTCAAACGACTGTATAGCCACAGGCGAAATATCCTCCATGTTAGGTTCTTTTCCAAAATCAAGAGGAATCGCCATTCGGTATTCTGGTTGTGCATCTAAGGTTTTCTGGATGGCTGTGTTCAAAACACCAGTGAGAGCCCAATCAAATGTAGCCAATGCGATTGTTATATGGAAGGATGGCTCTTCTTTCGTAGTATGATCCTGTGTATTGGTATATGTGCAAGCCTCATGTACATGTCCTCGTGGGATATACAATACATCACCAGGATATAAGGTCGTCTCAATGGAACGTGGTCCATCTAACACAGATGGTGGCACAGTAAAATCATTTTTGCCCACTTGTTCATGTGTATAAGGATATTGGATTGGAACTTCTTCATATACATTCCATGCCTTTCTCCCATATACCTGAATCACAAAAACATCGCGATCATCCGCATGTGCCGGTACCGCCTGCGAACAGGGAGGGGTTAAATATCCATTGGCATACGCAAAAGGAAATGAGAGTTGTAAATCTTCACAAAGCTCGGCTGTGTTGGGACATAATTCATCACAATGATTCAAAACAACACTACAACCTTCCAAATACGCTCCAAATAAATTATTTCCATATTGTTCGGCTAATTCCGGCAATGGAATCGATTGCTTATTTTGATCAAATACCATGGGTAAAGTAACTTGCCAATCATCCTTAGGTGGCTCTAAGAATTTTCGACAAGCATTTTCTAGAACGTTTATCAATCCATTTAACCCCATATTGACTTGTTTAGTAAGAGGATTTTCAGGATCTACATTATCTTTGGATGTTTCTCTATATACAAAAGGCTGTTTCTGCCAAGTATGCTCAAAAAAATGTGCGAGTGCCTTCTCGTCTCCTCCCACCATAGAGCGTAGAGCTCGAGAATAAGGACGTTGAGGTCGATTATTCCTCAACGATTGGCTTGAATCTGACTTTGTATCGTTGTCAGTGATAGCAGATTGCAACGGTAATGAAGAGATTGGTTCTATTTTAGAGTCATTCCTTCTAATGGGTTTCACAGTAGATTGAAAAGGGTATTGTCGATGAAATAGTCGAGAGGGAGAAGATCTTTGATTTATAATGGAACTTTCCATAAAGCCAGATGTATGAGATAGTAGAAGGAGTATTATTATCATTTTTAGGAGCTCTGTTGTAGTTACTCTATCAGATGGTTTCATGGATATGGTATGATGAATTGTTCCCATGTCTGTTTATAAATCTTGGTCAGAGATTAATGAGGCTTACTTTGATTCGTTCGGTACATTGTTTCTGCTTCTGTTTAAGCTTGACACAAAGAATGATGTGACAAAATCGAAACTGGAGTTCGTAAGTGCGTACGTGAACCTTTACAAATGAAATAAGATCAAATTGATAATTCTCGTAGAAATAGTTACTACCATACATAAATCTATATTATGTTCATAACTCATTCACAATTTTAGAAATGTGACACGAAACTTTCACAGCATGGCCTGTAGTAAAACGTCAGCATGTCTCTTACATGACCCAACATAAATGCTTACAGAACAATTAAAAATTGTTATGTCCCAAGAAATCATTCGAATGCTTGAGTAATTAGGTCTTACAAAGCAGTTCACCACGTAAATACTTTGAATAATCTTATGGGTGTCTATAATAGTGAAAAAAACAAGTGAGCCGTTCTGGCTAGAAAAATAGAGCTAGGGTTTGACATACGGTTCGAGTTAGGGTTATCAAAATAAAGCAAATGAATACCTATACGATTTTTTTTGCAAAAGCATACATAGAATTATATATTCAATCGCTTATCAGCTGAAGAATCAACCAATTTAGAATATATGACGGTTGCTTGATAGAAGAAAAGCTTTTGCAATTGCCTTATAATTACCTGTCAAACTATAATTGATAAAATGAGTAGTACTAAAATCAATTCAATTCCATACCAAAAACATCTAGGAAAAAGTGTGCACTTAACATGTAAAATGAAAACCTCGCATTTCATTTTTACCTGCTTCATTTTTGGTATCTTCCCAAGTGTAATTCTATAGCTTCTCTTATGAAGAGAAAAGAAACATTTTTATGGTTTAAATTAGCTGCAGTAAAACATGATTTCTTTAAATTTAAAAATGGCGGCTTACTTTATGATAGCCTTAGAGGAATGGTAATTAAGAGGAAACGCGGGCCTAGCGATGCAATATGAAATTATGATTAAAGCTGAAAATCCAAAATTGGAAAATTGAATTGTTTTTCAAGTGATAAAGAAAGAGTTATGGTTCCGTGAGAAGAAAGCCAGGGGCTTCTTCTCACTGCACCTGTATTGCAAAACGAGTTTTATACCAAATAAGAATAGAACCAAACGAATGCAAACACTTCAATATTGTAACCCTTCTACATTTTTGTTGGCAGAAATACTTTTCAATAATTCATAATTAGATATTGTGCAAGTTCTTGTGATTCCATTCTATAAATAAAAACGACTTCAATAGTGAACACAAGGAGATTCATTTTTATAATAATGCGTTCATATGATCAATCGCCGAATCTATTAAGAATATAATAAGTATCGAGACTGTTTTTAGCATATCTACATTAGACCAATTAAATTTTTCACTAAGTTGAAAATGAAATACAATTTGAAAGACAATTCTATCCACTTTTAAATAGGTATTGATTTATTCCAGCATCTGCTGGTTTGCTTTTTGAAAAAATGAGCACAACAAATGTTGTCGATCCTTTTTATTTCATCTTTGTGCATGCCATCCACAAGCTACTATCGTTATAACTCTCTCTTTACGCTTAAATATTCCGACGTGTATTTCTTATCCACTCTACGCATAATCACGTGCTCTTGTCTCGCATCAAATTATTAATCTTCACTTTACAAATATATCCCATACCCTAATGAGTTTTTCAATGAGATTCATGCAACAGAAAAATTGTAACAATCTTTTCTTGTGACTTAATAATTTACATTGTATACAAAAGGAAAGTAATTTAAATGTTTTTACATTCTAAATGAATACGAAGGGCAACTACAAAGTAGCATAGTTCGTCGTCAAAGTTAAACTACAGCTTGAACTGAAACACCACCACTGTCACATCAAACAATTTTTGTCATTCATATTTTAATCATCATCAAGTTTTATGTAAATTTAGATTGAAACAGGATTTATTATCTTCCGTGCAATTGCAATTGATGCAACAAACGAATCTAGATTCGGTTCTTTAGGATTCTTATATCATGTTTATCAAACCAATGATGTTTGTAGGTGGCTCTTTTATAGAAGCATGCTCTGTGAAAGAATACTGTATGAATTTATTTGTCAGCCTATGCAAAATAAAATAACGAAAACATGCAACATCATTATTCTTATCTTCCAATCTAATAGATGAGCACATTCCATCCTTCGCCAGGAGCTACATAAGTCACAAATCTTGCACTATGCTTGGGCTATCAAGAGAATCAACCAGAAGTAAATAACACATTCTTCTTCAAAGAAATGGATCCTGTTGTGGGAAAGGTCTCAAGCCTTATTAATATCTGCTACACAACAAAATCCATCGTAACCTATCTGAATCATACCACTACAAATACAAATAAATTATGGAGGAGCAATGCTTACGAAAATTTATGGAACTTCAATGAATTTTTCAAAATCAAAGATTCATACTGGAAAAGCTTATCGAAATAAAGGGAATGCTAATCGAGGATGTACCATACATGGAAATTACAAAAATCGACATAAGTATTCCAAGAACTAGTGTAAACTACTAGGACTGGATGTGAATAAATGCAAAAATTGAATTGCTTTGAATAAAACTTAAGGGCCTTACAGAACAGGTCGAGCATTTTTGCAAGAGCCTATAATTGGTCTTATAGGATAGTTGACTGTTGTGCCCTCATCAAAACCCAAATTAACTACCTTGTTGAACATTTTACAACCCCAATATGCCGATGATTGTGAACACCTACAATGCCCTTCAGAATTGAGTTTCAACGTGTTCTTATCACAGAGGATGGTATAGAAATATACAGGGAAACTTTATTGTCTGGTACAGTATTATATACCAAAAAAGTCTCTTTGAATGAGGATTGCTTTCGCAATATTCTCAAACAGTCCACAAAAATAATATCACATGATTGAAGTG
>Ga0209092_10001583_pt1 | contig 21923 bp, 14 predicted proteins | sample FraStrMetagenome_FD_187446 | JGI IMG/M metagenome (GOLD analysis project Ga0209092, IMG submission 187446) | Marine eukaryotic phytoplankton communities from Arctic Ocean - Fram Strait ARC3M Metagenome (SPAdes) (version 2) | ecosystem: Environmental > Aquatic > Marine > Oceanic | place: Fram... | reverse complement strand
AACTCTACATGGATTCTTTTCGCTTAAGTTTATTCCATACTGGCGTGTAACAGCTCATTTTTGGTAGATGGATGTACCGGTATCTAGACTATCGGCCCGAGTTCATATTTTTGCTGAATCGGACTTCGTGATCGTGTAGCGTATATGATATATGACAATAACTCGTTCGAACGAACGCGAAGCAAGTGCGCTCGCCGTTCGAACGGCAACGGACAGAAATCTTTCACAGCTAACAATCTCAAGTTCCGAAGAATACGAAAATTTATTACAGTTACCGTACATGCGTAGCTACATGTGTTGGACACTTCATTCTCACATTCTAAAACAGCAGCCAAAAAGTGAGCACAGCAGCAAGGAAAATATTGTTCGAACGAGTTCTTGTCGTCCGTGAGCACGTCCACTCTCATAACGAAAAGCGCGGTTCAGAATGGAATGCACTATGAATATTGAAAGTCGTTTGTTTGACCCAGTAAGAAAACAAAAACCAGAATATTGGCAATTTATAAAACTTGTGGCACCAACGAACGAGAGAAAGAAGTGGAAGAGCAATGAAGCGGAGCACGCATATTGTTTAAAATGTAAGCTAATCTTCACGCATACGAAGGGTACTTCAAAACAAATTCAAAGGCATATGACAAAGTATCATCCTGAAGATTTGGACATCAAACCTTCAACAGTCGGACCTAAAAAGCGAAAGAATCACCAGCAAAGCAAATGTCAAGCAAATAAGAAAGTGAAGCCAGTCAAGAAAATGACGCCAGATTATGAAGCAGTAACTCAAAAAGGACATCATATTCTATTGAAATGGATTGCTGAATCATATAGACCTTTGTCTATTGTCGAGGACCCTGGTTTTATTGAATATAGCGCCTTTGTGAATGCATTTGAACAGAAATTCACAATTCCATCTCGCAGTACAATTACAAGTTTGTTACGCGCCAAATATGAGGATACTGTTATTGCTATTAAGGCTATGGTTTCGAAGGAGTGTGATGGTTATTCATTGACAAGCGATGTATGGTCATCCAGAACATGTAAAGCATATATATCATTGATGGTACATTATCTGACCGATGATTTTAGTATGAAAGTTGTGACATTGAGATGCGCACCATTAAGCAATGTTCGACATTCAGAAATTGAAATTGCTAACATTATTAGGAATTCGTTGGAGCATGCCAATATGTGTTTAAATGACATAGTTATGTACGTCACTGATAACGCATCTAATGCGGTTAAATCAGCAACGGAATTGTCTGTAAATCACCAAGCCTGCGTTGCTGATACGCTCAACTGGATTGTTCAAAATTTTATACGATGGAAAAATGAACATAGTAATCAACCAAGTCTTGATGGCACAGCAGATGAGTTGGGTAAAATTGCAGATGCTATTGCAGCAGTACGAGAGTATGCCAAATACTTTGCCAATAGCACTGTTGGGTCACAATGGCTAAAGGAATGTATGCAAAGAGTGAATCGATCTCCCAAGAAGATCCCGCTGGACGTTGTAAGTCGATGGGATTCAACACTACACATGTTGAAGATAGCCGTGGACCTTCGTGACCATTTGGATGCATTTTGCTTTTATATCCACACAGAAGGTAGATCGAAATTCAAGAATTGTTCCAAAGTTGTACCAATTTCACATGAACATTGGTTTTTGTTAGAAAATGTGTGCAATATTTTGGATCTTTTTGATCATGCAACAAAAGTTCTGTTAGGTGAAAAATATCCAACTTGGTCTTTAACGTTACCCGTATTGAGGGCGATCGAAAATAATTTAGGTGAATATACGGTTACTCATGATGTTTCTCACGCTTATTGGTATAATGATGCAAAAACAACAGTAGAAGTATTTAGAGATCAAATTCTTACGGAATTCACTAATCGCTTTCGTGGGATGCAAGCGTCCCTGCTCTGGGTCATACTATTGGATCCAAGGCTCACAGCTATGAATGGTTTTTCAAAAGATGAATGCTCAAAGGCAAAGGAATGGCTACTTGAGGAAATGAAAAAGGTGCCCGAAAAGGTACGACGAGTTGTGAAAGCGGAGGATAATACACGTGATTCTCCTTTACCGAAAAAAAATTTAATCCTTGATGATATCTTTGCAGCACCAGAAGGAAGCAATGACAATGCTGGAGAAGGTTCAACTACTATTGAACAATCTGATGAGAGCGAATTGGAAAGATATTTGGGTTTATGTCGAAAATCGAAAGCACGTGATCCACTTCTTTGGTGGACGATTCATTGCAAAGATTTTCCTGTATTGGCATGGCTAAGTCGAAAGTGGTTGTCCGCTGTTTCAACTAACATGTCATCTGAACGCCTATTTTCTGGAACAGGAGCAATAGTAACTGCTAGAAGAGCAAAACTAAGTGATGATCATGTGGAAATGTTATCATACATTCATGATAATATGAACTTCACTTCAAAGCTTTAAAAAAGGCTCTTAATTTATTGGTTATTTCATTTATCCGTTATCGTTCGTTACAAAAGATTGTTGAAAATTGGTGCGAACCGACATTAACGAACAATGTCCGTTGCCGTCAACATCTATAACTTTATGTCGGTTTTACCGGAATACTCGTACACGCACTTATACATCCAATGCGTCTATGACTTACTAATGTAGATATGAAGCGAGGTCAAGATAGAAAATGTGAAAAATAATACTTCGAAGTACTTCGAAGAGAGTAGTAACATGTATTAATAACTACCGGTAGAGTCTACTCGTACACCTTGAAAAGTAAGAAAAATTTTAAAAATTCTGAAGTCGCCTTTAATCAGGGAAAATTTGCTAAGCCACGCCTTAAGTACAAAGATTTAGATAACGCACAAGTTTCATAAATAGCAACGAAGAGATGGAAGGTCAAGCGCTCATAATTTTTATTGGTTTCGCGTAGTACGTGCGACGTGCGAATCATAGATACAATGTCAACCGTACTCGTACACTTATACGATACACGTACTTCACGCGTAGATCTACAATCTACAAGTGTAGTTTTTACAGGGAGCGAGGTCAAGGTAGAGAAAATGTCAATTATTTTAATATTTCGAAGTAGATCTACAATGCATCCATATATATATATATATACCGATATTTCAGTGCACTGAGACATTCATACCTTGCATCTCGCTCTCTCTCTCTCACTAGAGTCTCTTGCTCTCTCGTAACATTGATACAAGTCCACTCTGAATACCAATTCGAATCCTCAGTTCTAGGCATTCGTAAATTGTGCCATGTCACCGTTAGAGGAAGATTCCGTTTTAGTTTTCGGCGAACCAACACGAAAGCCGGGCATTGGATTTTATCTGCAACGTTTGCTGTCTGGTAACGTATGTGATCCTGAAGATGAGGATAAGGAAGAGTCTGTCGCCGAAGAAGAATATGATGAAGGTGAAGTCAACGTGGTGAATGATCCGAAGGAGATTTCGGATGAAGTGGAGGTTGTCATGAAGGAGAGTCCTCCATCGGCAGATGAGAAACAAGGCGGGGCTCTCGTGGATACGGTATCGCGGTCTATTCCACAGCCACCAGCACAAAATGAAATGGTGGATGAAGTGAAAGGTATGTCGGAAATAAAATTATGTTAGGAAATATTGACATGGTTCTGAAATAAAGTTTTTGAATATTTTTATTTGATTTGTTACTGGTTTTGAAGATGAAGAAAAAGAATCAGAAGTTACTGATAAGGAAAGTAGTGGATCACTCTACGACTTGCCTTTGATCGGATCAAGGCAAATTTGGCGTTTAGTCATTGTGTTGTTGTTGGCTGTTTGTTGGGAGAACTATTTAAGAATTACAAAGGAACGCGAAGAGGCTGTGGTAGGTTCTATGAAGGAACCCGTAAAAATTGAGACATACAATGCAGATGATATTTCGAAGATAATTGAAAGTGACGAAGAAATAGTGGACGTCGAAACCTTGATAGTGGATATTAATGACGAAGAAGTGCCGATTGAGGATGAGATACTTGGGATTAATGAGTTAGAAGAATCAATCATTGAAGAGAAGGAGAGAGAAGAACTCCTTGAGGTTGAGGGTGAAGTCAAATCAGAAGAATCAAGCACGGAAGAGACGGACGAGGAAGAAGAACTTGTTGAGGTTGAGAGTGAAGTCGAATCAGAAGAATCACGCACGGAAGAGGTAGACGAGGAAGAAGACCTTCTTGAGGATGAAGTGGACAAAGTGGAAACACAAGAGGAGGAAAATGTCGAGGAAACAGTTGTTGAAGCAAATGCTGATATGGAGACAGATATTAGTGATGAGTTAGATTATGAGGATATAGATCTTGTTGTTGAAAATAGTAAACAAGAAGTTGAAGTTGAAGTTGATTTGACGAGTAACAAAGAGGTTGGAAAAACTGATGGACAAGACGAATTTGAAGACAACGTAGAACACTCAAGTGAGTGATTTGAATTATCTCCCAAATAGTACTGATTTTTTGGAAAATGAATAATTTTATTTGCAATGTAGGCGATGTTGGAGCAACAGAAAAAATATCGGATACTTCAACGCCCATTAGCTCGACTGAACATTTTAGTACGGGCTTATCTGATGATGAAGAGCACAACGTTAATAACGAAAATTTCCAATTGAAAGACACTATAGAACACTCAGGCGAGTGATATGATTCAACTCCCAGTACTGTGATAATAATCAAACTTATTGTTCTATTTTGTCATCAGGCGATATCAGAAACTCTTCAAAAAATGTGGACGGTAAAAAAGCGGATTTGCCTGATACTGACGAGTACTCGAGTAAGTTGTTTTATAGCATGTGGTGTCGATTACACACAAACTTAGAGTAATCGCTTTGAACTTTAGTCGATGTTAGGGTCGCCGAGAACATTGGAGATTCGCTGATTGTCGTAAGTATGATTTTCTCTAGGTTGACCTTGTTCGTTAAAAGATAATTGGCTCATGGCATCAATAATTTGTCGCAGAGATTACAACCTTTAAAAACTGCTACTATAAACCAATTAAGGCGCGGAAGTAAGGTGATGAAGGATAAATTTCAAGCTATCAAAGATGCACAATTTTTGAGAGCTGTAACCTCTGCTACTTCAACTCGAATGAAAGGTGTAGGTAGAACTTTAGTAGAGAAAGTGCATTCAGTTAAAGATTCAACGGGCGATGTTTCTTTTGACATACAGAAAGTCCGTAAGGTTTTTTCCAATCGCCTTACGAGTATGAAATCCATAATCAGGGAATTAGGTAAACGAGTAGATGATGACGATGATTTTAGCCATGAAGATATGATTCGAAAGCTTCAGGAACTAGGAAATGCAGCGAAGATGACTTCTTCTATTTTTAATGATTTGCCACAGAATTCGACTGAAAATTCACAGGGATCATTTGGTTTAAATGATAGCGAGTAACATGCACAAGACTGAGCTTAATTGTCTGCTGTGTATGATATTAAAGTAAGTGGGGAGCTCATTTTTTGGAATGATATGTATTGATATCAATTTTGATGGGTCTCAAATTGATTTTCAATCAAGCAAAAAGTAGCGCTAAGATAATTTGTCAAAGTAGAGCATTAATGACTATCTTCGTGCACAAACTACTCCTATGTAGAAGCTTTGAAAAAGGAAGCGATTTTTTTTATCCGGGGACGAATACAAGATAAAGTGCAGGTTCTCGTTTATGGCATCGGCTTCTCCTAATGTTTTTATATCTATGTTTTGCGAATCTCGGTATTTTCTCAATTGTATCACATCAAATCGATTATCTGAATTTGAAAAAAACCCAACATTGCTTCCGTTCAAAGATGTGCTGTCAGTTATGATTGAAACTATCGGTAAGAAGACCATTTGAAGAGAAAAGTAAAACGTTTTTATTATCAATAATTAGAATAGATATCGTAAATGATAAACGGTGATTTACCTCATACGCTCTTACATCCGGTGTACGAACGTAAATGTGGTGAGAAGCGTCTTGGATAAGCCTAGAAATCAGAATGGAACAAAAAAAATTATTTATTATGCGCAGTACCGGTACACCAAAAATGAAAGTAAACACGACAATAGAAAAACTTGATATCTCGTCATGTCATTAGTGCTCTTCATTAATGCTGCCAATAAAACTTTTTTGTCAAAAATCAAACATTGAAATTGAAAGAAATAGATAATAACCAAATTTGAATTTGAAAAATTATTCAAACTGTCATGTACATTAAAAATTAAACATAAATATCTATGTAATTTTGATTACTCATTTCGGATTCTTAGACGGCTTACGAATAGCGCCTGAATCACCGAAATGGTTCTCGGCAGGATTTGCTGGGTTTTGGCTGCGCCTGGGAGCGTTTAAGTTACCAGGTACTACAGCGATTTCATTGTTTGGGTTTCTCACCAAACTTTGAAAGTTTAACGTGGACATATAGTTGACTGGATATTGCGACTGATGCTGCTTCGCGATGATTGCATTGCTATATGATTGAGCAAAGTTATCGGTTGTAAGATTCGTAGGATAACCAATAGCACTTCCACCCATCGTAACAGGATTAGAACAATCGTAACGCACTATACCAAGAGGTAGTGTATTTATTGAGGGACGTGCATCACTACAAGCTACATTCATATTTGGGGCTTCGACGAAACGATTGGAATTTGTCTGACACGTTGAAGGAGATTGATTTAAAGCGGTCATATCCACTACTGGATTTCTATTTGCATGAAAATCTGCAACCTTATTCTGTTGCAAATTAGTAGTGACTACGTGATTCGACGAAGATCTCGTTTGAGGTAACCCTTGGACCGTGTTGACTTCAAAGACGTTAGTCTTGTATTGCGGCAGAGAAGGAGTTTGTCGCTTCAACTTACTTTCATTGCTTTTTGTTAAAAGTTTTTTTCCGTCATTTGCTTTGCACGCAAAACGATTGGAATTTGTCTGACATGTTGAAGATTGATTTAAAGCGGTCGCATCCACTGCTGGATTTGTATTTACGTGAAAATCTGCAACCTTATTTTGTTGCAAATTAGTAGTGACTATCTGATTCGACGAAGATCTCGTTGGAGCTAGCCCTTGGACCGTATTGACTTCAAAGACGTTAGTCTTGTATTGCAGCGGAAAAGGAGTTTGTCGCTTCAACTTGCTTTCACTGCTTTTTGCTAAAAGAATTTTTCCATCATTTGCTTTGCACGCAAAACGATTGGAATTTGTCTGACATGTTGAAGATTGATTTAAAGCTGTCACATCCACTGCTGCATTTCTATTTGCATGAAAATCTGCAACCTTATTTTGTTGCAAATTAGTAGTGACTATCTGATTCGACGAGGATCTCGTTGGGGCTGATTCTTGGACCGTGTTGACTTCAAAGACGTTAGTCTTGTATTGCGGCGGAGAAGGAGTTTGTCGCTGCAACTTGCTTTCACTGCTTTTTGCTAAAAGACCTTTTCCATCATTTGTTTTGCACGCATCGCGAATTGACAACTGAGCTTTCGCTTTTGAATCATCGACGCTCTTTATATTACTTTCTGAAGATTTTTGAGAAGTTATTGTATTCGTTGTCAACTGACTCTTCGCATTTTCACTAGTCAACTTCACATCAATTCCGCCCTCAGCATTACTATGCTTTTTGGTGACCAAATTCTTTTCATTGTTGTTATCCTTCAAACCATTATTTGAGGAAGGTGATTTCGACAACAGCTCCTTCTTTACACGCTTTTCGGTGCGCTTTTTCTCTGGCGGTAACGTACCTTTTACTTTAGACATCATTACTAGTCCAGAGGCAACATTTCCATGTATAAGCTGTCTCATGTGAATGACGCAGTAGTTGCCATCTTTAACAAGTTTTCTTTTGCAATATTGTTTGCGAATCCAGGCATGACAGTGGTCATCGCACGGTTTAGGTATTTTCGCCAGCTTCTCGGCCTTAAGACGAGCTCTTAACTCTTTCCTTTCTCTTTCCTTCTCTTTCTTTTCTTTTTCCTTTTCTATCTTTTCTCTTTCCTTTTTTCCCTTTAATGCCGCTTTCTCTGCGTCTGATATTGGATTTGGTCCTCTCCTTGCCGATCTAACCGATTTACTCTTTGACGATGCTTTTGTGGAACCTTTCTTCCAACGAATACCTTCGATATGAGCAAATCCCTCAATAAATTGCCTTTGAAAAGATGCGATGTCCTTTGACAGGATATTATTCTCCGTCGAAATATTGACTGTCAACAGCCAGTCATTGAATGCATCGTGTATTGTTCCATAAGATGCTAATTCTGCGCCAGATAAGGTATCCACTTTTACAATACGAGTATCTTTCTCTCTCTTTGATATTTGGTTGTCCTGATTTTGCGTCATTTTTGGAATCTTTTTGATTCTTTCAATAAAACCCGGGAAAATACACAACCGTTCTATGACGTCGTCATAAAGTAGCCATCGATAGCCGAACAGTGTCAAAGTGGGATCCAGCGAAGCAGCTTTAATAAACCTTCTCCAGAAGTGATCGGTAAATGGTGTCAAACCTGGCTCTTGCCCTCTCTCAACCATGAGGTGACATGCACTAATGGCAAGCCGTTGAGTTGAGAAAAAGCGAACAATCGTGTTCGAAGTCGAATCAATGACGATAATCGCCCTACTTTGTGCTTGCTGAATTTTGCTATTGTTTCTCTCTAAGACTAAAGTTGAACCCGGCTTTGGTAACAAAACGCCGTCGTCGACAATTTTGACGAAATTGGGTAAACGATTGGAGAAAGGAATTATGTTTGAAAGAGAGCTAGCCTTTGCACGAACTTTGTCGGAAGCTTCTACGAAAGACTTTACGGCTGATATTACATCAGTCCGTAAATTTTCATCAATTGACTCTTTACGGATGAGATTATATCTTGCTCGTTGAACCTCAGCCATTCGAAATACAGCTGATCTCTCCAAATTAAATATAAAGCAGTTTTGCCAAACCCTTTCAATATCTTTAAGAGCCATTACGATAATTTGATCGATCTGAGAAAGCTCGCTATTCATGCGTTTCGAAGGATTACTTTCAGACCCAATCTTCTTTGCATACTCTCCTTGAACTAAGTTCAGTTTCACTGTTCCTAAATCCATTGGTTTCTCAATAATTTTTGAATAGCCCGGCACTGTCACCTAAATTACAATGAAAAACTGGTAAATGTATTATCGATAACACAAAGAGAAGGTAGTCATGCTTACAGGTTCCATAAATATGTATCCAAAGTCGTATTGTATCAGACAAGAAACCATCTCACAGATTTTTGCTAGAGAACGAATAGCGGCATCGCTCTCTGATGGTGGTGGTCTCAACTGACCACATGCATTTACCATGTCCTTTACGAACGTATCGCCGGAAACAAGAAGACTGTTTTCGATGAGATTGTGTTTGTCCTTTTCCAAATTTTGACTTGACTTGTCCTTTTCTAAACTTTGACTTGACTTCAGTCGTTGATTATTTGTACAATGAATACATGTCCATGAATCTCGGTCATATTCATCACTGTCAGGTGGGCTAGTACTTATACATTTCTTCACATCACTGTAGCATTCTTTATGAAAAGATCTCGGGCATTTGTCACAGCATATTAGATCCCCATTGCTTAAACAGTAAAGGCAATAATCTACATTGCCATCTCCTTTATTGGAGTCTTCCTTCATCTTCTGCCCGTCTTTCCAACCGAAAGCTACTTCGTGGGGTATTTCGGATAGTGCTACTTTAGGAACACTCTTCAACGAAATTCCACTCATTAAATCTTTAAGACCCTTCTCTTTGGACTGTGGTTGGGTACAATTTCCTTTCGATTTTGTAGCCTTCTCTGGCTCAACATCCAAAATTCTCCGTCGTTTCGAACTTGTTGGAAGACTTTCTTTCGATCCAAGATCATTAACAGCTAGAGCCCAGACATCTAACTCCACTTTCTTTATTGCATCCGGATCATGTGCAATAAAATCGGTACAGCGGCTCTTAAGTTCTTTTCCCACCTTTTCAATTCGACGGATACATCTAGGGCAGTTGCAAATAAGGGCACAAATGGGACACACGCGACAAAAATAATTAAGACATTTCAATGTGTTCCCATCTAACGTATATTCTTTTGACCTGAAATCGCTTGATACTGTTGGACTTGTTTCTACTATGTACTCGCGAATATTCAAGAGATCGTTTGCTCTGGTGAGCGCAGTTCCTTCTTTGTTCAAAACATCGTCAACTCTTTTTCCAGATGACAATTCATTACCGTTATCGCTAGTTACATTGCCGACTGATTCGCTTTCATGAACGATATTATTATCAGCAGCACTTTTTTGTAGCTCATAAGTAAACTCGATAGGCCTTCGATTGAACATTTCTAGACTTCGAAATGAAAAACCTAGCCTTTGCTTGCAATGGAAGTCGCAATAAGTATGACCTGACATGTCGCAAGAGAAACGAACACAGCGAGGTTTATATACGCGGCATATGTGGCAAGTAACATCATAAACGAAGTTTATCTTTGGTCGATCAAACTGTGCACTTTGCTCTGTAACTGCTTTTTTCTTAAAAACTTCACAACACTTGTTGTAACTGGCGATTTTCAAACGTTTCGTCACCTCATCCATGTATTCTGTGTCAACATTTGGGTCGAAAGATATTGAGTCAAATACTAACTTTTTACTTCCCCCACCTTGATTTCTACCAGATATACTTTGAAGCCCATGTGAACCTTTAGAATGTTCCTTTTCAGCTTGAGCATACTTTGTTAACATTTAGTTAGCTTTGTCATTTTAAATGTTGATTATTTGTAAATCAACTCTAACTTACCAAAATCGACAGATCTCGTTTCTTATCCGCAGCATCCTTTAATGTTACACATGACATGTACGTATTAGCTTTCATGTATGCTTGCAACTGACGATTAATAGAATCTTCCAGTATTAGCGTATTCTTCCAACTAAGACCAAATTGATTTGCAACATTATTTGCATATTCCGCAGTGGTTGGGGCGCTTGGATCGGCAAGATTCCACCTTATTGTTTCCTCAAAAAAGTGTAATTTCTTCAAAACCTTTCTCCTCTTGGATTGTCTTTGTGAAGAAATGCTCACTTCTTTCGATTCTTTTCGATTCGACACGTCTTGTGCCTCATTTTTTCTTTCTGCCGATAATTGTTTATCGGATACTTCGTTAAAAGACTCAGACGACAATCCATTCACCTCAGTTCTTGATCTCTTTCGAGGTATATTTTTAGTTAAATCTCCCTCCTCTTCCTCTCTCCCACTGTTGTCAGCACTATCACTTTCATCGTCACTCTCATGAAGAGGAAATCTTATTTTAATAGAAGTGACCATAGTCTTTGGGTCCCAAAAATGATTGGTGTCCTGGGGCTTTATATCGTTCAACAAACTAAATTTTTGAATACTTCGTAACTCCTTACCCGCTTGACCCATGTGATAAGTGTCTAAATCAAAAATAGGAGGTTCAGGAAGAGCTGGTATAGTTTCCGGAGTTTGAAGAGGAGCCATAGCTGCTTGATCTCCATTTAAGTTCGATGACGTGTTACCGTTCCACGAATTCTTACTCTCTTTAATCGTAAAATCTTTATTTCTTAACACTGTCTCAGCATTTGATGGATCCACAATTGCACTCATTTCATCCATACTCGCAGGACCATTTTGTCTGACTACAGCCGAATTTTCAGTATTTGGATCAGATGCATGCTCATTTGAGGGGTCACCAACTGCTATCTCTTCCTTATGTAGTGCTTCATTAGAAGAAACATTTGATTCTTGTTCTTTGTTTACATCGACACTAATTTTAGAATCAATCTTAGCAGCCGTTGATGGATCCACAATTGCACTCGTTTCATCTATACTCGCAGGATCATTTTGTCTGTCTTCAGTCAAATTTTCAGTATTTGGATCAGATGCATGCTCATTTGAGGTGTCACCAACTGCTATCTCTTCCCTATGTAGTACTTCGCTGGAAGAACCGTTTGATTCTTGTTTTTTGTTAACACTCTCGGCAGCAGAAACTGCAGCCGCTGTTGTGGGAAGTTTCACATTCATGGAATGTTCATCAGGTAGATCAGACGGGTTTTCAATTGCATTCCTTTTTTCTTTGGGTATCACTTCACTTGAACTATTCCCAACATCTAAACCATTCCCTAAATTACAAGAACCAGCCTGAGCGGTTGACACTAAATTTGAAACTAAGCTTGTTGTAAGCCCTTTTTCTGGTTGGTTGCTCGTGACGCCATTATTTGAAGCCGCCCCCTTCTCCTCTTTCCCTTCAACTTTACCCTCTTTTTCTTCCCCATTCACAACTACATTTTGCTGCTGATGCTTGAAGATATGCTTCGCCTTTCGTTTTCCCTCCCTACGACGTGCCCTCTACAAAACAATAACAACAACAGCAATCGTACACAAGAATAATCATCCAAATTTCAAAAAGGAACACTGGTTAGCCTGAAAGTTCGTTCAAACAACTTGGAGAGATTCAATCCGTACTCACCTCCAACGGAGGCAACACATCCGCCATTCCTCCACCTATCGTCCAACCATACTTCGATGGATCGAATTGGGAGAGGTTGTGTATGGTGTTGGGATTGATCGGGCTCATGATTCGGTGGGGTCCGTCGCCACTCTCTACCTTCGACTCTTTTGGGTTTGGGTCTGGCCTTCGGTGCTCGGGTTCTTGGTGTGGCTACGGGCCTGAGATTGGAGCTATTTTCTATATTTATATTAATACATGCAGTCTCTGCCGGTAGTCTCTCTAGCTAAAATGAATTGGAGCTCGAGAACACTTGAGAATAAGCTAAGTTAGTGGAAGAAAGGTTCGGGTATTAGGTTGTTCGACATCCAATCCCAGTCGAACCGATCCAACAATGTTCGCTTGTACATATTATATAACATCTTTGTGTAAGTTATCCTTGTATTATCATATATACCAAGATTAAAATCTACTTTGTTATTTATAATCGTCGATCGTTTATGTATTTTTTTTTCAGCGAAGCCGTTCCATAAGTATTTCTAGCCGTAGACCTTATTGGACTTCTTCCCACTACGTGACTACAAGTGACTACATGTGTGCATGTGTGTAGTCTGTAATAATCTCTGAAACAATGACGGAACCCTTCACATAAAATATGTTTATCATCGTAGGTATCAAAGAGGCCAGTGAAAGAAAATACACTAGTCGATATCAATCCATACATCCTTTTCCATCTCTCTCTAGCTAGCGGTTGAAGAAAGGAATATATTTTATATCTATTATTTGTGAAACGAAGAAACACAAGATGAAATTCAACATCTCCTGTTACCTGCTCGTATCTCTCAGCAGTTGCCTTCTATATAAGGCCCAAGCTGCAATGATCGAGGCTGGGGACACCATGAAATGTGTATCGGTATCAGGTGATAGTTACTATGAAAGTGAGGTAGTGAATCTAAAATCTTTGTCCATTAGCTGCGATGGTACCGAGCACGATAGCGAGGGTGATGGTGACTATGGCGAAGAGTATACGGACGAATATGGTGTTGATATTTACGACGAGGAGGAAGAATATGGCAATGTATATGAGGACGAATATGGTGGTCGTCGTCTCAACTATGGAGATTCCTGTGGTTTTGGACAAACAGCCACGATTACGGGTGTAGTTGAAATTTTAGAGGACGTTGATACAGAAATGTATCTGGAGTTGAGCATTAGCATGTTTCGGTTGAGCAAAACTTTGGTGAATGGAATTAACTTGTGCGACTTAGGCGATTTGGGTTCGTATGATGATGCGGCAAGATGCCCAGAAGTTGGAACTTATACGTTTTCACAGACATATGATATTCCCAGCTCGGAATATGGGTTTTTGACCACTGGCTTCACAGGGAACATTCGAGCTGAAATACAGGACGATAAGGGTTATGAGCTCGGATGCAGTAAGACTACACTAACATCGGTCAGAACAGAGGACGACCCTCCTCTTACGGGTGCCGAGATTGCACTCATCGTTATTAGTTTAGTTGTACTATGCGTTCTATGTACTTGCTGTGCCTGTCGTGCGAGTGGTGACGATGAGAGTATGTATAAGCGTAAGATGCCATTGGTTTACCCAAGACGTAATGTCGGTCAGGATTATGGCATGTACGCATAAACGTCCTATTTTAAGTGTATCATGTTTTCTATGATGTACATCAATTTGTGTGAAAATTTTCTATTAGAAGTATAAGGAACATATATTAATTAGGTTTTTGTGTATGTTCTTATTGTTAAAACGTAGATACGATATATTATTGTTGCGCTTTCATTATACTAATCAAGTTAAATCTGGTCCACACCAGAAAACGACAGACAATTGAATTCATCCGATGCTTCACGTCTATGAATGAAACGCTTCTCGAGGGGTGTGTATAAGGAACAATTTGAACTATGACTAATCAAGTTTGCATTGTAAATATTTTCCACACCAGAAAAAAGACTAAAAAATTGAATTTACCCGATGCTTCACGTCTATGAATGAAACGCCTCACGAGGGGTGTGTATCAGGGACAATTTTCAACTATGTAGTTAAAGTTGTTTACATTTTACCCCTACAAGTGAAGCTATTTTGTGAATATACTCTTTAACGACACACAGATGAAGAATTTCTGGACTTTTTCCATTTACAATTTCGTCACACCTGAAAATCATGTGTGAAAGAAAAGGAAACCATTGATATGCTAGAAAAAATAACACTTCGAAGTAATATTTTGGCACATGTAAAAGCGTTTTCGCTTGAGAGCTTTGGAATATTATTGAATCAGTCTTTTTTCACCTCACGTGAATGCCTTCACATCATGAATTTATAACTTTTCATTATTTTGATGTAATACATTGAATTGTTTCTGCTGGAGTGCGCCGCTAGCTTTGGTATCTAGAAAAGTAAGTTGATGATCCATATAGCAATGATGAAAATAAAAACTTTATTATCTTTATTTGGGTACTTGTTGCAACGAAAACCTCTGAAAATCTAGTTTAATGTGGCCTTGTATTCACCAAAACTTTGGTGTTTACATGGCAGTTGTTCACGAAGGCCCTATCAATATCTTTATAGACAATCCTAACTTCTGAGACAATTGCATCAAAGATGTCGATGATTCTGAAAATTCTAAACATTCGTTCTGAATATGCGATAGCATTTGTATTGACTTTGTTTGTAATTTGTTTCTTTCGAGAAAGGCGAGATCTCGAGAGGAAAAATCAACTATATAGAGAAGGCTTTTGACAACGCTCTCCATCGTTTTAGCGCACTTATTTGCACCTTTACTTCCACGAAAATTTGTCGATAGAATTGAATCAAAGATATGTAAAAGAATAGCTGGGTTAGATCTCAACAGCGACAAAATTGGGCTAAGGGATTGCTTAATCCACAGCTTTTCGTCCACGAAATCACTGGACGTCTTCTTTAAAGATGTGTTGTAAAAAAGAACATTCAAAAAAAGTCCCTGTAATGTTGCAACAATTATGGATTCCTTTAACTCGGGTAACTCTTCAATTTTATCAAAAATAGAGCATGTGGAAAATAGATCTTTCATACAGGAAGCTACAAGTGATATTGCAACTCGTATTCGGATCATATGATACATTTCAACTGTTTCATCTCCATTGACTTGAAGCCAACGAACTAAGATAGGAGTGAGAGATGGTAGCACCTTGAATCCACCGCAATTGATGACCGCAGTACTAAACCTTTTACCCACATCATCATATGCAAACATCCCTTGACATTTTTTGTTGTTTTTCTTATTTAACCCTGTACTGCAAACAAGAAAATTTAAGTAGTCTGAAAAGGAAATACTTTTCCGAATATTTTGTAGAGTTTCGTACAACAAAGTAATGGTATCAGTATGTTTGTCACCACAATTGTCAAGGTTTACAACTGCTTCAGATATGTTTTTTAAACACGTCGTTGACAGCTTCTTCAAGATTCCAATTAGGTGAATTATGAGGCACTGGTTATCGACACTTACTACTTCGAAAATTGAGTTTTTCTTCTTTACACCCAAGTTTCTATTGAATATGAGGCACAGCTCCTGTCTTATGTGACAAATGAACTCGGACATGAATTCGTCTTCATGTTCAATCTTATCGCTATCAATATATATATGACTGCACCAATACCTTGTCACATGTAAAATGCTTCCTAACAGATTTTTGGTCACTTCTGGATAACCGTCTTCGTAAATACACACCAACGATGGAAAAGCTCGTAAAATTCGAACAAGTATCCGAGAAAATTTTATCTTGCTATTGCAAATGCGCCCACCCTGCTCAACGACAACTTTTGCAATCATTTGCGCTACATTTTGAAAGAACAAAGATTTAATGATTGTATCACTCGTGTTGCGATGAAGAGTGGGTGACAAAGAATTTTGGATGAAAAAGGTATCTTCCACTTTCACCAGGAGCCTTACACGGGCGTCTTCACTCAACAAGTGACGTCTTAACAAGAGTTCTTCAATCAAAGCTACAAGCGATTGCCCTGCATATTTTTCGCGCTCATTAGTGATGTCTTCCAATTGGTCGAAAATAAACAAAAATACTGGCTCGATCCAGTTTTCCTGATTCAACGCCTTTCCAATTTCTGTCATTAACGATGACATTCTGATATTCAAAGAATTGTATATATGGTGGTTTTCGAAGTTTCCAGAATCATCTTTGACCGGAAAGCATTGTAGAAACGTTGATAACATGCCACTTATCAAATGACGTACTTTGGACCATATCGAGGGTAACCGCTCTGTTTGTTTAACTTCGACAGACAATGGCTCGCGGCAAAATTGTTCAAAAAGCAATTCAGTACATGTGATTATGGAAATAGCTTCTTCCACGTAACCGAGTCGGATATTAAGACAGGATCCATGTAAGGTTCCTGATTGCATCAACTCAACCCAGTAATCTCGGAGCTTTTGCAACAAATCTATTCTTGACTCATCAGAGAGTCTCTCATCAAGTTTATCATGTGATATATTTTTTTCATCTGGACCACTTAATCCAAGACTTCTCTCGAAAACGTGCTCCAAATCAATTTTTCCTGAATTATTTGACTTCTCAAAACGAACTGGTCGCTCAAGATTTATCTTTCGAAAAAGAATTAGCGAATTTGACCCCATGTTACCATCAACAAACAAACTTTTCTGCGGTCTAAATCCTTCAATTCGGTTGCATAAGTTGTTGTTCTTTTTATTTGATGAGCTTTTAAACGCTTTAAATAGTGAAATTATTGCCTTCAACGTGATAGTCCGAGAACTCTGCATTTGCTTCATATTCCCTTTTTTCTTCTTTTTCGCAGATGACTTTCCAACGGTACTTCGAGGAAGCAATTTCAAAAGTTTTATGAAAGCTGGTATCATACGTTCAGTATGGTCACCAAATGCCTCGGGAAATAATTGAAAGCACGAGCCAGAAAGAAGAACAGCATCCTTCCTAATATCTATTTCCATCGAATTCAAAGCTGATAATATGTATGCAGATATTAGAGGAACAAATGGACGGATTATCCGATCAGCATATTGATTGTTCAATACGAAATCCTCGTCAACATGAGAATGCATGGATGACACTGCCATAAATAAGTCTTTCAATGCAGCCCTGCCCATCTCACGGACCCCGTCATCCGCATCAATACATGCCAATCTGGCAAGCACTGAAATACTTATTTCAATCACCCCCAAAATGAAAAATTTTTTCACGGCTAATTGATCAGATGAAATTGTCTCGTCTCTATACGACGTCGTAATCTTTGAAATGATATCTCTTATACCTGTGACGGCGCTTTTCCTCACTGCAGGAGAGGGATGGTTTGAAAGTTGACTCGTCAACTCCGACAAAGGCTTACCCCCTACTTTGGTAGAAACTACATTACGCACTGCATTGGTTGATAAAATATTTGCTTCGATCGTATCTTTCTTAGATTTTTCCTTCCCAAGTGAGTTTGCCTGTGACTCTGAATGAACCTTCAGCCCGACCGTTCGAAAGGTTGTGTCTGTCACATTAAGTTTCTTCGGGGCTTTCTTTCCCACTTTTGCTTTGAGACGCTTAAAATCTCCTTGATTTGCTGCTGAACGTTTCATCGAAAACCCCTCACCGAATGAAAATAAAGATAGGTAATGTATAGAATCGTTACAATCGTCTCCGTTTCCTGGGCTCCTGCTCTTACCACATTTTTCTTGAACATCGATGAAACATAACAATATTGAAATCTCAATCTCGTATGGTCGAATGACTGGTGGCGCTTGGCCGTTCGTATCATGTTCTCATTTAAAATTCGCATATAATTCTTATAGAATAAACGTGAACACGCACTCAGCACACGCAACACCTGCTGCATTTCACTATTTTCTCAATATGTATGTTTTTTCCTCTCTCATCAAAATTTATCTTTCCGTACACATTTCCTTTTTTTTCTCCTTGGATGACTTTATTATTATTTCATCGTATTCGTATTCCTATTACGATACGAATGTTAAGTACTTACCGGTAGATTCATGAAGTTTAAGATTAAAAATTGAAAACATAATTTAAAATGACGGAACATGCATTTCGAAGTAAGCGAGTTATGCGAAGAAATCGACTGTGCTCAGCTGCCATTTATTTTTATTTTACAACGTTGTTGATAAGTGGAACTGCAGCCCTTTTACAGCAGCAGCAGCAGTCCATACATGGAACGACGTCGACAATGAAGAGGAGGAGTGCTCCTTATCGGTCGCGTATGGGCACCTCGTTAGCTCAGTCGGCAGCTAGTAGTTCTGTTCTAGATAATGATTTTGATCGTACGGGTTGTACAGCTCGGCAATTTAGTCTTGGATACGATATCAGTATAACGCGCTTTGCTGGCAGTATGGGATTTGATGAGGTGATAGATTGGGATTACTTTACGAATCCATACGATGCTGCAGATGAATTAGATCGTGATATTGTGGAGCCTCCACCGTTCGATCCGACAAAGCCGAAGCGGACGAAGTCTTCGAGTGGCAGTGTTGTGCGACTGTTTCTTGGTGAGTTTCAAGGTGCTCTTGCGAGTAAATTACGGGCACAAGGAATGGATTCGAGAGTACTTGTTAAGGAATTTGTTGGAGAGGCGGCACAAGAAATCGCGAAGAATGAGTTCAAAAATATTGCTAGGATGCAATCAATGTTAGTGGAAGACATGGAGATTACAGAGGCTATGAATGGTGAATGGGCGGCAAATGGTGCAGGGAGATATTTACAAGGAAAAACAGAAGGTGCTACAAGGGAAGATGATGCAAGTGTAGTGTCCTTTTACAAGTTATTAGCACAAAAGAAAGCTCCCTTTGTAGGCATCGTAGGTGCGCTGAACTTAGCAGAATACGATGAAGACGATATGATTGATCCGAACGAATGGTATAGATTTCTTGGTGTAAAACCTCCTGCTCCTGGCTCAATATGGATTGTATACGAATATGCTGGTTTGAATGCTATCAATGGGTATTTGGAGCCTGCCACAATTAGACGCGCGAAAATACCTATGAGTAAAGGAATTTTTGGCATGCCAGTAGCTCCACCATCACTTCCTATTTGGAGCGAAAGAGCAAAGTATGTTGTGAAAGGCATAATGAAAGGGAGTTTGGAGGCATTGGCATACATACATGACAAAGGTATAGCTCACCGCAGTTTGGGCCGAAGCAGTATTTTGATATCAAGTGTCGGTATGGATAAAGCGGAAGCTTTTTCACCTTATACAACTATCATATCTCGTCTTCTGATGAAGTTCTCTGATTTTGGATTTAGGTGAGAAAAAGTATGCTTAGTATGAGTATTTGGTTCTAAATCATTGATCTCATGCTTTATTATTTCGTTAAGTGGTGACATTTTCGAATCTTCAAATGACGAGTCATTTTGCTCTCGGGCACGTGGCTTTGGTATTGATGTTAGACCCGGTCAATCATCAGTAGCTGCATCTAATTTTGCATTTGCAGAAGATCTCCATGCTCTTGGTTTTGTATTTTTAGCACTTTTATTCTCGTCACTAGCAGAAGTTCCTTCACCCGAATATCGATTACCACCTTTGGATGAAGACTCACTTCAACGTTTACTTGGTGAAATCTTCAAGAAAAATTTTGATGAATTCCAAGAATATTGCCGTGAAGAGGAAAGTTGGGACCGTGTTGTCGAGCTTCTTGACAAAGATGATGGTGCGGGCTGGCAGTTGCTTCAGTCAATGTGCTTTGCAAGGGAGAGAGCATCAGAATTACAAGGTAGCTTTCAACTTGTTACTGCACAGGCGTTATTGGCAAATCCTATCTTCAACTAGCTGAATGGACCCTTGTATGTAATCCTGAGATAAAAAATGTAATTTGAAAACAATTTCACCAAAGGTTTTATATGATTCAAGGGAATTTACTTTCCTTTATTATAGGTATATCTTCACGTTGAAGGTTCTCGTTTAACGCCACTCTCTATTGTGAACATCCGTTTTGAACTTGAATGCTTAAACCAAACCCTAGCACACATTCAAACTACTCAATTAATTGCAATAGCGTATGCATGAATTTCAACTACGTTTTCATAACATTGATTTAACATTTTTTGACATGAACTTGGGCAAAGAACATCATTTCCCTGCCACCCAGACAGAATAAAAAGAGAATCGTGATGCAATCTACAGCCTACACCACAAACGAGGTGCACAGAGGGTGCACAGAGATTCCTTATTGTTCGCTAAATTTGTTTTGCAACTTTATAGTTTTCATCTCACTACGTTAGCCCTTAAGCAAGTCACCCAAATCACCACTTTCAGCTATTTCTTTCACTATATCGAGACCACCAACCAATTCACCAGAAATGTAGAGCTGTGGATAAGTGGGCCAGTCACCATATGCCTTCAATCCTTGTCTTACTTCTTCATCCTCCAATATATTGAATGCATCATAAGAAACATCTTCACCATTCAGGATCTCAACAATTTGTCGAGAAAACCCGCATCTAGGAGAAGAAGGTAGACCTTTCATGAATAACATGACGCGGCTTCGTGATAATAGTTTTTTCAATCTATCATTCAAAGATTCTTTTTTGGTTACTCCTATTTGTTCTGACAAGTCACCTTCTTCACGCATTTCTTTCAAAATATCTAACCCCCCAATAAGCTCACCCCTTACATAAATTTGAGGATAAGTCGGCCAGTCTGACTTTTTTTTCAGCCCCTCACGCACATCCTGATCATCAGGTCCGAGTATATCAAAGCTCCCAAATTCTATCCCAGCTTCTGAAAATATTTCCACCGCTTGTCTACTAAAACCACACCTTGGTGCAGTGGGTATACCCTTCATAAACAACATTACTTCCGACGCATGAATCAAAGATTCAAGACGATCATCTAGAAGTTCTTCCTTTGACTTGATAACCTGATCCTCGGACAAAACGTCGTCACCATTCGAAATACCCCGAGCTTCCAATTTAACATCGTAATCCATCAACCTTCGAACAGTCTGTGTGAGTATCGCCGCATGGGCATCCTCTCCTTGTAATTTATCCAACGCGACTCGTCCAACACACGTAACAAAGGTCGGGACTACAGTTACACCAAAGTGCTGACTCAGTTCGGCGGCCTCTTCCGCTTCGACTTTGAAAAAATTCACTTCTGGTGCGATTGTGGAAATGGTCGTAAATACCGAATCCAGAGATACGCTGTCCTCGTGCCATGGCGCCCAGAAAAATAGGACCGATTTTGTGCTGGCTTCGTCGTTCACAGAGGAGAGTGATGTTATGTTGCTTATGTTTGTCATGATTTGGAGAGGGTGGTTTTGTTTCTTGGAAAAACATATTTTGTGATGAGAACATTAATGGGTAAGCTTTTATTTTATTAACTTCTACTCTTGTACCAGGTATAAATTACTTTGTAGTTACAACTCATCCTCTTCATCAGTTACAGGTTCGGAAGAGGAGTTTTTTTTTAAACTGTATGCTTTTATTTTATTAACTTCTACTCTTGTACCAGGTATAAATTACTTT
>Ga0209092_10001582_pt1 | contig 21932 bp, 28 predicted proteins | sample FraStrMetagenome_FD_187446 | JGI IMG/M metagenome (GOLD analysis project Ga0209092, IMG submission 187446) | Marine eukaryotic phytoplankton communities from Arctic Ocean - Fram Strait ARC3M Metagenome (SPAdes) (version 2) | ecosystem: Environmental > Aquatic > Marine > Oceanic | place: Fram... | reverse complement strand
AACGCACCCTCTACTCGACCAAATGCGTTAAGCACCTGAATAAGAACACCGAATGTAATCAACTGAGCAAAGTAACTTGGTGCCAATACGATGATAGCAACATTACCAGCTAATAGTGAGAAGCCTGTTTGCCAAACACCAAAGCCCATATAATAGTTGAATAGACGATAGTAGTTACGCTTAACTGCCGCAAACATTGGAAACAAGTCTGCTGTTAGTCTCTCACCGAAATCATCTTCTGAGTGTACTAGTTTCTTACGAAACTTAGCTTCAACCACTTGGTTGTTATACTCAAGTCCTGGTAGTTTAATACCTAATAGGAATGATAGTAGTGTACCACCGATACTCATTGTAAGTGCTACCCATACTAAGAACCCAGGAATGATTTGACCGTTCCAGATAGGAAGGCCTTCACTCAATGTCCATAGCACTGGAATGAAAGCTGCTAGAATAAAAATCTTGTTTACAAAGCCTGTGAATAGTGCTTGTAATGTTTTACCAAAGATCATTAAATCTTCTTGAATACGCTGTGAACCACCTTCAATCTTTGCGGTTGATGTTTCCCATCTACGTAGATAGTGGAATGTATTAGCCTCACGCCAAGCGAATGTATAACGTTGTGTTTGCCACGTAGCATATGTTGCCATTGGAATATAGATAATTAAGATTTCTAAGAAGCTAGGAACTGTTGTCGTTTCATCCATACCAAAAGTAATGAAATCTATAAATCGTGCTGGATCAAAACTCCAGAACAGTTGCCAAAATCTTTCTTCTTGTAGTGTTTGTATTGCGTCATAGAACTCTCGGTTCCATGCGTTGTAGTATACGAGAATTTGTACGTTATACCAACCGATGAATAGTAGCCAAGCTAACATTAGCCAAGCATACAATGCACGATCTGGTGTTGCAAAGAAACTCTTTAACATTTTTTAGTCCTCCATTTGAGCGATTTAAATTGGATCTAAATTCGCTGTTGTCAAACCCCAAAAATTAACATAATTAGTCGCCAACTTAATAATGTTTGGTTTTGCTTTAAAATCTCTTGGATGCACCCAGTACATCGTTTGATTTGGGACTTGAACAAATAATTTACGAACTTCTGGATCTTCAACGCCCAGTCGTTCTAGTAACCCTAGTAAGTTAGAAGCAGTACGATATGCACTTGATTCTGCCTGTAATGGATTTATTTTACCGATAAGCTCACGTGGAGTACCTGGACCATGAATGCCGAACCATACCTCCCCTATAAGATATCGTCTGTCGCCACCTAAGAACATAAGCCCACACGCTGATGCGCATACAGTCTTTTCTTTTAAGTGATCAATTTCTAACTCTTCTCCTACTAAACCAGGCGTGTATACAACCTTACCGTCAGCATTCATAATAGGTGTATCACGTACAACAGTCACAACATTTCGTAGTTTGATGTGTGCTGCTAAACATGAACCTTCAGCAAGATTGCCGCCGGGGCTTTCTAACACTAAAGTAAAATCACTTGGCATATCTGGTACAATTCTATCGCAGTCACCTTCACCAACTGATCCAGTTAATGAATATAGGAATTCATCTAGTTTTGTAAATTTTAGATTATCTGATGTATCGTCTTCTTTTTCTTGTTTTTCTGAATTTAATCGTTTGTATTCTACCATGAAATTGTCATAATACATACGCCCTTGATTAACTGATAAACCCACCACTGCTAGTGTTAATACTAACATTAATGGGTTCTTTATTATTTTAGATGTTGATTTATAAATCCATGTAGATGCTAATGCATCGAATATAAATTTAAAGAATTTTTTAATCTGTGTCATATAGGCTCCTCTCAGAGAGTGTTACCCATGTATTTATCTTTTACTTTTTTTCCCAACCTTTTGGAATAATTGGAGTTGTATCAGGTAAAGTATCTTGTGGAGCAGGAACTTTTTGTCTCTGGGCATTCATCTGTGCTTCGAACTCTTCTTTAGTAACACATTGCGCATTCTTATACATCTTATATTCTATACTCATTGTATGTCCACCCTGCGGTGTTGCTTGATATTGCACATGTTCTTGGCAAACTTCCATATTTGGAAATGGAACAAATTGATATAATGGTTGACCAAGTGGCACATTAAAAATACTTACTACGAAATGACCTATGATCATCACTGCGTTAAAATCTGGCATTAGAATTTTCCTCCGTCTAATGTTGTTATACGAGGGCCTTTCTCGGCCTCTTTTAATTCTAGCAACAACAGACTTATTTCTGTTTGTAATTTAGTTGCTTCTTCTAAAGACATGCGGACTTGTCTTTCGTTCTTTTGATTTGCACGTGCTGTAGTTGCTATAAACTTTTTAATGTTACTGTACACTTGCACGATTTATCTCCGCTTCTAACTGTGTCTTAGATTTAAATGGTCCTATGTACTTGTAGTTATCAAGAGTCTCACGCTTTACGCAATATGTATTCTTCCAGCCTGCGCCGGGGAATGCAAGACCATAATAACCAGCAGCATAGAATACCTTTGATGTTTCAGTTTTAGTATACACTGGTATACCTGAATTATCTAGTGCTTTGTTGAAGCCTTTATGTTTAGCAGGGTACCCCTCAACTTCATCCAAGTCCTTGCCGTATTCAACACTTTCAATCTTTTTGACTTGTTTAGATTCTAGTATTTTACTTCCGTACTTTGAAGTAAGAGCATCGAATGGTAGAGTTTCTATAGCTAGAGCATCCTGCATGATAACTTCAAAGTCAGAAGACTGGGTCTTACGAATAAGGCCGAGTTTTATTCCTGCATCTTCTACGATCCAAAATCTATCTTTTACGATTTCAACTGTATACATCTGTTAGTATTTTGTAAGTTTCTTCCCAACCAGATACTTTATGGGCTCTACCTACACCTTTTTTCTTAATTGCTTGTGCGATTGTATAATCATTTCCGCCATCAAAGATAGCATCACCGAAGAATATAATTGTATCAGACTTTGTAAAATCTTTGAGTATTTGGCTTTTATCTGATCCAGTTGGAGCAATGTCAATACCAGTCTCTCCGCCTACAGTTGCAGTTACATCTTTAAATTCATTATCATTATAGTTGATATACAATGCCATGTTTTCACGTTCATTATATTCTTTATCCCATTTTACATACTCTGCACGTTGTTCAGTATTAGCACCCCGTCCCACAATTGAGAAGTTAACCATACCTGGACGTTCTTCAATGTGAGTACCAGTAAGATGTGGAAATTGTGTATTATCTAACCAGTATCTTAATGTTTGATGTGCTGGAACTTTTATCTTCCATGGGTTATTATGTACGTTGACACCTTTCTCCCATACGGAGTTACCATTACAATTATATGAACGTGTTACACTGTTAAACAACATGTCTCCGACTTGTTCGATAGTTTTAGGTGCATCACTGCCTGTAGCAAAGTATACATAATTCTCTTTGCAGAATTTCAGCATAAATCTTAAAAACTTTGTATCAATCGCACATCTACTTGGAGTTAGTGTACCATCTACATCAAAGATGTATCTAAGCATGTGGATAACCTTTATTAAGAATAGCTGCCATTTCATCAGGTGCTTTTGCTAAGTTCTGTAAATCCCAGAGGCCGCACCATTTAAGAAAGTGCATACCTACGCCTGTTTTATTCTTGGGAACACTACGTTCTGCAATAGTCTCAAGGAACTTAACTTTAAGATCATGCGGTTGCTCGTTAAGATCAATCAGTTTCTTATTACGTTCATAATCATCACGTACAGTATGCTCTTCACCATTATGGTCTGTCCAACGTTGTAGCATAAAGTTATTCCAACTAAAGCCACCACTATTACGATCCTCAAATGCTTCAATCATGCCAACTTTATTCTTAGTGCCTTTCTTACGACATCCGGGATATGCTGAAAAGATGTTATCACTTGTATCGCCACGGATACATTTCTCAAACAACAACCACTCAGGGTCAGGGGGAGGGATAACTTCTTTAGTCTTTTTGTCTTTGATGGGAGTACGCTTCTTATCATCTTTGAAGTAACCGTCAGGTGTGATGATACGATTTTGAACACCATCATATAGTGTTACATTATCACAAATCAATTGTTGATAATCACTATCACTTGATACAATAATGTGATGATCATTAGGATGTGATGCAATGAATAGAGCAATCATATCATCTGCTTCAGCTTCTTTATTCTGCAACACTGTGCAGTTAGTACGTGTTTCAACAAACTCTACAAGACTATCATATGCACCAAACATGATTGCATCTTCTTCTTGATCACGTACCGACTTAGCTTGTTGTGCAGCACGGCGTTGTGCTTTATATGGAGTATAGAAGTCTTTGCGCCATGAGCGACCTTCTAAGCAAAACACTGCGTGATCTGCATTAAACATATTATAACACATTTTTACGCTTGACATCATAATATGAAATGACATACCGATTTTAGTATCAATATCTGCCCCACGATGTCCTACGTGCTTTGCTCTATGAAACATGTTGAGACTATCAACAAGAATAAATGTAGCCATTAGTAATCCTCTATTGTAATTTGATTCTATCTTACACGTTTATTAAGTTGTTGTCAAGAGTATTCTACACTATCATCACCAGTCTTTAAACGTTGAATGATTAGTCCTTCTTTACTGGTAACATCAAAACTCTTTGGTTCACCTTCTTCATCTTCCAAGTCACTTAAAACAATGTTTCTACATAAATCATTGAACCAGTTATCAACTATGATATCTTCTTCTACTCCCTCATATCCGCTATTAGCTAGATACTCTACAAAGTGTTCGTTAAAGTCTAGTTCAAAATGCCCAGCACCTGGATTTTCTTTATCCAGATCCATATTAATTACTTTGATATATGGTTCACCTTTAATTGTTGCTGTTTTCTTAGCATGTTCTTCTGTTGTGATGTGTCCAAATTCTAAATCGATATTTGCAATTTCTTGATCCATATCTTTTTCATCTTTAATTTTTCTTGCATCACTTCGCTTGATTTCTTCATCAGTCATAAACCAAGTCTTGGGTTTTAAAATATTCATATCACACCTTTAGTTCTGGAACAGCTTCTACTAGTGCTTCTATTCCACCTTTAATTGCAAACATATTTTCGAAATTATTATTTTTTAGATATTTTGTAACTTGTTCTGCTCTGGCTCCATTATCACATATAAAAATACAAACAATATATGTTGGCGCCATTTCAATTTGTTCTGGGATATCATACATTGAGATATTAAAAGTATTTTTAACAGCCCCTTGTTTCTGAATTTCATCTGGTTCACGAATATCGACTAAGATATATTCTTCTTTATCCATCCATTCAGCAATAAATTCGTCTACTGTAATGATTTCATTTTCTTCATTAGTTTTATAAAAACTCATATTACCACCCAATCTTTTCCCACGGTACATCTTTGTCGCCAAAATGTCCGTATACACAGTTCTCACTGTAGTTATAAAAATTAAACATGTCAAATCTATCGATAATCCCTTTTGGACTTAAATCGATGTTATCACGGATAAACTTTTCGATACTCTTACTATACCCATTTGATTCTACATAGATGCTTGTTGGTTGCTTAACACCAATTGCATAAGACAACTGAATGTTACACCAATCAGCCATATCGTCTGCTACTACATTCTTTGCTAACCAACGTGCCATATAAGCCGCACTTCTATCTACTTTGGTGGGATCTTTGCCACTAAAAGCACCGCCGCCGTGAGGAGCAAAACCGCCATAAGTATCAACGATAATCTTACGTCCAGTAACACCAGCATCACCATCAGGCCACCAATAACAAAACTTACCAGTAGGATTAATATGCCATGTAGTATTTTCATCAATCAAATCTCCCATTACATTATTCACTGCCTCACCAACAGCACTTTTAAGAAGTTGTTCAGAACCCTCGGTATGCTGTGTACTTACAACAATCTGGTCAGCACGTTTTACTTTACCACCCTCATATTGTAAACTTACTTGTGATTTTGCATCTGGTAATAGAAATTTATAAGCAGTGTTTCGTTTTTCTTTGAGGTCTTTAAGTATCTCATGTGCGTAATATATAGGTGCTGGCAGATATGCATCGTTATCATTACATGCATATCCAAACATAATACCCTGATCACCTGCACCGAAATCGTCTGTTCCAAGTGCAATATCTGCACTCTGTGCATGTAGTTCATTATAGATGTTTAATCTATCCCAGTGAAATCCATCTTGTTCGTAACCAATTTCTTTAACTTTGTTTCGCACGATTTCTTTAACTTCATCTTTGCTTACGTTAAAGTTTTTTACTTCGCCCGCCAATGTTACATGATTGGTAGTTACAAGTGTTTCAACAGCAACACGAGTCGTTTCATCGCCTGCTTTGAATCCAGCATCAACTAGAGCATCACTGATTTGGTCTGCAACCTTATCAGGATGTCCATCGCTAACACTTTCGCTCGTAAAAATATAGTTTTGATTCATAGTCGTTTCCTTAATTGTTCATAGTCGATAGGAGCTTCCATAGCCCTACGTAATTGTTCATTTTCTTTAAGTTCCCCAGGCATTTCCGAAGAGTGATATGTGTAGTCTTGGAGTGAATCTCCATCCTCTTGCCATACACGCTTCTGCCACGTCTTTAACATTGAGGGAATATTCTTCACTGCGTCCGCCCAACGGCATAAGATATACTGGACATTGTACCCCGGCATCTTGATAAGCACTAACAGCTTTTTCGACTTCTGCAAAATCATCTTGGCTAGCGACAACAAACTTGAGATACATGTCGCTATCAGTAACACACTGGTACTCAACAGCAACATTAGGTTTAATAGCATCTTCCCAAGATTCTCCTGAAACACTAAGTTTCGGGGAACAACTCCATGTGACTGTAATATCGTCATTGTTGTTGAGATATTCATAGAAATCATCATGTAAATATTGTGTAGTGTTTGTTTCAAATGTGACATTCTTTAGATCCTTCATGCGTGGATGTTCAAATAGTTCTACGTACAATCGTTGCCACGCCAACAACGGTTCGCCCCCTGTTAAAATAAGATGCACATCTTGTCCATCATCTTGTGTCCATTTACCCTGTGGAGTAAGAGAAAGCAAATGCTCTACTACTTCATCAATAGTTGAATCATGAACTAGATGCTTGAACTCAGGATAGATACTAGCATATGTGTCGCATCCTGTGTGTATAATAGGTAAGTCTTCAAATCGTTTTGTAGTCTCATGTACCCCATCCTTAATAAGTTGTTCTACTTCTGGATTATATCTAGATTTAACTCTATCTTTATTTAGTCCGAAATTTTGACAACGTAAATTACAACCGAAAGTACGCAAGAACACACTAGGTACTCCTACAAACTTGCCTTCGCCTTGAAGTGAATAGAATGCTTCTGAATATCTTAGTTTCACAATGGGAGCCTTCCTGTGTAAAGTTCAATACCTAAACTAATCATGCCCATTACAAACACTGCTACAATGAACACTTGTGCAAGACGCACTACAATATAATCACCCATTAGTTAACCTCCTTAGATTCCGTAACATACTTAACATGTTGTGTGACTTCTCTTGCATTTAAAGATTTCAACGTTGCGTATGTGGAATCACCAACAATTTCCATACGCACATAAACATCATTCTTATGTAATTCTGCCCAAGTTTTGTTTAGAGCAATGATATCTTTATTGAGTTGCTTAACAAGCTCTGTTACTTTTGGATCCTTCATCGCGGTGCAAACTCCTGCTGTAGTTTAATGTTATCAAAGAACTCTTTCTTAACACTTGGATCATCTAAGAACCCACCATTAAGTACTGTTGTTTGTGTAAGTGAACTATGTGCCATAATACCACGATTTTCACAACAGCCATGTGTTGCTTGAATGTAAACACCTACATGTTCACTATCAGTTGCTTTAATAATTTCACGCATGATATCGTTACACAGTTCTTCCTGCAGCGTACCACGTCTTGCGCACCACTGTGCGATGCGAGTGTACTTTGAAAGTCCAATAACTTTCTCACCTGGAATGATACCGATGTATGCAATGCCTGTAACAGGTTGATGATGATGCGAACACATTGATTTAAGTTCAGAACGAACTACTAACATACCTTTATAAGTATGTCCGTTATCGTTAGGAAACGCTGTTGCGCTAGGTGCTGGTTCATAACGACCCTGCATAATCTCATTGAAGTACATCTTTGCTAGACGTTTTGCTGTTCCCATACTATTCGGATCGTTATGTCTATCGATTAGTAGTGCATCTAATACAGCTTCAAACGCATCTGTTGCTTCATCTATTAGAATTTCTTTGTCTCCGGGTTCTAGGACTTGACTAATATTGTCCCCTGCCCAATGCCTGATATTTTCTGCTATCAAGCGTTCCTTAATTTCGGAAGTCTTTGTCATATACTATGTTCCTTTATTTTAGATATGGATATGGAAAACCCACTCATAATATTATAATACTACAAGTGGGTTAATTTGTCAACACTTATTTTAAATTAATTAGTGTAGGTAAGGTTCATCATTATAGCCTAATGTGTCTCTTGCTGTGTCAGCAATTGAACCCATATCTTGACGGTCTACGATTGTACCATCTGCAACTGTTGATAGATTTGCATATCCACGTGTTGCTGATGTTGAACCTTTAAGGGCTTTGCGATGTGTTGCACCTGATGTTGGTAAATCCTGTGCGGCATCTGCGATTGAACCAAAGTCTGACAATTCACGTAAGTCGATTGAACGGCGAACTTTAATTGTTGCATCAACCTTGATGTTGTTTGTAATCATACCTCTGTAACGAGCCATATTATTTCTCCCAATATATGATAGGTAGCTGGGATACTCCCTATCATATGTATTTATCTAAACGATATTCATGTTATAGTATATGTAAATGATTCACTAATGGCGAATGAGTGTATGCTTCATACGCAAAGAATATACCAAATGCTAGGAATGCATAGTTGGATATTTTGAACATTAGTTTTTTAACTTCTGGCTTAAACGAACGGTCGCTGTATACTTTCATAAAGTTGTAGACGAACACTATCAAAAGAACCGATGCTCCAGCCCCAATCCAGGATGGAAGATTATTGTGTACACTCTGAAACATAAACACAAAGATTTCTAAACTTTCACGGAAGAAGACTAACCAAACCAAAAATAACCCGGCTATTTTAGCACAACATACAGATTTGCTTTCTAATCTTTCCATATTTAATTTAATTTTACCGGGCAATGAACTACTCGTAAAAAATAAGTAGAACATCATAGCTGATAATCCTGCATACATATATGCATCGTAACCATGCAAGAAATCGCCTATTGTATGTCCTAATACACCGCCTAATAGTATACCTGATAATGCAGTTAGTACGAATGTTTTAGTTAGTTTAATCGAATTAATAATCATAAAGGTAAGAAGCATTATTTCTACAGCTTCTCTTCCTACATATACAAAACTCGTAATCATTTTTTATCCTTTTAGATGTTGTATTAATTTATCTGCATGGAAGAACTTCTTAACTCGTCCAAGTTCTTCATTCATTGTCCAAGTTAGGTCACTATTCTTTGACATTTGCATATGAATATATGCTTTAATATTTTCAATATTTTTCTTTGTTGCTTCTAATGATGTAGTCCACTCACTTGGATATTTGAAGTGTTCAGTCCACATTTCACTATATGAAAGTCTATCTGGTACCATAGGAATAGCACCAACCTGCAGGCCTTCGTATACTGAGATACCCAGAGTTTCCTGCAAGTTAGCACTAAACACTAACTTGGATTTACCAAGTAAGGTGTGATATTCTGGCTTTGTTAAGTTTAAGTCCTGACATTTAATGAACTGATACTCTGGCATCTGTTCAGCAATGTAGTCAAAAACTTCTGGCTGTTTCTCAGGAGCTATACGATGTGGGAATAAAATTATGTCCTCTTTCGCCATATTATTGTACTCACTGAGATCCTCTTTAATGTATTCCATAGGCCAACCTACTTGTCTAATAGAGTGAAGTAGTTGCCTGTCGATATCACGGTCATCATCCCAAAATGTATTTGTAAACAAATCAATATGGAACTTAGTAGCAAAAAAGTTATCATCATAACAATCATACATACTCATTTCCGCTTTACGAACCCATGAAGCATTGCCAATTAAACGTCCGAGAAAATCTTGTGGATCATAACTACCAGCATGCCACAGTCCGCCGATACGGATTTTTATCCCAAGCAATTCTGCCATATATTTCAGCTGGATAACAGTGGGATTCCACGCATCAGTATACAAAAAGTAATCCCCATCTTTGACTTCGCCATCGCAGATAAGTTTTGCTATCTTTTGTAACTGTGCGCTCTTATAGATATTCGTTCCGCCGAAGTTAAGAAAAGCACCGGGCGTAGTGGCTTCTGGAATGTCGGTTGGACCGTCAATCACAGTAACATCAATACCGTTACTTTGCAACAATGTGGGGAGATGTGTCTTCCACTGCTTTGTGTAGCGGGATTCAACACTCTCCAAATCTATAAGATATAGCATCTAATTTCCTCTTGCCATTTATTCACTTAATATTGAGAACACGGGATAACCCTTAGCTCTCAACTTATCAGACCCGCTTAAAAAAGTCAAGTCCATAATCGAAAGAATACCAACTACGTTGCCATTCAATCGTTCAATTAATGATGCTGCCGCTAGTAGTGTCCCACCAGTTGCAATTACATCATCAATTACTAGAACACGGTCGCCGTCTAACACTGAGTCATTTTGAAGGTGTAGTTCGTCTGTACCGTATTCTAATTCGTATTCCGTAAAAATAGTCTCGCCGGGAAGTTTACCTTTCTTACGAGCCATTGCAAACGGTTTACCTGTAATAGCACTTAATGCACCAGCCATTGGAAAGCCACGTGCATCAAGTCCTACTATTCTATCATAGATGATATTCTGTTCTTGAAATGCTTGTACAACTTTAGTCAATCCAGATGGATGATTAAAGATACTAGCCATGTCTTGATACATAATACCAGGTTGAGGATGATCCGGAACTACCCGAACCATCTCCTGTATTTCATTACTGAGCGACATATTCAATCAACGCTCCGTTTTCACCATCTTCGGAGATTTCAATTTTGATATCTCGTCCGGGATATTTCGCAACGATTTGATCGAACAAATCATCAGACATCATTTCACACGATTTGTAATCAAGTTCGATAACATTATCTTTGTACAAGTTTTCTAACCATCGTTTGAATTGAATAAATTCAATATCTCTGTCATTGTGTGTTACTTTGATTGCTACACGGAAATGAAACATGTGACGATGCGGATATCCCAAAAAAGACACATCGTATTCATCACCTGTCGCTAAAGCAGGATCTGTCAATGCTGCAGGATATTTGTGAATACCTTCTTTTTGAAAAGTAACCCAAATCCAACGTTTTGCATTTTGTTTTTGTTTTTCCATATCGTCTTTCATGTTTGCTTTCCTAGTTTCTGTTAGCATGTAATTATAGTAACTACCCATTGTCCCCAAGTTCTCGCTCTAGTGCATATATTTCTTGTTTCATTCGAAGTTTCTCTGCTTTCAATTGAGAAACATCCATATGTAATTTATACTCTTTTTGGATATGATTGTCAAGTGTTCTGTGTTTAGTTTTTAGTGCTTCTAGTCTTGCTTGTTTCTTTTCGGGTGTCATTATAATCCTCCTTTATCCGAATAGGTCTTCTACTCCTACTGGAGTATCATACTCTCGTTTCTTGCCCTTCACTGCTTCTACAAATTCTTCTGTCTTTGTATTTGATTCTTCGAATTCCATGAAGTCAGGTGTAGTTGAAATATTCTGTACACGTGAACCTTCACATTTACGTAAGAATGCTTTAAAATCTGTAAGCATTTGCATAGGGTCTTTAGTGGATGGGTCAAACAATACTTCAACAAACTTTGCAAAGTATAGAACCTTATCTGGTACTACATCTGATAGATTGTTAGTTTTACCCAAGTTAATATTATTGATATCTATTTTATCATGTAACATTTCATACTCATGATCAAATCTACGAATTGCATCTTGCATACCACGAATATGATATTCAGCATTGTGTGCTTGAATTAAAATATAGCTTAGACTATCCCAGCTTGATTTAGCTTCTTTCTTGTTTCGATTGAGCATACCAGGTTGCATGTAGTTGATATCTCGCATATTCAAACGTGAGCCGATTTCGCCTTCATACAACCAAGGTTGTTTATCATTGCTGATATCCTGACGCCAATTTAACTTTTTAGTCTTGTATGACCAAGCATTACCATTCAAGTCGGGATAGTCATAAGCTAACCCTTTTGATGCTGTAATGTAGGGAGACGCAGCATCAAAAGAGATTGTTATGTTTGGATTGACATGTTCTCTTAGTTGTCTTTGAATTGCAGTTAACATTGCACCCCAAGGGAGAACACTAATACCGAGAGTGTGAATCCAAACATCATCTTGGTCTTCCTGACCAAGAAGACCATCATCACGTAAACGAATAAGTCTACGCAATAACAATTCAGCATCACCCGCATGATCACCAGCCATCGCATAACCTTCAAATGCTCTGTCGCCATATACTGACTTGTCATTGAAGTGCTTGACCATCTCATACCACTTTTCACTAGTGTCCCAATTAGAACCGTGTAATGTGTTTAAGAACTTAGTCTTACCAGGTGTTCGGTGTTTAATGAAATATTCATGATTAAAGATTGTCTTATCTACGCATTCTTCCCAGTTTTTAATACCGTTCTTATCACGGTACTGTGGCAAACATGCCCAACCTGGAATATCAAGTGTCATAGAGTAATCACAATATTCTTCAAGCCATGCCATAATACCATGACGTGCTTCATGCCAACTCCCATCAGCATCATAGAATTTATTCCAATCAAGTTTCCAAGCACCAGTACCAATTTGATACCCACCTGAATCCCCAACTAGTACTGTGTTTTCTCTATCACGATTCACAATCATACCATCTTCGATCTTAGTTTTTTCTAAGTCTAATTCAGCATGGCCAGCAGAGTAAAGACCATGTGAATAGTACACATAGCCTTTATCTTTATCTAAAATGTTAAGACCATCTAGACCATGTTCGAACCCCTCAGGGATACGCTCAGGAGGGAACATGTCTGTTGTACCTGCGTAGTGCTGTGAAATCTTACGAACATAGAAGTTCGAAATAGCAGGCAGAAATACTGCTTGCTCATTACTAATATTGTTTTTACCTAAATCTTTAACCATATATTGTTGTATCCTTTTGTATTGTTATACTTCTATTTAGGTTAATTGCCAGATTTAGCAGGCAAAATATACTCATATAGGCCCATTCCTGAGTCTACGTGAATAGCCATTGCACCTTGATCTGAAATCTTAATGCTCATAGATGATGTATCACCTAGCTTTAAGATTGTTAGAACTGTTGCTAGTGGAAATGACCAACCTGATTTCAATTCACCACTTACATTACGTGCGAATGTCAAATCTGCTTTATCAGTTGATGCATCACCAATTGTAAATTGCAAATCACCATCTACTGTTTTCACTGTGAATAGAGGATCATATGCTGACAAGATAGCCGCAGTTTGTTGCAAATCTTTGATTGCTTGCTGTGTTGGCATAACTTCAACGTCCCACTTAGCACCTTTAAAGTTTGCTGTTTTAATCTGTGCATCAACAAGTTCACTTACGATTACACGATAAGTTGAATTCATAATGCCAGGAATAGCAAAATTAAATGCCGCTGGAATTTCTTCGCCGTTACGTTCTACACGACTGATATCAACACCTGTTGATACTACTTCGCCTTCATTGTTACGACTTTCATAGCCTAAGTAACCATTCAATACGCCTAGACGACCTAGACCGAACTTACCAGAAAATTCTGGTACACGATTGTGCATCTTTGCACGTAATACAACTGTACGATCATCATCCATCGCATCTAATACTGTTGTATCTTCGTCTGTTGTTACTTTCACTGCTTGAATAATCCCAAGCGAATGTGTGTGTTTTACCACGTCTTTTAAAATATCACGCATATGTGTTCTCCTATATTTTATTAATTACTATTATATCACACTTCGAACAGTGAGTCAATAGTAGAATGTTTTGCTTTACTAGATTTACGTATGATATCTTTTTTTACTCTATCTTGAGTAATACGTAATCTCGGGTACTTTCCAGTTTCGACAATTACACCATCAATAGTTTTACCTGGTCTAGCTAATGCAGCTCGAATTTTTCTTTCGAATATATCAGTAAATTCACTTCTAAGAATGACTATCATATCTACGATTTCAATTACACCATCGTATGCATCGTATGTCACAAAGATAAAATCACTATTAGCTTTTTGCTTCTTTAATTTACTCCAGTTATCATAACTTTTAAGATCAGACGGTGTCAATCCAGTTATTGTAACATTTGCATCAGTATGTGTACTTTGTGATTTGATTTCAATACTGTGTTCTCCATTGAGAATATCAGGTCCTTCGCCAGTATTATAACTATCTAATCCTAGCACATTATGCACTACCCATTTTTCAATTACGTTGCCATATTTGCCATCACCGATACCTTCAACTTCTAGTACGGTGCCTATGTAGTTCTCTAGTTTAATATCAGTTAGTCTCATATTTTTCCCTTCACTGATTTGATTTAAGTAGAAGTATGCTATCACAATTTGAATAGCTTGTCAAATGATTCTTTTTCAATTGCGGTAGTTTTCTTTTTAGTATTACCAATCTTTGGGTTATCAACCCAATGAATAGTATTATTTGGTAGTATACCCCACATAAACCAAGCATTACCAAATGTAGGACTACCCCCACCTGTAAAGTCAACTCTGTTGTTATATACTAATGCACTCATACCATGTTCCATAAACATCTTGCCACGTTTGTTTCCTTGAAAACTTGCGATAGGCAGTAGTAGTGCGAAAGGTTTACCAAGAGCATAACAATGCTCAATGAACTTATCTTTTATACTGTATGGTGGGTTAGTTATAATCCCATCATGTACGTCATCCGGTTCACAATCAAAGAAGTCTTTTCCATTACTTGCTACGATGTTATAATCATATTTTTTAAAGCCTTCTACTAACAAACTAGATATTCCACTAGTTGCTTCATAGTAAGTCTTTGTCTTATCCAAATATGGTAACAATGGAAGTACTTGGTCGGGAGGAGTGTAGCATTCATCTGATGCCGCATTCCTCCCTAAACTGGATACTAGTTCTGTGTACGTTTTCTTAGCCATTAGAATGAAAATAAATCCTCAAATGTTTCTGATGCATTTGCATTACGTAAGTCCCACTTTAGAACGCCAATCAAGTTGTCAATCTTTTTATCAATGATAGTTGTTTCCATCAAATCATGATCGAACGGAAGTTCTTGAAACCATTGTGGAATACGAGGTTCATCAATTGGATATGCAATGCTTGTCATTTTCATAGGATTGTCTCTGAGTTTACATACAATAGTTTTCATACCATCTGTAATCTCAACTGAGTATCTATCACTATGCATTTCACGTAAAGTATTCCAATTAAGAGCCGCACTCACATGTCCTGGAAGTCTAGGCTTTTGTAGTTTGTCTTCTGAACTACGCAATTTAAAGTCTGCGTTTTGTGCTTTTTTATACTTCGCTACATCGTTTTTGAATTTAGTTAAGTTATTAACTCGCTTTGGAGTGCCTTTCTCCCAACCAGGTTTATCACGAAACTCTTTCTTAAAGTCTTTGACCATATCAACGATATCATCTTGATTACCACCAGTAAGAACTTTAAGCAAACAGGAACTAAGAAATGTTTGCATATAGTCTGGAGTATCAGACCTTTTCAAGTCAAGTCCCATAGCTTTAACTTTGCCAGGCTTACCATCTACATCACGGCGTTCTCCATCATCATCATAGATAAGCATAGCATAGCGTTTCTTCTTAATAAAAATTGCTGATGTTGCTAAGTTCTCACGTCCTGCAGCAATGATTTCACCTTGTTTACGTGGACAATTGAAAAACTCTTTCATAAAGTCAGGGAAACTTGTGTTTACTTGATCTGCAATTTCATCATACATCGTAAGAGCAATCTCTTTATCCCACTCAATCTCGCCACTATCAATCTCTTTGCTATATGACGGATACATCGAATAATAGATAGAGTCTGTATCACCATAGATAACTGATTTGCCTTTATAGTCATAAGTGCCATCGATCACTTCATTTGTCTTAGATCCCATATGTCGTGTGATGCACCTGCCACTGAGAGTAGTTGACTGACCGATACGTTTATCATAAAAGCGACAACCCTGATTAAGAATCGCACCATACAAACTGTTCAAGTTAATCTTTTTAACAAGCTGGCGCTTATCCCAGAATGCAATTTCTTCTGCATCACCCTTTTCAATTGCTTTCTTTTTGTTAGCTTGCAATACTTTGCGTTCTGCATACCAACGTTCAAGTAAGCTAGGTATGATCCCTTGTACATCTTGCTTAAAGATAGTTCCGTTTGCACTTATAGCCCACGGAAGATCACCACTAAATACCAAGTCTGAGACTTCAGCACCAGTTAATTCATGTGAAGAACCATCTTCCATATCAAGTGTCATGATTTGTGTCTTATCTTTTTCATTTAGTAAACGAAATTCTTCTGTAGAGAATGTATCTTCCCATGCTTGTGCAGCACCAAAGCCTTTGTTCTTGCCACCACGCCCATTACGTATACGTGTCTGTATCATTTCATCTGTCAAGTCGGGGCGAAGTTGTGCAGTAATAGTTTCTGGTGACATGTTCAGCGCACGAATGATAGACGGATACAGAGAGTTAATATCGATGCCCGCTACCCACTTTTGCAGACCTTTCTGTGGATCTGCTACGAAAGCACCAGCCGCTTTCTGTGCTTCTGCAGCTTCCTCTTCTTCACGTGTAGGTTCATAATCATCGTCTTCTGTATCCCATGATCTACGCTTACGATCTGGAACAACCATACCGCGCCTGTGTGCTTCGTTGATGATAGCTGATTCAGTAACAGCAACAGCGCCCATTGTAGTTTGAATATTAACAGTGTTATCATGTGCAATTTCATTTGCAAGATCAATGAAGCGTAGCTTCTTATCTAGGTTATCAAGTAATGCAGTATCTTGTCTGTTATATTCGATAAACTTATAGAAGTCTTGATTGTACAATTGATCTAGTGTACCTTCATATGCAATCTTACGTTCATTAAGTTCGTACTCGCCGATAGCATCAAGTGAATATGAATGCATTTCATGATATGTATACTTGCGGTATAGTTCAAGATAATCGAGGTGAATACGTCCGAGTAAGTTATAACTTGTTTGCTCTTTACCAAACTTAATAAGTCTCTTAGGAGTAGGATATAAGTCCCACAGGCATAACTTACGTGTATGTGACTTACTCAATACACGCACAATACGATTAAGAGTGTATGGAATATCAAAGCCTTCACTGTTCCAACCACTAAGCACATCTGCATCTTCGATAAGAGATAAGAAGTCGTTCAACAAATCTGCTTCGCTGAGATACAAGAACGTATCTTCAAACTTATCGCATAGTCGTTGTGCTTCTTTTAATCCCTCACCTTCACGCATATGTTCAGGTGGGATAACAAATGTTACAAGTTGTCCAGTCCATTGCAATGCTACTGTAATTGCAGTAATAGGCATAAACGGATCTTCGGGCGGAGCAAAGCCACGTGCGGCATCGAAGTCAACCTCGATATCAAAAAACGCTACATTCAACTTGGGAGAATCCTTGCCAAGATAATTTTCAGCAAGACATCTAATCTCTGGCTTGATATCACTCTCATAAATCTTTTTATCAGAATGCATCCGTAATTCTTTGTGTAAGTCTTTCTTACGTTTGACTTTCACTTGTCGAACTTTCTCACCATGAATACTTCGGTGACTACCACTATCGTCACGTACATAGAACGTGCGCCAAGCAGGATAATCTTGATAGATCCTCTTGCCATTGACACGTTCTACAACTTGTACGATATCTTTATCTTTGTTGTAGTATGCGTCTACATAACTCATTTATAATGTGCGTCCTACGGTCTGAAGTACTGTTTCTACATCTTCAAAGTCTTGTTTTGCTTCTTGCAAACGTGCTTTATGTGCAATTGAGATTGCTTTATTAAGTACAGTTGGTTTGATATCTAACTCTTCTGCAATTGCTTTTACTGTATCACGTAGTCCGCCTTTAAGGTCGTCTACTTCTTGTAGTACTGAACAGCCTTCGTCTACAAGTTGCTTTAGTTTTGCTTTTTCTTCGCTTGAAACTGAATCTAATGACATATTAATCTCCTCATAAGGTCATAAAAAAAGGAACTCTATTTGAGTTCCCTTTAATATAACACAGAGGTGTTCTTATGTCAATAGTTATTTTTTATATTTTGATGAACAACTTTTTTCGTTCAGACGTAGTGCTAGTGCATCGATTTTATCCATCTCTGCGTCTGACAAGTTATGAATTTCTTTTGGATTTGACTTTAGCTTTACTTTCTTGCCACTAACTTCAATAGTATCGCCAGCTTTCTTGCCTGCTTTAGCCGCTGAGTCTAATGCTTTATAAAATTCATTATACTCTGAGAATGACTGACGTGAACTTGTACGAACAATCTTGCCTGCCATTTCTTCTGCTTCATTAGAGAATGCACTCTTTACAGCACCCTTGATGCCCGCACGTGTTGCAGCACCTTTAATGCCTTTTGACGTTGCCGCTCTAGCAACACCACCCGCAACAGCACCTACTGCTCTAGCAACACCACCCGCAACAGCACCTACTGCTGGAAGTACTTCATCTAGTTTACCTTCTTTTAATGCACCCATTGCAACTTTAGCAATCTTCATTAAACCTGTACGAGTGTTAAGCATTTTTTCAATTTTAGCTTTGTTATCATCGTTTACTTTAGCGTGTACTTGTGTAATAGCTGATGCTGTGAACATATCTACTTTTGAAGAACCGTCATCAAACTTGATTGATTTCGCTTGCTTGTCATCTACAATACCTTTTAGTTGGTCTAGGATCGATGCTTTCGCTTCATTTACTGACTCTTCCCATGGAGCTTTCTTTAGAGATACCTTTTTAGGTTTCTCGCCGCGCTCTGGTTCATCTGCTTTAGCAAACGCACGTCTTATTGCTTTTTCATCTTCATCTGATGATTCATTAGTCTTGCGCTTTTCTGCCGCACATTCATCACATGTATCAATGTCACCATCTGTTTCGTCTTTGATCCATTCACAATCAGCACAGCCTTTTGTACCTTCGTTTACACTTTCTTCAAGTTCAGCACTTGCCATTTCTTTACAATCTGAGCATCTGCCATGTCCTTGATAAACATCCATAATAGGAGCGCCACAGCAATTACTTACCATGCCTTCTTCATTTTCGTCACCTTGAGAATATGATTCTTCAATTTCTGGTTCATTGTCCATTACCGCAGCATAATCTTCCATGTCACTGTCACCTGGCATTTCGTCTTGTGCTGGAGTTTCCATTTCCATGTCACCCATTGGGTCTGTCATCATCTCTGGTTCTGATCCCATATCGTCCATACCCATAGCATCTGGTCCGTTCGTCATATCGGTAGGAGCTATTTCTGTAGATGTTGATCCACCTAATTCTAGTGTATGCATTCTTGCAGATAATGAATCTGACATACGTGTATATGCATCATATGATTTATTATGTTGGTCAGCAAATGTCAATGCTAGATCGTGTACTGCATCCCTTGGATTTTTTCCTGATTGCAATTCTTGCATCAATTGTTCCGTTGCTCGGTTTAGATAATCTTCAAATTCGTCATTTGAGATTACAAAGTTTTCAATAAGTTGTGACAGTTTCATTGTTTTGCTACCTTTTAATCATTTTAGTTTTAACAGGATTTTTATAAACCAGATTACCTACATCTGATGAATATCCCATCTTGTGTTTCTTTTTCTTTTTTGCAGGCTTCTTAGCATATATGCTCGCCGCAGGATCTCCGCCACCTAAAGAAGTGTTCACACTAGCAAACGAGCCAGCAAAGGTTTCGGATATTATTTCATTAATTTTCATAATAGTATTTATCATTAAAGTTATTTTATTAAGTTTTGTTCAGACCGATTAGCTCATTATAGTGTGGAAAAACCTCAGAAAAGTCTATATTGCGTCTTTTTTCTAACATTGCAAACTGTTTATATGCCCACATTCTTTGTTCTTCAGTTACTTGGCTATCTACCATGTCTCTCACTGTTTCTAATACTGACACATATCTATCTTTTTGATAAGTTTTATGATTAAACTCATTTTTAAAATAGTCTATTGCTTCTTGTACGTTTTGTTTATATTTCTTATCTAACATGCGTACTCCCATGTGTGATGGATTATCAACCCAATTAGTATGAAAGTATACGGATCGATCTTTTCCTTGTGGATGTTTCTTTAATTTCTCATTTAAGTAAACAAGGTAATCCTTAAAATAAGGAAGACTTAATGAATTGTGTGCGATACCAAAACCATTAGTTAAGTTTGTTAGTCTGCTTCCCGAATCTAAAAACTTACCTAAGTTTTCATCCCATTTGTCCCAAGACATGCCCCATCTTATTAATTCATTTTTTCTTCCGATTGCTTCACCTGATAATTGCATCATATAGTGTATATTAGGAGTACGTTCTACTAACTCTATAAATCTTTCGAATTTTTTATCTGGAAAGTTTAAACTAGTAGTGACATTAATGACAATTCTTTGCTCATCTGATTTAGTATCATTTAGATTTACTAAGAAATTTTCCATAAATCTATACATGTGATCGGTAAAGAATGGTTCACCACCTAATAGGCTAAATGCTACATACTTTTGTTTGTGTAAATCCTTTTCCCACCACTCATTTAGAATATCAATTGTTTTGTCAAACATCGCATCGTCAGTATCAGGCATCCGTCTTTTTAACTCTTTCTGCCAACGAGTACTATTACCTTCCCAACAATATGTGCATGCCATGTTACACTTATTCGTTAATTCAATTTCAATAAATCTAAATAAATTACGATCTTGCATATCTTGATTAAATGCGATTGCTTTTTTAGGGTGATTACTGGCTGAGTGAAATCTATTCTTCCACATCGGATCAAAGTGTTCATTATAATCAGTACGTACACTTTTTCCACTATCTTTTTCAGATTGCCAGCATATTTTACAGTCTTTACTTTGTGTTCCGCCACTCAAATCAAATTTACGCTGTTTAAGTATTGGATGATTAATTAAAAAATCTAAACTTAATGTGTCTAAATCGAATGTTAATTCTTTTTGTCGTTCTGGATCAGAAATTACTGTTTTGCAACACCATTTAACTGTGCGAGTAGGCAAACTAATGATTAAATCATTATATGTCTTAAAACACATAGAATTTCCCAGATTATGCACATCTGGATTAATGGGAACAGTAGACTTTTTAATATCTGCTACTTCTTTGTTATATTCTGACATGTATTACCTTAATATGAATTATATACTACTATTTAGTTCTTAAATTTTTAGTAGGTATACCATCTCTATTCACATCATTTCCAAACTTTTTAACTTGGTTGATGATTTCATCGGGTCCTACATCAACAGTTGTATTTACACCTTTTACGATACGCCCAACTCCGGCTGCTTCTGTAACGTTTTCATCCAGTGCGTCCCAATATTCTTGTTCACGTGGTGTTGGATTAGGGTTAGTTAGTTTGAAAAATGCTGTGTCACCGTTACCAGTGGTACTTTGATCTAGTTTCCAACCTAGTTTACTAGCAAGTTGTTTAGCAAATCTTGTATATAGTTTTGCTCTGCCGTCACTTGCGTGTTCATCTTTGTTAGCACCAAAGTCAAAACTTTCTACGTGTTCAATGCC
>Ga0209092_10001581_pt1 | contig 21960 bp, 16 predicted proteins | sample FraStrMetagenome_FD_187446 | JGI IMG/M metagenome (GOLD analysis project Ga0209092, IMG submission 187446) | Marine eukaryotic phytoplankton communities from Arctic Ocean - Fram Strait ARC3M Metagenome (SPAdes) (version 2) | ecosystem: Environmental > Aquatic > Marine > Oceanic | place: Fram... | reverse complement strand
ACATGCAACATTTTAAAGTATTTTATCGTAATACTTTTTGGAATCATAAAACTAGGAGGATATAACTCCCAGTACTAGGGGGGTAGTTTTCTCTAGTCCAATAAGAAGTAGAGATATAAAACAAATTCGAAACGGCCTGCCGAAATAAACTCTCCTCCAGGTTGAAGTGAGGAATTCCTTGATTTGAATGCATATATTTTCAAGGGGTTTCCCCTCGCTTGAAAAGTTAAATACTTATTCATACCAAATCCTCCAAAAGAATCAAATAACAATTTTAATGCATCTGAAAGATTCTTGTTCCTGTAGCGAAATTAATTTCCCTTATGGATCTCAAATAATAAAACCATTATATTTTTGAGTACCCAAAAAACCTTCCCAATCCCCCCTAGTGGATTCCTCAAAAAGACGCTTACATCATTTGATTCACAATATTGAGAGTCATCCATAGCAGGTTCATAATTTTCACTTTTATTGGACCAATATATTTACTTTCCAAAATAATACTTCATAGCAAATTTTGTAGCGGGGTCTTATAATCTCAAAATAACGATGCATACTCACGGGAAATACGACAGAACTCAGAAATGTATAATACCCTAATTCCTAAGTTTCTAAGTTTCCAATCGAAGATGGAGATAATCGAACACAACCAGCATGACAATTTTTTCTTTTTGAAGCTACCATATATTATTCCAATACTATTCATGACGTTTTCTGTATGATCCAATTTTGAAGAAAAAAATGTGTATGCATATATGCATCCAATAGTGCTTACGAAATGCGCAAATACAGAATCATTGAGGAGAATCATCTACAGGCTCTCATTTTCCATTTTTAGCAGCAATGTTTCAATAATCCAAATTAAAAGTAATAAATTAAGTAATGGCAGGCAAGCTTAAGTCTAACGATCGTCCACCTTCTTTTCCAGAAAACGTCGAATCCAAATCAATATTCACATCAATATTGATATCATCCAATGGCACTAAAACTCGTTTTCGTCGTTGACACCATGTCATTATTTTACCACAGGCCCAACATAGAAATATCATGGATAATATAGCAATTACTGCTCCTAATGTAGCTTCCATGACCAAATTTTGACTTTTTCGACTGGAATTGGAATCTTGAGGTGAGGATTGATTTTGAGTCATGGGAGGAGATGGTGAATTTTGGGGTGTTTCTTCTTTTTCGATTTGAGTATTCGTATTGGTCTCAGTATAGACATGAGAAGGCAATGTACACATATTGACAACATTCGGAGCATTATGATCCGGATTCGAAGAAGTCGGTTTGTTCCAACGACATGTCTGAAACGAATCCGTCGTCATTCCACACGCCATGACACAGGCTTCTTCCAATCGACAATCCTCTTGACATTTGGATTGGGATATACCTCCTTTGTACCATTGATTCCAATAGTGATTCCAGGTATGTTTGTCAGATGTGGGATCTATATCTTGTTCTACAAATTGAGTCGCGATTTGTTCTACTTGCAAATTCGTAAATTGATCCATTTCAAAAAATTCCAATAAGGATGAAAATTGAGGTTGGAATTCCAATATATTATCAAGGGGTGGTGGTAAAACATGTCCATGTTCCAAATCGGCCGTGTACGTCATGATATCCAATGGATATTGACTCTCATCATGATCATAGGATACAACATGAAAGACTGGATTGGAATCATAAATCGGACTGAGTGATCCTGAAATCATCATGGGTGGCAAAGGACTATTTTCCAAATTGTCGATCGGGATTTTACGTAATTCATTGGAATGCAAATGACCGAAGAACAATCCGGCGATGATATCTGTATATTGCGAAATGGTACTATAAAATCGATTCACATGATGTTCATACATGAGATTTCCTCCTAGGGCTTCCGTATAGGACATGACCACAGGAGGGATATGTCCCGTAATATATACTTTGTGTTTTTGAGAACGGAGTTGCGACAGCATCGTTTCGAACCAGATATGCATCCCAAACGGATCAAATTGAGCATCTGTATAATCATATTCCAATTCTTGTTCTTGTTGTTGTTTGTGATGGTCTAATTCCGTCGACCATAAGACTGTGTTTAAGACAATGACGTGAAGACCCTCCTTCATTTCTCTCATGAAATATCCTCCACACGCAAAAATTGCTTGTTCCTCATTGGTCGCAAACAAATCTTGAAAATCCTCTGCTATATCCTCCAACCATGGATTTGTCGCATTTGGGAAAACCCCATCGTTATCGATAAGACAAGGATCCATCGAAGTAATTTCCAATTGATAATCTTTACTAAAATCATTATTCCCCAAATTCATCGGAGGTAATTTCAGCAATGGAATCTCCGGAAACGATTCTTCCAAGGTCTCCATGACAAACTGAATCGTATCATGGACGACCGTTCGTATATCCACATCTAGATGTTGTGTGTGAAGAGATGCGAGAGAATGCCGTGTCGCATCTCCCGTAAAGAGTATAAAATCAGGATTTGGTAATTGTTGAGCGGCGTTTTGCAGTGCGGATCGGACGAGATTGGGATTGGCTTCGCATCCATAATAGGAAAAGGGATATTTTTGAGATTGATGACACGGGGAGGGTGTTCGTGGAGAGTGATAATCTTTGGCTTTGGGTGTTCCGTAAAATGGGTCTAAGTGTGTGTCAGAAAAGAGGAGGAATTTTCCACTGGAGGGTGTGGATGGTGGGGGTGTGGTATTGGTATCAGTGGGTTCTTCTTGTTCCGACATGATGGAATTGGAATGTGGTGAATGTGGTGAATGTGGTGGTGGGTGGCGGAAACAAATCAATGTGGTTATCCAAGAATCCACGAATAAATTAGTTACATATACCCACAAAATGGATTTAAAAATAGAAAAATAGGAATATGACTCAGATTGGAACTTGATACCACAAGATAGATACTTAATATATTTGTAGGATGATAATAATATCCTACGCATACATACGTTAAAATTTACAATTGTGCCGTTTCTTTCATTTACATAGAGAGTATTATAACTTGTAGTTAGATTGTTCTTTCATTTATTCGTTTGCAGTCAATTTGAATTGAATCTTGGAAGCCATCACAAGTGCCATCAAAGCACATTCATCATTCGTTCATCCCCTAATCCTCCCCAACCAATTCTCTATCAAATCAAAGTCATTACATCATCATTCGAATGGAAGAACTTTTCTCCAACAAAATATGGACCCAAATAGGCTCCTTAACCCACCCCGAAGAGGATAACGCCCTACGAGCCTCCTTGACACCCTCTCAACTCTTAGATCTATTAGCCTGGCTTGATCTGTTCGGTCCCAATGGATCCATCCTACATCACTATCCATATTTATGGAAATCCTGCATCCAAACCTATTTCCAACACTACCGTGCCGATATTACAACGGATATAAAACCCCATCCTCCCAATTTTGATTCCTACGAAGGGATTCAATGGGCACAAGATCAATTGCTCCATTTTAGTACATTATGCCGAAACGAATTTTTATCCCGGATTCATACTCAATCCGACCTCTTATTAGAAAACATCTACACTGCCACGCATTCCCAATATACCTCTTCCCTCACCACCCAAAATGCCAAAATGGAATCTACCTTATGTACCGATATATACACCTATCTCTCTTTGCAACTCCATACCTTAATCACTCATACTCATATACATCATCAAGATCAGAATTTAATCTCGGAGTCAATGAGTATTTTTATGAATCAACTTCGGAGCAAACAGACTCAATATCGATACTTGTTTTTGGACCAAAGTTTGGAATGGACGATGGCGGCGGCAAATGATTTTTTAGGATTGAGTGATCAATGTGAAGAACGGATTCATAGATTGCAACAGGAATTATATCAAAAACGATCAAATCCATTTAGGAATCTATCGAATTCGACTCCACGTCCTACATTGGAGAAGGAGAGGGAGGAAGATGATGAGGAGGATCAAAATGATACAAGGACCGAACATTGTAAGAAAAATGAGGAGTACCATCAGGATGATTTTTTAGAAGAATTGTTGGAGAATTCTATACAAGAATTATTAATATTGTACAGTAAAGATGCCGTCTATGCAGCTCAATCGATTCATATGTATGTATTGGAGCCGATACAAACACAAATTGGTCCGAAATTGTTCACACGAGAATGGGAGGAATTATCCACACACAATCAAGAAATTTTGTCTTTGTTACAGACCGTGGAAGATTTTTGGGTGGATATTGTGGATTGTTTGGATGTAAGTATCATATCATTCTATTTTAGAAATCCAGAGATGTTTTTTGAGAGGAATTGGAAATTGTTTCTCCGTCGATTTGTTGTAGCTAACTATAGGAATGTTTCTTTTTTATTCCCAACAGACACTCTTGTTACCAAAAGCTTTGGAGGCTATAATGAATGCGATTATATCCTTTTATATACAAACTCTACTGGAACGATCGAATCATCATAATTCTATTACACAACCTTATTGGGCCAATGAAACACGGGTTTTAGATCGGATAGAGCAGGATTTGATACTCTTGAAGGATTTTTTTCAAACAAAATATAATCATTTATTTCCTCTCCAAACTAATGAATCATCATCTTCATCATCGAATTCGAAAGATGCTCCAAAAAGAATGCCAACCCAAACTGTGGAACATGAATTCAAAGTATTGTATATAATTTTAGAATTAGTAGGTGTGGCATTTGGCACAGCCCGTCCCAAACATACTCGCATCTTTCGTCCCAAACGACCTATATTCAAAAATACAAATCTAGAAAAACGATCCTGGATCGATGAAGCCTCCTCCTTAGTCTTGTTTTTACATCAACATATCCGAGATGAAGAAATAACCCAACGGATTGCGGGAGATATATGGCATTTAGCTGCTCCCCAAAAGGAATATAAAATATGGCAATATTTACGAAATGATCGTAAATGGAGAAATTTGCAACCCATACGATCCAACGATAACAAGCATCCATTTTGGAAATTATTTCAAAAAAAGAAACCAAAATTCCAACAAACGTCGTGTCCACAGGCTCCTCCTTTCGATACCCAACAGCATAATACGAAGAAGGAGATTCCTTCCGAAAATTTCATGACTTTGAGCAAGAGTTCCCAAACACCAGGAGTATTATTGGATTTAACTTCCTTATTACAAACTTTTTATAAGGATCCTCAAAATAAACGAAAGATTCCCAAAAAGGATAATGCTGTGAAAAAAGTAAGAAGAAAACTGACTCCTGTACCCAAACCGGCAGCAATTCCATTAGAGCTCAAGGGCACTACTACATCATAATATTATATAATTTTCATAATCAAACTATAGTTTCGGAGGTTTTAATATTGCTTAATGTTTTTGGTGTTTTCATTGATAAGACCTCAAATTATCTTAAATAAGAATTCATCGTTGTTTTATTGGAATCATATGAATAATAAATTAGTTACTTGTACTTGCATTTTACTTTTACTTATTATCCAGCGCTTTGGAGTCTAATGATATATCCTTTTGTAACAAGTAGGAATGTTGGCAGAGTTGAGCTATCGACGGCCGATAAACTTGATCATAGGTAAGACAACTTTGCAAAAAGTCTTTACATCCAATGGAGATTTGAGGCTGTGAGGGGATTTTCACTACCTTTGCTTTCAGCATGGTATTGTTTAGTAATACTTTTTCCTGACTTTCGCCATCTCCAAATGGTTTCATCCCAAATAGCATTTGATAAAACATGACTCCAATGGACCATACATCTACTTTGTTACTGTAAATTGATAAAAAATAAGTCAGTATTTGATCACAATAAAAAAATATCTATGTTGTACAACGTACCTTATTCTGACTCCTCCAGTAACGATGAAACATTCGGGTGGCAAATACCAGTAAGTACCTGCTCCTTGACTTGTCAGTTCCATACTATCACCTTGTTCATTTGGATCCACAATTTTGCTCAATCCAAAATCTGTAATCTTAGCATCTCCAAACTCATCAAATAAAATATTTGCCGGTTTCAAATCATAATGAATAATACCTTGTCGACTACCATCTTCTGAAGCAGAACTTAGATATTGCATACCATTAAGGATTTGAAGTAAGATCGCTCTTGCTTTTCTTTCCGGTAATACTTTCTTTTCCTTCAAAAGGGTATCCAAATCAGTCCCCTTGCAACATTCTAACACAGTCGCAAAGGAATCATTGTCAATTTCAAAAACGTCATACAAAGAAACGATCCGGGGATGTCGCACATCACGATGTATTTCATATTCACGCGACACATGCTTGGTAAAATTTTCCTTCTTAGATTCTGGCCAACGAGTGTCTAATTGATGGATTTTCACGGCTACTTCCCGGAGACATTCCAAATCAAACGCACGCCATACTTCCGAAAATCCACCCTTCCCGAGAAGATTCAAAAGTACATATCTGTTATTGAGCTGAAACCAAAAACAACAAATATGTCTGATTTAGAAGAGAAAGGAAGGATTTTTGGAGTAATACTTAGTAAAATTTCAAATCGTACCTTTCCTTTATGTTTGAACCTCGACATTTCTTCGGATTCAATCTTCTTTAATTCCCTCACATGGATATCCCTTTCTTTGTGCAATGCTTTTTCTTCTTCCCCTACCTCTGCGATTTTTTCTTCCAACCTTGATAATTTGAAATAATGAGCTTCCACAGCCTCCACAATCTCTACTTCCAAGGATATTTTGGACTCGTGCTTGAAATCACCAAGTTCCGCCAGTTTGGATTCCTTAAGTTGAACTGCTTCATCCATTCGTTTCTTTCTAATCTCTAATTCTTCTTTTTTTCGTCGTAACTCCGCTTTCTTTTGTTCAATTGCTTTTTTCGTATGACCATGCTCCCAACTCTTACCAGAATGCAGTCCTGATCGTGTATAAACAAACTTCCCTAATCTTGCATCATTACTTGTCAATCTTTGTTTCCGTTCCAACGCATCTCTTGATTTTTTCTCAATCATCAAACTTTCGATAATAGTCACTGCTTTCACACTCTTATTTGTCAATTGATCCGCTTTTTGCTGCATCTCCTTTATTTCATCTTCTTTCCGTTCCAATACTTTTCGAAGAGTCATTGTTTCAATTGTAGTATTATTTCGTATGGAGTTTATTTCATCCTGCTGATTTTTACATTTTTTAGAAAGATATTCAAGTTCATGTTTAAGACGGTCTACTTCCGATAGATCACCTTGACTCATTGTGCTAATGTTTGATCTAGTGGAAGGAAAATTGGATAAGGAGTTCTCGTGGATAGAATTGGATTCTTTTCGTTTCGTAATATATTTATCGAGACTATTTCTATTTGATTTTGTGGAGGAAGATAAGCCGGCATTTTTGTTTTTCCCTCCGAAATAGTTAAATATCGAACCACGATCTTTTTTACTTTTTTTGTTGGGATTTGTTTTGGTGGATGTCAGCGAAGGTGACGCATTGGAAGCATTTCCTCCTCTAGAGTGAAGTCTATCTCTTGAAAATGATGTTATTTCTGAAGAAACATTATTTGAATTGGTATCATTGTGAAGCTGCGGTGATTGAGAAACAGCTTCATGACTTTTTGGTTTTTCATTATGTCTATTTGAGTCGCCATGTCTTGGTCGTTTCCTGGATATGATAGCTGATGAACCTCTATCAACTACCTGGATAGAGTGCTTTGTATCTTTTGTAGGAGTACTTCCCTTTTTTCTATGAGTTGATGAACTTTGTGCTTTACTTTTTTTAGAGATTAATCCACGAATGTCATTTGAGTTTCCGGATGGCGAAGTTTTATTAGGCCTCAAATGAGATATTTTCAGTTGTTTGGTAGCAGATGATCTACTTTGACTGTGACTTTGGCTTCTGCTGTTGGTACTCAAGGTAGATGCACTTGCACTCTGGGAGTTTAGGGATGATGCGTTCTGATGTGGAGATGGTGTTTCGGCGACAACAATCTTGGTCGCTGTTGGAATGGAAGATTGCAAATTGCTGCTCGATCTAGTAGAATTTCCACAAGGAGTTCCACGATCACGTGATTTAGAAACCAAGTGACCTGTGAGTAATGTTTGATTAGATGAAGAAACAGGATTCGAGGTAGAAACACCTGACTCATGATCATCATCACTAATGCTACTTGTGCTTTTTGTATATTTCTTTTTTTCTAACGGAGTGTTGTTTGGAAAGGAATTCTCTATTATACCATTTTTACCGGGTAACCGTTGCTCTATTATGTGCATTTGTTCATCCAATTCTTCTTGACAAGGAAATCCTCTATTTGGCGCAGGCTCTGAGCATTGAGGGTCGGGGGCAGGTTTCATACTTGTGAATTTGAATAGAATACAGAGGAACAATACAAGTGAAGACAAATTGTCCTGTCGATTGAGTTTTACTTATATAGCTTGGGGAAACAAATGGTTGGTTAGATGTGACGGAATCTATTGGAAGTGTAGATTGCAAAACACTTCACTCGGTCATACCACAATCGTCTGTCTCAGTCTGTTTGGGGTGGTTTGAAATTTTTTCTGCGGAAAAACACAAGACGAATGATTAAATCTGATGTGCTTAGAGAATGTATGAATGTGTATATACTGAGTAATTCCGATTGTTCAAAAATTTATTTAGGGAATATTCTATCTAAATAATGATAAAAGAATTAGAAACTATTCTAAATTTGAATGAGAGCTGATAGCAACGAGATTTTCCCTCTTCCGCAAACAAAGCTGTAATGCAATAAGTATGCGATTACTATGAGTTACATAATTTAAAAAAATATCATTAGAAATTGATTAGACAAAATGAATGTGTTACCAAATCAAAGAGAGTATTATATATAATATAACTGCTGACTGAACATACACCAAATAAGGCATGGCAGATTTGAATAACCTCCTTCAAGACATCGACGACCCGGATGATTCAAATGTATTTGCTGACGAAAATGATGAAATCGTTTCCTACAAAGAAGACACAAATATAGAACAAGAAGATGGATTTTTGAGAAACGACTCAAATGGAATAGAAGACGAGTACGAGGAAGAAGAAGGTGAAAATGATGCTCTTCAGTCTCAACAACAAGAGAATGATGAAGAACAAAATGACAAACTAGTGGATGGTGAAGAAGAAGACTTGGAATATACACAATTGAAACGCCTTTGGATAACGGAAATGTCCTGTCCTGAATTATTTCCGTTCGATCCAGAAACTTTTGATATGCACAAAAATCTTCTTCAAGGCCAAGAAGAACTGATTGCAGAATTATCTAACGCAGCATCATCATCTCATTTGTCCACTGATGCTACAGGTCAGCCAGTCTCCGTTCGAAATAAGAAAAAAAGCAAGGAAGCTGATCCTAATCTCACATCGCTGGCGGCTAGTATTTATCGTATGGAGGCGGACCGAGTAAGGTTTCTCCTTGCAGATTTAGCTCGTTTTCGATTGACTAAGATAGAATCACATCCACTTTATATGAGAAATATGAGAGACCGTATGAGTGAAAATGAAGTAAAGTATTTAATATCCTATGGGGAACTGTTGGAGAAGCACTTGAGACGTACAGTTTTAAATCACATGCCTCGAGATTCCTTGAAGAAGTTAGATGAGCCAGAAATGATTGATTCTCCTGATTTAGATGAATATGTTTTTTGTAAAATTATGGAAAATGTTGTAATTGGAGATGAGACATCTGGTATAAATGAGGAAGATGATGAAAATTTTGATGGTATGGACGGACCCCAGGAGTATGCAGCTGGGTCAAGTCTAATTGCCCGCTATGATTTGGTGAAAGACTTGGTACTGGAGGGGAAAATAGAACTGCTATTATGAATCTGTAGCTTCCATATCTCACTTTTCATAATTATTGATAAAAAATCAAGATCTTTCTATTCATTTCCACTCATTTTGAAAAATTTTCAAATAGGATTCTATGCTGACAGTAACCATCGTCATTTCAAATTTGTCTACAATAGAGCTCATCCAACAATTGTAAGATGAAGTTATTGTTGAACTTTATTTTCCAGTCTATTCTTATAACGACAGTCGGATCGACTGCACAAACTTCGAACGATTTTGTGAGTAGTCACGACCAAAATAATCAAATTTATCTAGATGTTAAGCCTGCGAATACAACCTATCATCTAGAGGCTATCCGTCAAATTCCATTATCAACCTACAAATTATCCTATGAAAGATCACAAACAAATCGAGTTCGAGTGGGAGTCATAGGGCCTGAATTAGCGGACATTATTCCAGAGGCTGTCGACATACTACCAAAACGAGTTTTGCCTCCACTTGAAAAAGGTGGAAAACCTGTGGTGTTGACAAATGTACCGATTGTGAATGATCAAACACTCTTTTTTTATGGTATAGGAGCTGCGAAAGAGTTGGACAGTGCCATCCTAAATTTAGAAAGGCAACTACAAGATCAAATTGATACTTTTTTAAATCTTCAAGGGGAAGTCACAAAAATAGAGCGAATGTTGAACGAAACTTCCGACGTAGGATCACAATTACGGATCCGAGAAACTACTGCGAAAGCAAAATTACTGAAAGCGACCCAAGATCTTGAATATGAAAGACATCGAAATGAGGAAGAATACACCAAAACTATAGAGCTTACTGATAAACTACAAATTGAAACAAGTGAGTCTATGACAAAAAGAAGACTAGAACAAGAATACAAAGCAGCTAAATTGAGAAATTCAGAAAATGCAAGAAAGAAATTAAAGGCCAGCCAACTCAAGGAAGCAGTTCGGTCTAAAGCAGCAGAGACTCTTTCAAAAATAGAGCATGAAAGATCTCTTGAAAAACAGCGTGCTTCAGAAAAAATCAAAGCAGAGACTGAGAAGGTAAGATGATGATCACACTGAATGATATGATAATATCCCTTTACATTTCGTGATTTCAACATTTTCAAATATTCTCCCAAGGCGATTGCAAAAGCAAAAGCTGAAGCAGCACGGGAAAATGAAGATCTTCATCTTCGCCGTCTACAGGCAGAATCAGAACAGAAGAGAAAACGTCATATGGCTGCAATACAAGCTTTGTTTGACCATTTATCATCTTCTCTTTCTGCGGCAGCAGAAAATCCAAAAGAGGTGCTTCATTTCATCGGATTTTTATCTATGTTTGCCATGGCCTTGTATACAGCAAGAGAGCTGGCTCGATTGTTGCGAATAATACTTGAATCTGCATTGGGCAAACCCAAATTAATTAGAGAAACTACAAGGACTACCTACATTAGAGCTTTATTTCATTCCTTGATTACTTCTTTTAAAAAAGAAAAAAGCTACGACGATTATAATGAAAAATTCTTTGACGATTTAATCTTACCTGATGATTTGAAACATCGTATTCTCACTTTAGCTGTATCATCAAGTAAAGCACGCAAACACAATGCAGCTCTTCGACATGTCCTTCTATATGGTCCACCTGGTAAGAATATTGTCTTTACTGTGTGAAGATATTTATCAAAATCCAAAATTTTAATTACATGATACGACATTCAAACTAACTAGGGACTGGGAAGACAATGGTAGCAAGAAAGCTTGCGGCATGTGTAGGAATGGATTACGCTCTTATGAGTGGTGAGAAGCACTTAAGAATTTTTTGTGTGCTCTAGCAGTTTTCTTTAACTTGGTTTCCAAATATATATCAACAGGAGGAGATGTAGGCCCTCTAGGTGCAGATGCAGTAACTCAAATACACGGTCTTTTTTCTTGGGCAAAGTATACCCCAAAAGGGCTTTTACTTTTTATTGATGAAGCTGAATGCTTCCTTGGTAATCGCGCAAAACAATCTATGAGTGAAGGTGCCCATAATGCTCTTAATGCCCTTTTATACAATACCAGTTGCGAGCGCAAGGATTTTATGCTTGTTCTGGCTACGAATAGGTAAGTATTTGATGTTTCATTAATCATCACTTAAAATTGAACGTATTAATTGGTATTGTATATTCAACACAGAGCTCAGGATATTGACCCAGCAGTTCTTGATAGGTGTGATGAATCATTATATTTTCCTCTTCCTGATCATCATTGTAGATCAAAGTTGCTGAATCTTTACTATGAGCAATGTGTACACAAGACAATCATCCAAAACAATGCACTGGCATCAACCGTTTACTATAGAATAAGGAAATATTTGGCCCAGGTGGACATACTTTTTATGTCCATAGAGAGTGAATTCTTAACTAAAGAGAAAAAAATGGAAAAAATAGTGACGATGACTAAAGGGTTTAGCGGAAGGGAAATAGGAAAGCTTATGATATCAATACAAAGCTCATTATACGCTTCCGATAGCGGCAGTTTAACCTCCCAAAATGTCATGGATCTTATAGATGTAAAAGTCAAAGAGCATCTTGAAAAAGAAAATATGATTCAATCAAATTTAGGATCGACAAGGAAATCACTTCGAAGTGGAAAAGAAAACCAAGATCAGTCAATTAAAGGTGAAATGTTTTTAGCAACCCCAAGTGCTCCTTCAGCAGTGAAAAGAGTAAGTTCTGCATTTAATGGTGTCAGTGAAAAGTGCGACACAGTCATGCACGAGGTAAAGCAACTTTTTTGAATAAGCTTGGGGAAATTGAGGTCACGAATCGAAGTCAATGATTGTTTCCAATCAGATTTGATTCTGTTATGATATTGCGGTGTCAAAGAAAAATATAGGGTTGCATTGACTCAAATGATACATGAACACCAAGTTTCCAAAATATTTCCGAACTATCTTATAAATAATAATACTTTACAATATTACAGATGTTAAACATTGATACGATCTATCAAAAAACAAAAAACAAATTTGTTACTGAGTGAAATATCGTAAATCAACTCATGTGAGTATTGGGCCGAACAGGTCATCCTTAGGGTTTTTTGGACAATAGAGAATTTTGATATAACTATTGAAAAAAAGTCACAATCTCAGCTACCGTTTCTACGCCGTCCACAGCTTCTTCTGCTTTCTCTTGCTGAGGAGGAGGCAGAAATAATTTTCGTAATTTATCTATGCTCATACTCTGCATCCAAATTTTTCCTGGTCCTTCCAATTTTGTATGAAATAAGCCTTCTCCTGCAAAACACATTGAACAGATTCCTCCGACTCGCTCAACGTCGATAGATACAGATTTTTCAAAGCAAAGTAAAGAATCAGAGTCAACTAGGATGGTTTCATCTTCTTCAAGTGTTTTTGTAACAACGGTTCCCATTGCCATCTGATAATTAAAAATAGATTTCATACCATGAGATTCAAAAAGTTCCATTTGTAAAATTTGTATTTTCAATACGTACCAAAAATGCCCATTCCCCTTGTTCTATAGTCTGTACAATGAAGTCAAAACCAGCACAACAAAATGCTACCATACCCTCCGGTTTAAATAGATCTGCCCCAACTTGAGTCTCTTCATCATATTGAGGAATCGTAGAACATAAGTAGCTATCTCTTAAAGCGACAATTTCACCATGATCCTTCATGTCGATAGGTACAATGATTCCAGGATAATCAGGTGTCATAGAAATATAACCTTCCTGTGTGTCAGATTCATTCGTGTAGGTCACCTGAAAGATTGACCCTCCACCAGCGAGTCTTTTTAAGGTGTTAGAAATCCCAGCTAATTTTACTTCCATTTTCACAGTGTTGGACATGTAGGCCATAGCTCCAGAAAAGCAGGTGACACTTCTACCGGCTCTCTGTAAAAAAAATAACGATAAACTGGGAGGTTAGACAATCTTGATCACAAAAAGTGGAATTTTATTCTATTCCGAGTCATAGCAGTAAATTATCAAATCGATTAAGGCTTTTGATGCGAAAATAATGAAAACAATAAAATCATTTTATCAAACTACATGAACATTATAGTGATCAAAATCATCCAAACCATACTTCAAAAAAACTTTACTTGTAGAAATTCTTCGAACTTGTGAGCATCAAATCATGTGTCGTCGTAGATACTTGACAGAAGTCAATATTGTCGTAAAATTGCAATCAGGTGTGAGCCAAGAATGGCAAGACTCTTACCAAAGGAAATTGGACAAATTGGGCATCATGCCCAATTATTTCGTAGATGGGCAAGTCATCATCATATTTGTTTGAAACAGGAGGAATCCAAAGCTCAAAGCCTCTCATGATTTTTAGAAACGTTGTGTTTGTATGAAACAGAAAAGATTCAAGCGTATCTTAAAAATAGTTGAATTTTGTACTATATATATAGCATAGAAATTTTATTAGGAAAAGATGACATGAACGTTAACAGCTTTTCTTATTTTAATCAATGCTCCAGTGCTGTCAATTACTCACTATAGAGTACCGTATCGTAAGGATCTCTAAGAAGATTTAAGATACATCGGTCCCGAAATTCTTCCTATATACTAAGGTATGTACGTATGCCTTTTCACTGTACAAGTCACCTTGGATGCACGATAAGAACATAAAGTGTTGCTGCTAAATCTTTATTTAATTTTATTTACTGCTTAAGGCATTCACCCTAGCTCAAGTAATCATGAATCATAGAAGAATAACTACCGGCGCCATTGTGATCATTGCATTAGGATGCCTAAGTGCTTATAATATTTATTTCGAGAACAAAATTGTTGATTCTCTTATTCCTCTTCAAGAGATTGGTAGTACTAACAAATCCTCTGTGGTCCATCGCGAAGGGCCATTCGACATGCCACGGAATGGGTCTGCATATGATATATTCCAACCCCTTTATGACATGGACGAGTCCAAAAAAGATAAACCCATCATGGTTTCTCCTTCGGAAATGATCAAAACATTCGAAAACCGAATTTCATGGGTAGACACAATGGTGCACAAAGATCAAGGCTTCAAGGAGATGACCCAAAAAGATCATGCAAAACTAATGTATCTGGAAACAATCAAGGAGTTTGTTTCGGGAGTTGTCTATAATGATGCAGAACTAAGTGTTTGGCCTGTATTGCGCAAAAAACCAAATACCGCTGCCCTCAACAAGGCCAGCCGCAATGAAGGAAATGATTGGACCTATGCCGGTGATACGATGACTGGAACAAAACGATTGAACAACGTTTACAATCTCTTAAAGGATGTTACATCAAATGGCATCGAGGGAGATTACATTGAAACGGGTGTTTGGAGAGGCGGATCAAGTGTTTACGCAAAAGCTATATTGACTGTATTGGAAATTGATCAAGAACCCGATGTACCTCGTCGAGTCTCGTATGTTTGTGATTCCTTTAAAGGGCTGCCACCAGGAGATAGATCTCTTGATAAAGAAGACCAAAAGTGGGACTCAACTCCCTACCTGGAGGTTCCGGCTGAGATTGTTGCAAACAATTTTATCAAGTATGGATTGCTTGACTCCAATGTTGTGTTTGCGCGGGGCTTCTTCAATGAAACAATGCCCCCCCTTTCGACAGTGATCAAGTCATTATCAGTCATGAGACTTGATGGAGATATGTATGAGAGTACTGTTGATGTTTTGTACAACCTGTATGATAAACTCAGCATTGGAGGTTATGTCATAATGGACGATTGGACTGGATTCCCCTCAAAAACAGCCTGTGAGGATTTTTTTGCGGTTCACGGAATCAACCCCGAAATCATTAAAATTGACAGACTTTCTGCTTATTGGAAGAAAACAGAGCATGTCGATATTCAGAAGTGGAGATACGAGCAGTTAAAATTCAAACCAGAACAAAAAAAACTTCCATCAGAGTAACTTTCTAGTAATAATACTACATAGATTTCTTATGTTTAGGTTTGATGTTGTGTGATCATACCCTTTATATTGTTATTCTGTTTCTTTCTCTCTCTCGAAAGCAATGTATCAACCTACAAATTATCCTATGAAAGATCACAAACAAATCGAGTTCGAGTGGGAGTCATAGGGCCTGAATTAGCGGACATTATTCCAGAGGCTGTCGACATACTACCAAAACGAGTTTTGCCTCCACTTGAAAAAGGTGGAAAACCTGTGGTGTTGACAAATGTACCGATTGTGAATGATCAAACACTCTTTTTTTATGGTATAGGAGCTGCGAAAGAGTTGGACAGTGCCATCCTAAATTTAGAAAGGCAACTACAAGATCAAATTGATACTTTTTTAAATCTTCAAGGGGAAGTCACAAAAATAGAGCGAATGTTGAACGAAACTTCCGACGTAGGATCACAATTACGGATCCGAGAAACTACTGCGAAAGCAAAATTACTGAAAGCGACCCAAGATCTTGAATATGAAAGACATCGAAATGAGGAAGAATACACCAAAACTATAGAGCTTACTGATAAACTACAAATTGAAACAAGTGAGTCTATGACAAAAAGAAGACTAGAACAAGAATACAAAGCAGCTAAATTGAGAAATTCAGAAAATGCAAGAAAGAAATTAAAGGCCAGCCAACTCAAGGAAGCAGTTCGGTCTAAAGCAGCAGAGACTCTTTCAAAAATAGAGCATGAAAGATCTCTTGAAAAACAGCGTGCTTCAGAAAAAATCAAAGCAGAGACTGAGAAGGTAAGATGATGATCACACTGAATGATATGATAATATCCCTTTACATTTCGTGATTTCAACATTTTCAAATATTCTCCCAAGGCGATTGCAAAAGCAAAAGCTGAAGCAGCACGGGAAAATGAAGATCTTCATCTTCGCCGTCTACAGGCAGAATCAGAACAGAAGAGAAAAAGTCATATGGCTGCAATACAAGCTTTGTTTGACCATTTATCATCATATCTTTCTGCGGCAGCAGAAAATCCAAAAGAGGTGCTTCATTTCATCGGATTTTTATCTATGTTTGCCATGGCCTTGTATACAGCAAGAGAGCTGGCTCGATTGTTGCGAATAATTTGACAAAACCTGTTGCAAGGGTTAATATTCACAATAAAATTGTTGTTCACAGCAGATTATCAAAGAGATTCGTTAAATTCAACGTAAATATTCTTTTGTAAATCACTCATCATAGCATCATATTTGATCTACCTATGGAACAGTAGACTACAATGTTTTAGTTCCTTTCCTATTCGGCTTGCCAGCAGGTTCCCAAATGAAATATCGGCTTTTTGATTTATTCGTGATTGATGTTGCCGTTGCCTCCAGCTAGTTGGTGAAAAGAGTATGGTGCAATTTTCTTCTCCAAGAAGACGACAGGGATGGAGAATCCCATCCATAGTAGCTGGGTTCCTAACAGTATGCATAGTATGTGTCGTGACCTTCACGATCACATTTAGACTAGCACCACCTGAAAAAATTGTATCCAACACAATACTCAAACTAGTTCCTCTTCCAGCAGAGAAACACATTGTTCCTCCAAAAGAAAAGGAATCTATCATAGCTCCAAAAATCGAGCAAGTTTATAATACTCCAGGATTTGTCATTTTGGGTATGCATAGATCCGGAACCTCCTACCTCTCCGGTCTTTTGACGATTGGGTGTCAATATAATGTAGGTGATAACTTAATGCAAAATAAACCCGATAACCCCAAAGGGTTTTTTGAACGGTGGGATGTGGCCAATCAAAATGAAAATTGGTTTGGGGATCAACATATGGGATGGGAATCGAAAAGATTGATAAAGTTTGATTTGAAACGAGCATTCGAGTATCAAAATCCATGGAAGACGATAGTAGAGGAAAATGTTCAATTAAGTCGAGAAAAGAATAAAACCAATAAACATAAATATCCAGGGATGCGAACGTTGGATTTTATGCTCAATCCTCAAAATGTACCTTGGTTAGTCAAAGAACCACGTCTTTGTATTACTTACAATCTATGGTTAGATATGTTCGATCAAGCTATATCCCATTATTCTAACCAAAACGGACATAAGCAAATAAACCGACCTGCCATTATATTCACCTATCGACATCCCATCGAAGTCGCTGAAAGTATATACAAACGTGATAGATCCATCTCCATCAATCATGGATTGCAATTATGGTTGATATACAATCAACGTGCTCTAGAGCATTCCTCCTCCTCCTGTCGTATCTATTCCAGCAATACCGCAATCACCCAAAATCCACTCTTGGAAATACGACGCATCAGTCAAGAATTGACAAATCAATGTGGTGTCCCACCACCCCCTAAACAGATTGAACAACAGGACATTAATCAATTTTTCGAAGATCGATTACAACATAATACGAAAACGCCCTTGGAGTATGATAATGAAGATTGTTTTGATGTGGAATATGAAAATGTGGAGGTACGTTATAAGAGATTGAAACATACAAAGGATGCTATACAAGTCTTTTGTGACTTGAAATTTGGTGTAGCCTTTGAACCGGATTACCAATGGCCTTTTATATAACATCCAATCAAATAAATGATATTTCAATTTTCACAACAAAATATTTTAATATTTGGATGGACCGGACCCCCTCTATCCATAGGGTAGAAAATAATCATCATTGATGACACTACTTTCTATAAAAGTGTCAAAGCCCTGAATTATACATTAACATCATTCTATAATTTGTATTCGAGTTTTTTTGTGACAACCTTCAGTTCGGCTTGTTTGTGAGTCATTGAAAAACTTCCAAATCGATCTTTCAAGTGTATAGAACTGAAAGAATGCTTAAAAAAATGTGTAGATTTTCATAAGTAACAACATCGTTTCTCTTTGTTGAGAAGCTCTCGTCACTGTCCTTCAGTTTCACATCCCGATAATAAGAGAGACGCCCAATTGTTGTATCTTTTAGATGAAGAACGTTTCACTTAGATTATTCTGCTGTTTTTCGTTCTGATATATTGGAAAGTCTTGATCATGGAAGAAACATCAAGTTGAACTCAAACATGTGTATCATATTTTTATAAAATACTTCAATAATATTCATGAATGAATACAGTCTTTATTTGTTTATGATCTTCTAATTTATCTACGTCTTTTATAAGTGTGGGTATTTTATATAGGAACACATGAGTGATTTATTTAGGAACATATTTGTATATATCGTAAATAATATGAGGTATCCTACTTTTGTATTAGAAGACTCAACTACAATTCATAGTAAACATGAATTTCCAACGTTCGAGGGGGCCCCTATTAAAACTAAATTGTGGTGTACGACAATATGATCATCACTTTTTGAAAGAAAGAAAATCGATCTCTGGACATGAGAATATTGTTTCATTGACTTGCTTTTTAAATATAATCTTCATCCTAAAGAAGACAACTATGATGTTTCCTGAAAATGAACCTCTGGATTCACCTCCCATTCGGTATTCAAATCTTGACCTGGATTTGGTAGATGTCGAGTTAGATGAACCCCAAAGACAAACTCCCTGTGAAGCGATAACGAATTGCTGCCAATTCCACCCGAATGCAAGGCGGACTGAAAATTTCAGCTTGTTTAGGACCATCAAAATATTTGCGCTTGGGACTCTGGGTGTAAGTCTTATTTTAATGGCGGCCATCACAATACCACCACTGTTACATCGAAATTCCATGAAGACTCCTTTGAATTCGCAAAGAGAGAGCATAGATCATATCAATCAAGTTATCCAATTCGAGGAACCATCACCAATAAAACCATCGAATATATCGTATGAAGGCCATTTAATATGCGGTAGTAGCATTACCTCGAATACAAATGATTCTCAAATATACGCTTTTCCATCTTGTTTTGATGTGTTACTACCGGAAGATCATTTAGGAATGAAAGGAAATTGGTATAATTTTTTAGGAAATGGATCCTGCGTGACACTCTCCACCTGCAATCCCAAAACAGATTTTGATACTACAATTCGTGTTTATACAGACACTCCCATGACGTTGTCGGAAGATTTTACGTGTAAAGCGGCGAATGACGATACGAATGATAAATGTCCTCTTGGACAAGAATTATCGACGGTTTCGTTTCCCACTCAATTTCGTGAGTTTTATTATGTGCTTGTTGGAGGATTCGATCATCAAATGGGAACTTATACACTTTCTATGGAATGTGAAGAATGTAAAATTTAGAAATAAAACTATTATCATAATTTTGTTAACAACAATGCCATATAATCCCAGCATTTCTCTTTAGGGCGATATTTTCAGCGAGTATGTTTTCGATGGCTTCGCAGATTCAAAGTTTCGATTTTTGGATCATTTTTGTACTGCTGATAGCTGCCGTCATAATGAGTAGCCTACACAATTTTATGATAAAATCAAAGAATCCATGATGCTTTACTAGGTTTTTGAGAGAAGTAAATTCAGGGCCTTGAAAAAATTCTTGTCATGAAGAAATAAATATAATTGGCATTCTCAAACTAGTTTCGCAGTCTTGTGTAAAAGGAATTCTTTGATAAAAAATTGACAAACTCGTGAGGAATAACATTGCCAAGGAACGATGGTTCTTATCTAGTGTTGTCAATTTGTTGTATGGTATCACATCATATATAATCCAAGCTTTCGTTAACATCTTAATTTTCTTGTTCTTCTATAGGATTGAATATTCATTCGTGATAGAGTCAATATTATAATTGAATCGAACACTGAGGACGAAGTAAGTCTGAAGAACAAACTGGAAGGACAATTGTAAACTTGAAAGTGATTAAATTGCGATTAATAATTTTATAGTTTCTAAGTTTAATTGTGCATACAGTAGATGCAACTATGATCATAATAATATAATTTGCCCAGTCGTGGGTGCCATGATTTGAATTAGCAATCATAAAAACGAAAGCAAGTAGTAACTACGAAAAAACTTCACGGCGCTCGAACAACGAGCTCCTCATGACGAATCAAACATTAATATCTACTAAACTTCCCGTTCGTCTCCAAAGAAACTCTGGACCAGACAAAGAACAGAAAAAAAAAATCTTCAAACATCTCAGTTTTGTTCGAAGAAAAAATACGACATCAGTCGATAATGTAATGCATCATGCATAAAAAAAGCAACTATCAATAGTGGATAATGCTTATATTATAATAAATATAACTAGATTTAACACTAATGTAGTATAAATCGTAATGCTGGACCCACATCCGAATAGGATAGGGAAACCAATCGACATGCTGTCGATCTAAAAAGAAAAAAAGCTCACCATACCAGCGAAAGATGGATCGGATAGGATCCTCAAAAATTGCTTGAATAGCAATTTCGAAAAAGTGAGATGCCTTTTTTCGCCTTGGAAAATAGGTTTGTGTTTGTAGCTACGTGATTGTCACACATAGCTGAAAATATGGCGTAAGGTTTCGTCACAGATACAATGCTAGATTTGTGCGAGTAGAGATGCGTGCTCCAACTGCATGCGCTGCTTCGGTCTAAAATCCCAACCACCTACAAGAACCTTTGAATTCGAAAATTAATTTTCGATAGCTTGATTCCATTCCCAATTCCATTCTACACTGCAAGTACATGTCGACTATTCCCTTAACCGCAATACACCGGCCTTTGGCTAATACATTATCATAAGGTGTGGGTGGTCATATGCTATTCGCCAAGAGGTTTGAATCAAAGTTATATATGCAGAGCTCTCCATATCTACCATCATCTTCATTTATTCTCACATCATCCAAAAAAATTCTACCCTATTTACCCTTGACATATCACACAATTTTCCCACAGTAGTGAGGGCGTTAGGTGCATACTGGAATGATTGCACCGATATTTTAGAGTCAATTCTTGAAGATGAAGTCGACCAAAGTGCAATTATCTATCCTCAAAGTAATTGCTCCAAATGCAAGTAGAAGAGATTCCTATTTATTACAAACATTATTTTTCTGTCAGCCCCTAAATAGAAAATTTCTGTTATCTGGAAAAAATACAACTTGCACGATGCAATTATATATATGGTTGTAAAGTTCCACGGTTTGAACCCCCCCCCAACATTTTTTAGTACCACGATAGGTAGAAATCGTACGTGTGTTTTGTCCCCTTTTTTGTTTTGTCAACAACTTCATATGTATTTATTCTTAAGTGATAGCAAATGATTATGAGCTAGTTAAGATATATATCCAGGTCATATTCATTTGCTATCACTTAAGAATTAATTTTTAGTATCAAAATGTGTCGCCAAAGTTGGAGAA
>Ga0209092_10001579_pt1 | contig 21974 bp, 16 predicted proteins | sample FraStrMetagenome_FD_187446 | JGI IMG/M metagenome (GOLD analysis project Ga0209092, IMG submission 187446) | Marine eukaryotic phytoplankton communities from Arctic Ocean - Fram Strait ARC3M Metagenome (SPAdes) (version 2) | ecosystem: Environmental > Aquatic > Marine > Oceanic | place: Fram... | reverse complement strand
TTTTGATATTGAACATACCATCAGATAGAAGATCGTCCGTAGAATTTGTATTGCGTAGAAACGAAAATAAGAACGTAGAAAATGATTTCTTGATCTGTAATTTTGTATCAAGAATTAGGATATGACGCAAAATGTGTGAAGAGAGCTTCTTCGATTTATACCTAAACTTACGTACTCGAAAATCGTTCAACGGAGAGCAAGCAAATCTTGTTTCCTTGAACTTACGAGTCTCAAATATACATTTCAATAGAGAAGGTGAGTCCGAACGGAGGGTGTTGTGCCTCATGAAGAGGATGGAGAAGGAAAGACATACATGATCGACAATGAATTTAAAGTTGTTATATTTGAATGTTGTAATATCGACTTTTTTCAGAAACTTTAGGCTCTAACTAACTTGGGTTTCGTCTCATTTCGTTTAATGGTGTACAGAATATAAATAGAAACAATGTCCAAATTCAGCATCCTCCTCCTAGCTGCAGCCTTGGCCGCTGTTTCTGCCTTCGCTCCCTCCACAACCATGCCAGCTACCAGAGTTCCTGCCTTCGCTCCTAAAGTTGCCTCCTCTCCCTTCACCAGCTCCGCCAGTACTACTCTTAACATGGTTGAAGACATGACATGGGAAGACGAAGAATACCCTCCATCCAAGGTTCTTGGACCCATCTTGTCCAAGATGCCCTCTGGCCTACTCGGAATGCTTTCCGTTGTTTGCCTTGGAGCCCTTGTTGTTTCCATCTCCGGATCTGCCGCTTTGCAACAAGAGGCCGGTGCTATGAGCTCTGGAAGCTGGGTTAAATGGTACTACATTCTTGGAAGCTTCGGAGGTCCTCTTGCCTGGGGATTACACGTTGCTTCCTGGATCCAACGCAAGAACGGAATGTAAATTTTTTTCTTTCCGACATTGTGAAATGTGCTTAACATGTTATTTAAGCACATGTGGAATTTAGAAAACATTTATTTTCATTCGTCTAACTAGGGAAACTCAATCAAAACTTGTTTCAATATGCTAGGCGATAAATTCACCGACGCCCCATGCGGTTGAGTCGTATGAGCCGTGCACCAGTTGCATAAACAAACCGCTGTGTAATGTTCATAAAACGTTGTTAATTGCGCTTTTTCTTCATCTGATGGACAACAACCTAAACATAAAGACCATCAAATTGAATACACTCAAAATCATATTTTTCTTTTGACTCGACATTTTTTGTAAATAGAACATGTACAATCTGTCATATTACTTTTGCTTTGTCATTCATTGCAGCATGAATATGCATTGCGACAATAGAATCTAAAACGTGACAATTATATGCTCACCTGCCAATAACACGAGAATTATCAAGATTGTATGAAAGCGATGTATAACATGGTACACAATACATGACCAAGGCGCAATGGATAAACAACATAAAATATCGACAAGACTTCTTTCACTTCGTTTCGTGACCTATGGTATCGGTCTTGAAGAAATCCTTATATGATCCTCTTACTAATTTCCATTTTGGTAATACCATACTTGCAAAATATTCTATACAAGACGGTTCCTATACCTCTCCAAAAACATACTAACTAACTAACTTATAACCCTTTATGTCAGCTGAGTTGAGGTACCGTAATCCTAAAAATGTGTGCAAATGTTTGACATGCTAAAAATAAAGATCCTCCTAAAATGTGTTGCTATTGATACGTGACGTAGGCTGCTGGAGATCTAAATTGGCATACTTGAAAGGAACGCTCTGCTGACAAACTCACTACTTCTACTTATTAAGAATATTCCTCACATGACGCCATCAAGAATTTCTCAATTCTGCCTAGAATCCTATGAGAAAAGAAAGAATTTAAAATCCAAGGAGTATGATAATTCCATCAACCAATGCATTCATCTTATAAAGCAAATAAAACTATTACTCCTATAAAATTGTCGTTGACTTTTTCATGATGCAGCAATAGACACACATAATTTTGCAACAATGAAAGGTTTTCTCAGTAGTATGAAACACACGATTTTAATCTCATTGCTTCTTCTAGACTTGGAGCATATGGTGAAAGGCTTTTCGCCAATGCAGGATTCATATTTATTGCGCAACACAAATAAATTTCATCTACTAGGCAACATCGAGCGCTCTACATTTTTTCGGAAAATAGCTCGTTCTCCACAATCATTGCATGGAAAATTGGACTCCGACAATGAAGATACAGAAGAGAAAAGTCCTAATGGACAAGCAAATTTGAAGGAAGAAAAGAAAGAAGTCAACTACAGTATAGAGGACACGCAGGTTTTGTTTTATGATATTTGTCTTCTCCTCAACTTGAGTCTATCTGTATCAGTATGGGTTATCCACAGAGACGACCCGGTATCACATTTAGCTTCAGCCTTCAGTGAAGGCTCGCTTTTAAGTATAATATGGGTGGGCGTTGGAGTTCTGAATGGTTTATTTCTCTATAGCGCTGTGGAAGGCCATCAAGGCAGTACGAATGCTCTTGGGGATAACGATAAAAACCTGCGAGGGGGACCAAGAGCTGCTGGCTTGCTTTCATTAAATACATTTGTGAGTGTTTGTAGTCTTCGAATTATATTTGCATTAATACAAGCCGTTCTGGGACATCGACATGTTGGTGATATCGATGGTGAATTACTGATTCCACTGGAGTTAGCGTGTGGATTGGTTCTAATGAGCTCATGGAGAGTTTTGCATTCAACTTATGTTCTAAGATGAACTAAAGTGTGTTTCATATTCCAAAGATTCTATGCAGTACTTAGAAAAAAAACTAATTAAATCATGTTAGGTTTTCTATTACTCAAGAATGACAATTATTTTGACAAAAGATTGCTGATTTTCTTTTCTCTTATTATTAACATATTGCTATCACAAAAGCTAATGCAAGGTGTCATTTTTGATCCTAAGAAAACTTCTTAAATCCGGCAAGCTCATTGCAGGAGCAAAGAACTCGTTTCGTTTCGCTTTACTGTAAATTTACAGCACAAATGGAACTTTTGAATCGTGACTTATTAGTGTCACTATTTTTATCCAGCCTTGTGTTAAACGAAACATAAATGACAGTATTTTTATCCTTATCATAAATTCGTTGAACACGTAGTGTTTTGAATAATAATGATTTTGATTCTTCAAATACTTCCTGTGTATGCAAAGTATATTCCACAAAAAGTGTGAATAAGAGGGGAGACTCTTCATATTGAAAAATATTTGTATTGAAACATTATTTGTTGCTCTTACCTCTCCTTGGGGTCCCACGGCAATATTATCAGCAACTTTGACAGTGGGAGCGGTCTTAGCACAACCCACACTTGCAAAACTAGGATCAGAAAAGAAATCCTTCTGTAACCTTTCGGCTAACGGGCGCTGAAAGTTCGAAATATAGAGAGTGACTCCTTGAACCTTTGGATCATCAAAAGACTCCACTATTAGAGTGTCTTTGAACACGAGTCCCGATCCAGAAATAGCTGCTATTTGACGGCTTGATTCAGCCATAGCAGGCGATGGATTTGATACCATTCCGAAAAACAATGAATTGCAGGATATAGCAGCAGCTGTGAAAATAGAAAAAATCTTTTTCATGCTTTCTTCATTATTTTGAGAGGAAAGATTGCATTGAAACTCGTTACGTTTCTTGAAAACTGTTGATTTCGTGGAGGCGGCGAAAGGAGTCGTTGTGGAGCCCAAATTGTCACTACTTTCCAAACGATGAGAATGCAATTTGAATGTAGGTTTTGTGATGAATGCTTCAATGCATACACACGATGTGGTAAGCCAAACTAGAGCTGTTGCTACCTTTTTGAAGTACATTGTCGTATAGGATTCCCAATGAAAATGAGACTGCTTTTTGGGGAGACATCACAAAAAAGATATTAGAAGGATGTGTGTGAATGTTCGTGCGTACGTACATAGTTTTCCAAAAGATCACGAACTCATCATGACTTGATTGACATTCGTATTGTCATCATAAGTACCAAACAGTATATCTGCCCTGTACGCCTATTTACATAGTGATTGAAACTCCCTGCTGATGGCGAACGAAGATGACGTACGCATGCCAACAAAACTAAAAAGAGGTGAACAATGAAAAGGAATAATTTTAAATTACATGGTCTTCTTTCATTACATTAAAACATGACAAAGAATTCAGAACCTTTCTTTCTCTCTCTCTCTTTTATTTTGAAGAAAGAGCTTTATTATAATCAAAATAAAATTGTATGTCATTCTTATAATGAATTGTTTATGCATTTATTCGTTATTTTACCTCTATTGTATATCATCATACATCATTTTAAGTTACTCTCGAAGAGGCAAACTCTGGGTGTGAATCTTTTTTTTTATTGACACGAGATTCTTTCTCAAAACGAACACGTACGTTGTCAAGATACTTAAAATGCTCGTCATGACATAAATCATCAATTATATTAAAAAACTGTGCAACACTTTTATCACATTTCATCTTTTTATCAACCAAAATATTAGGACACCACATACAATTTAATCACCATGGCCAATTTCAGTTTAGCGTGGCTTTCAATTCTTACATGCTCTTCCTCTGTAACAGCTTTCCAACCAAGCTCTTACAGTCATATTACTAAGGGTGCGGGTGCCTCAAGTAAGCAGGAAAATACTTTCTCCTTGAATCAAAGCAATGATAATAATCTCCACCCAGATACATCTAGACGCGAATGGATGTCAAAAGTGCTCATCACATCTACTATGGCGTTACCATTCCTCGCAGCCAGTCCAAATCAAGCTGTGGCATCTGTGTTCGTAGATCCAGACCGCTATGGTGATAAAGAATTGAAAATTGCTACCGTAAATAAAATTCGTCAAAATGTTCGAAATGCCATCACGTCCGATCCCAATTTTGCAACCGTTTTTTTACAGATTGCCATTATGGATGCTTTGACATATGATCCCAATAGTCAAGAAAATGGTCCAGACGGCAGCATTGTTCGAATTCTCGTGGATTCGAAATCCGCAAATGCCAATTTGAAGCAGGGTGCTGTAAAGCTCCAAGAAATCGCAAAGTTGATTAAGCGTACAACTGAAATCACAATGGCGGATGTGGTTACCTTTGCTGGAGCGGAAGCGATTGAAAGTGTTGGCGGACCCAGAATAGTTCTTCAGTTGGGAAAATTGGACCCAAAAAAGAGTCCCTCTATAACTACGATAGTTGACGTTTCCAATGGGAAAGAGGTGATTGACAATTTTTCAAGGGTTGGCTTAAGCGAACGTGAGGTTGCTTTACTTTATGGTGCCATTGGAAGTATGGATTCCATTGCGCAGTCCTATAAAAGTAGTAACTCTGCGGACGAAATTGACGACGAGCCAAATGAAATGGGAGATGTAGACGTTTTTATCCCTAGTAGCTTCGGTGCACCGAGTCAAATCTATGGCAGGCAATTGGGAGTTATGGACAATTCCTACTTTAAAACCATCAGTAAGAGCAAGTCGATTAAAAACACAGTTTTTGAAGATGAAAAAGTAATGCAATGGACAAAGAAGTATGCTGACAATAAGGGTGGATTCTTGAAAGATTTACCAGAGGCGTATGGAAAGTTAATGGCCTTGGGTACAAGATATACAGGCGGAAAAGTTGGAAGCTTGTTAGGTCAAGGTGATTCTGATGTTTAGTGACACAAATAACCAAAAATAATATTCAAATTACCTTTCACATCTATTTTTTTGTGCTGGAAGATGTATTTATCTTTGATACTTATTCCATGAATAAGGAGTTGGGATAAATACTCCCAGATTCGATTGCGAATAATTGTAATACAAATCGACTCCTCTTTTGGAATTCATGAGCAAAGGATTTAGTAACATCCGTTCCGATAGGACAAGTATTAAACGTCAATCCAATGTTACAAGTACTTGACCAAACAAGTGCATTTTGCTTCCTCCATCTATCAAGAAAAGTCGGTTGTATTACCAATAAATCATGATTTTAAAGTTGCAGAACTCTGGACAAACACGAAGTTGAAAAGATTGAATTCGTCTCTTTGTTCAAAAGACGTGTAATAGATTTTTGAGCTTTTCGTTTCAAGATTGAAATTTGGAGTGCAGTTTAGTATATATTTCAGAGATGATATAATGTGTTTATCTGAGGAAAGCTCTCTATCGCCAACATATTTTAATAGCAAATAGACGAGATAGCATCAAGATGTAGAATTATATTAACATTTTCTGTATTAAAGATAATCAAGAATAAAATTAATTCATACCTGTTTTGGAATTTGAATTTCCACCGACTCTTTACCTACCAAAATTTCTTCTGATGAATATTGTTGCGATGCTTCGAAATCATTTTCAGGAACGGAATACTCACAAGATTCAATGTTGGAACGGAAATCTATATCCATGAACTCGATATTATTTTCTCTTGGAAACCTTGGTAGGTCTTCATTTGAGTCAGTTTGGTCGAATTTATGATTGTATTTGAAGGATAAGCCTACAAAAGGCTGAAGATTTCGCTCTTGAACAGAAACAGATCTACGCACATCGTCAATTCGATCACGTGTCCAAACAGGAGCAAGAGATTCTAATATTATTAGAATCTTTTCGTCCATATCATTAATAAATAACAATATCACTGTATTCATTATCAAATCTGTATTTGACTCTGCTAGCGCGATGTTATACACCGTCGATGCAAATAAAGCCAACATTGTTAAGCAAAATAGTAAAAATCCACTAAGAAATAACTGCCAATTCAAAGTCAACACGGCTTTCTGTAGCTGTCGTAAGCTTTTTACAAAGTCTGCTCCAAGATAACTGCCAGTCACAAGGAAAAAGAGAATCCATCCATTCCTTGTACGAGAACTTTCATCTTCACATTCAATTGTGTTTCTCGGACATCTGAATGTAAAATTCCAGTCTGTATTCTCGCTCTTCACACTAGAAGCTCCAATATATTCTGCAAATAAAAGCACCTGAATAACTACCGTTACCAAATATAAAATCCATGCCATAATGCTCTTCGTGAGGATGAAGCAGTATACTGAATCTAATGTGAGTACGTGAAACGGTTCTGTTTCTATATCATTAAAGACATGAAAGATATCTATCCCTGCCTTCACTATAATGAATCGCACCGATGCAGTGAAAACCGGAAGACCAAAAATTGCCATGATCCAAAACCTGGTTTTCAATTCTTTATTTTCTTGGCATTTTTCCAATGAATTGCAACACATTGTGCAAGAAGGACAACTTAGCAAACTGGGCAAATGAAATAAAGGATCTCCACAATCAGATATATATTGATTGTGTGTTGATTCGCCAATGAAAGTTAAGTCTGGCGCCTTGCCAATAAGCTGATTCATATGTAGGTGCAATAGCTCTAGCTTTTGTAGCCTCATCATTTCAGATGGGATTGTTCCTTTGAGCTCATTATGATTTAAGGTAATTGTCGTGATGTTATCGAGGTCAGCAATGCGGGAAGATATCATACCGGTTATTTCATTGGACTGAAGCATCAGTACCTCAATTTGCCTCGAATGGAAGATCTCTGATGGTATGCTTCCTGAAAAGTGATTTTCATTAAGTTTGATGATTTTCAGATGCTTTAAGCCGCTTATACCGGTAGGAATACGGCCATCAAAATGGTTCCGTGATAAGTCAATTTGTTTTAATTTCTTACATTCCAATAGCTTAGGTGGGAAAATCCCTTGCAGCAGGTTATCTCTGACTTCGAAGTACTCTATATGATGAAGGAAGAGGGTCTGAGTAAGAATGTAGGTGCTTAAATTAAAAACGCCCTTTATCAATCTAGTCAAAAACTCACCCAGACTCTGCGTATAATCAATGCTATTCGGGAGGCTTCCAACAAAATTATTCTTGGATAATCGTAAGACCTTTAATTGTGGCAATGATAATGCAAGATGAGGTATTTCTCCTTCAAAGCGATTTGACGCTACGTCAAACACTTCCATGAATGGAAGATGCGTAAATATTGCTGGATCTATTGTACCTTTCAGAAGATTGTTGCTCAGATTCAAATTTCTCAGCCGTTTCAATAGTCCTATTTCACTTATTAGACTTCCTTCAAGGGCCTGGTGAGACAAATTAAGCACTTCAATAAACTTGTTACTTGATTCACATTTAACTCCAGGCCAATCACATGTATGTTTGGAAGCTAGAGAAACGAAGTCAGCTTGCAATCGCTGCGCAAAATATAAATAAATCAATATATATCTCTGCATTAAGCTACCATCACAAACCTCGAACTTATCAGCCATTTCGTCTTTCAATATCAGCCAACATATCGCCTTGTACTCTGGGGATGTTGGGTCATTTAAATGGGTAATATCCGGCAGTGCTAATTGTGTTATATGGTTGAGCATCTTTCGCTTTGGGTCATCTCGTGTGATTGATGTACCACAAACATTTACATCATCACATTTGTCATTTGTTAGAGTTTGTGATGAACTTGAATAACCAATAGAAAAGTTTTTCTTCATTCCACCATGTTCATCATTTTCAAAAAAGCTAACATTATAGCACCCTGATGGAGACAAGCACGCTTGTGCATCTCCAAAGATGGAACCTATTGTATGAAACAATTTTACATCAGCAGTATAGTCGAGAATGTCATATGTCTTGTAAAAGGGAAAAGTGAGGACGTTCATACTGGGGCATTGTGCTGTGATCTTTGTACTTATCATGTCCCAGAGGTAACAAGACGACGCACTGCAGCAAGAACAGTTCACTAGTGGATTATCAATAAACCATTTTGAATCGTCCACTTGTAAATCAGATACCGTTTCTGCAAACCATGGTACTTGAAATCGTAACTCCGTTTTTGGGTACGGAGTTTGAAATGATTCACCTATTCTCATTTTATTACATAAATCACGTGGGACATTGCCTTTCAATGCATTGTTTTGAAGAGACAACTGAATGACAGATTCGAAGTTCCAAAATGCTGTTGGAATGGATCCAGTGAAGATATTAGAAGAAAAATCTATAAACTTTACGTTATCTAAATCATTGAATGTGTTAGGGAGAGTTCCAGTCAACATATTGCCATATACCCAAAAGAGTTGGAGTGTCTTAATATTTCCAAGCTCATCCGGCACTTGGCCTATAAACGCATTACGCTGTAGGTATAGGAACTTCAACGATGGTAATTGTCCCAGATGTGTCGGAATTGTTCCGTTAAGCTGGTTCGTCCCGAACCCCACTGAAAAAGAAACGAGTCAGGAATATCGAATTATAAATGTTAACCAGACATTTCAGCATTCAATTCATTGTTACACCTATACTTACACCATTGAATTGCTTGTAGATTAGCGATATTTGATGGTATGGTGCCTGAAAGATGATTGAAAAAACAAAACAACGTTGTCAACTTTTTGCATTCAAACAGCTCTGTTGGTATAGTCCCTTCCAAATGGTTACTGTCTATAAATAACTCTCTCAACTCTGCACACTTCATTATTTGTGATGGAATTGTCCCTGTTATTCTATTTTTGTGCAATAACAATGCTTCCAATTGTATTAGTTTCCCAATCCCAGTTGGTATTGGCCCATTAATATCGTTATTCCCTAAATCCAGTTTTCTTATTCTTTTCAATTGATCAATCTCTAAAGGTATTTTTCCTTTGAGTTTATTTCCCCACAGACTCAAAGTCCCTATATTTAATATGAAAGCATGGAAGAATCAAGTTTGAGAATATTATCTTCACTACATTACCGATCAATTCATACTTTAGCTTACGTATAAACTTCAGATGACCAATCTCTGGCGGAATGAAACCTTCCGTGCTGACCATATCTAAATAAAGCAAAGATGAGCAGCCATATCAATTTGTCATACAAGAAGAAATCAGAATACTAACCGAGAGTTATTTCCTCAATATATCCTTTGCTCCCGCATCGCACTTTGCCTTCATCGTAATCACACAATTGAACTGGTAATAGTTCAGCATCTTGATTCAATGCAAACAACAAAACAGCCATAGTGTATCGCTCTACAAAAAAATTATCGGGTATCTTGTTCTCAGATATGTCATCATATATGATCCAACATGTAGCTTTATATTGAGGTGTGTCACGAGTATGTACTGCCTCTATTGAAGAAAGCGAATAAATCACATCCAGGATCCTTGTTATGTTCGTATCATATTGAAAGTTATTGAAAAAGTTCATAGGAGAATGGGTTGGAAAGTATGGGCACACTTGTTCACGTCCTGTTCCATCTTTTGTAATATAAAAGAAATGGGTTGATTGGCCTAATATATTGTTTCCGAAGATTATTTCGTTCCCATTGATCAGTACTTGATAACAATCTCTGCATTCTAATCTACTTTTTTTTTCATTGAGCACAGTAAGTCTGTATCTTCCAGAATCTAGGCATGCAAAGTGCGATGAGGATGACGAGGTAAATTCATTTTTGAAAGAAGTTTGATGAATTGCTGTTTTTGCCGAGAGGTCTAAAAGTTCCCATGAAACGTCTCCTGGAAATAGATTCTCTTCAATTTTTTCATATTCAACATGCAATTCTATTCTATATTCATTCGTAGTACAGATTGTTGAAAGAGAATCACCATCTTTTAGCAGTCTGGTATACGATGTTTTGGATTTCATATCCTTATCTTTTAAACTATGGTTTGAAGTAATTGAAATCAAAGGGATATCTTTTGCACTTATTTTGTGGGGTCTACATATATCATCAATATATGGGCATCCTTTACGTATTATATCCTCAAATGATTCATGTTCCGTTTCGGGAGATTCTCTATTAGGGTCTTCTTGCAACTTCTTTACGTTTGGATAATCAAGTTTTGGAAAAATCAACTTTTCCTGAAAGTCACGTATATTTCTGAAACTAGTTATACAATCTGATTTTTTTGTGCCATAATCCAGCTCAATTCTGGAAATAGTCGGTTGATGGTGCAGTTGATATAGGTGCTTGAAACCTTTTTTAGTATAGGAAACATATGGAGACGGACGAATATTATTGCTGTTTTCACTTCTGAGTACATCCTCAATATGATGGAACGTTGGGAAGAAAAGTAAATAAAGCACGATCAGAATACTAGTCAGTTCTACTCTTTGCACCCGCCTATGTAGTTGTCTTGAATCTTCATTTTGGTTATTGAGTTTATTTGAAATGGAAATAAGATCGCTTGTTACCATCGTCAAGTTTCTCCGAAATAGAGAGAAGAACTTTGCCAACTGTGAAGGAATCACAAAAAAATGCACAGCATGTTTTTAATATAAAGTATTGGTTAAGATTGCTATTGTTTTTTGGAACGACAATTAGAGGATGTCGTTGAGCATACTGGGTCGGGGTGTGTAGGTTCATGCTACAGCCCTGTAATCTTGGGTTTGTTTGAGAAGCATTAGTGGGTCGGTTGACAGAATTAATAGCTTGCAATATGAGCTATTTTTTTAGGAAGAATTTAGCAGCCTACTATAATAATAATGGTTTCTGTCTTGCGTACCCTAGCGTTCGTACGGTATGTTGGGTCGGGGCCCGTATGTTGATATGTACTATGATATTGGTTACACGATTGAACAATATGACGATGACGATTAGGATTAGGATTAGGATTAGGATTAGGGTTAGGATTGGGATTAGGGTTCGGTATCCACGACTGACAAAATTCAAATGACAGAATTCTTAACTTCACGATTAAATTGTGTCAGAACATGAATTCTTTTTTGTTTGCTGAACTTACCAGGAGTGATGACACTCAATCAATCCTGCCATCAACAAAAATAAGGATTTTTTCCTCACATTCTTTTAAAAACAAAATATAGTCAAGACAATCTTATATTCAGTTATCCTTTGCACGAAAATTCCATATCTCAATGAGTAATACAATTAGAAACAAATCAAGAAACATGTTCGGGTTAATTACCCCAATGCTGAAAACAACCCACAAATATTCGTTAATACAGATATCCCAAAACATGCGTTTATCTTCTTCACTATCTACTGCACATATAAACAGAATGAGCGAACAAAAAACTCAAAAGAAGCAAAACAAGAGCAACCTCCTTGATTTTACGACATGCGAAACTGCGATGACATCTAAAAGCAACCTGGAATTGTTTCGTTCCATCCTGGTGTATAGAATTTGTCGTATTCCTTTCTTAGTCCACAATGCAAGCTCTTTGCTATCACTTTCGTACAAAATGCTTGGACCAATAATAACCAACAAGGTAATAAAAATGACTTTCTTTGATCAATTTTGTGCTGGAGAAGATGTTCAGAATATTCAAGCGAAATTGAGGAACTTGAACGAATTTGGTGTTGGAGCAATATTCGATTATGCGGCAGAGTCAGATGCTAACTCTGTTCAAGATGACGAGAGAAATGCAATTTCCTCTGAAAAAGATACACCATTCAATCAACCTGCAAGAGTGTATGATTATAAATCAGAGCAACAATGCGACTTCCATCTGAATACATTCAGGTCGTGCATCAATGCTGTTCGAAATTTGTCACCAAATGGGAATTCGTTTGCTGCTGTAAAGGTAACAGCCCTGGGGAATCCAATATTATTGGAACGCAACTCCGCCATGATTTCTCAAATAAGAGAATTATTCACGAAGTTTAATGTAAACAATGATGGAATTCTCACTAGAACTGAGTTTGAAGATGGTTTTCGTCATCATTTTGATGTACATATTGAAAATATCCTACCTGAATTTGTGGATAAGTTAGATCCAAACAATACAAATTCAATCGATGTGATAGATTTCTCAAGGCTTTTAACACCACAATTATTGCCGGAATTCACTCTGAACATGAAAAATACCAATTCTCCATTATATCACTGTACACCTACGAACAAAGAAATTAGGCTCTTGGAGGCAATGTATGATCGTGCTCATAATTTGGCTAAGCTAGCGTTTGACTCCAATGTAAGGCTTCTTTTTGATGCAGAGCAATCTTATTATCAACCCAGCATAGATAATTTAGTGCTAAATCTGCAAGAAACTTATAACAGCATTCATAAGACAGACATCCCAATAGTTTTCAATACCTACCAATGTTATTTGAAGGAAGCAATTGATAAACTTGAAACGGATTTAGAGAGAAGTCGACGGTATTCATACCATTTTGGGATTAAATTAGTTCGAGGGGCCTATATGAATTCAGAACGTGAACGAGCGCTCCAGAAAGGATATGAAAGTCCGATACATGATTGCATAGAAGACACACATCAGTGCTATGACCAAGTCATGGAAAAGCTTTTCCAATATGATTCTACCCAAAGAAAGAACCTTGTTGAAATAATGTGTGCAAGTCATAATCAAAATAGCATTGAACAAACATTGGAATTTATAGAAAAGTATGGGAAAGACAAAAATACAGTTCATTTTGCTCAACTGCTTGGTATGTCTGATCATCTGACTTATACTTTGGGAGTTAATGGATATCGTTCATACAAATACACACCCTACGGGAAAGTTGGAGAAGTTATCCCCTACCTTCTGAGAAGACTTGAGGAAAATTCTAGTTTGCTAGGTAATGCAAAGACAGAACAAATGATGGCATGGAATGAGCTAAAAAAGAGGATCACTTCCATTGTAGTTTGAATTGTAGAGTCAAAACTCACTTCTAATGTAACTCGTTTGGAGATTTTTATGCTATATGAAAACATTTAAAGATATCATATACATGAATTAGTAAAGATTAATGCTAAAGAGTACATTGGGTTGAATTAAACGTGTTGCTTAGTTGTTGACTTTTTTTATTTACTTTATAAAATAATCTTCTTTTTCACACAAAAGCACAGACTCTAGCTTATGCAACAATCGGAAAGAAGAATGTTGTCTAAATATGAGTACATACATTCCACAAAATAGAAGACTCTTACAAAACTTTCTTTTGGGCTGTTCTTGCTTTTCTTGTCTTGAAATAACGCTTAATGAAGAACTGTAAGAATAGAAGGAAGTATGATCCGTACATAGCAAAGCAGGGAAGAAGAGAATTTTTATCAATGGCACATGGTCTCTCCTCAGTAGCGGTGGCCGAGTAGTAAGTAGACATTCCTGTGACGATAACTCCAACAACCATTTGTACAAGTTGCGCAAGAGTAATGAAAACAGGGTTCATCCACTTTGGCTTCATCTTAACTGTCATCAAGAAGTAGTATCCATACATCATAGCGTGCACAGAAGAGTTAACGGCCATGAAAATAATACTGGAAGGTGTTCTTGTGACAAATGCAAACCATGAGTAAAGTAGGACAGTGATATGGTGGTAATAATGAAGGAAGATAAGTGGTTTCTTGTGAATGATGATGAATAGAGTGTCGATCAACTCGCTGTAAATCAAGAAGAAATCGAGGAGTTAGCCCTGTCCAATGCGGGTTGGAAACATGAGTCGAAAACTGTCAGATAGCTTAAACTTACGCAAATTTACTCAGCATGAAGGCAGTGACCCACATTCCAGTTGATCCATATCCATATAATTGTTCGGGACTAACACAAAGAAGATCTCTTGGCTCTCCAATGGCAAGGTTGTGCAAGAGTTGAGGGATAGTGCGAATCATGCATCCAAATGAAAAAATAGACAAACCAAGATTCCATAAAGCCATCGTCATTCTGTAGTTGAAAGGCTCCCTTGTCTTCATGTATTTGCTCCCCAAGTAAATAGCAATAGCGTATACAGTGACCGCAACTACTGGATACATAGGATTTGCATCAGTCCATTTTAACCAAGATACGGCATCGAAACATTTCTCAGCTCTGGCAAAATATTAAGTGATAATTAGATTATGTGAGTATTGATGCAAGTTGTATTGTTGCACGAGTGTGACGAAAGTTGTCACATTCGATGCATGGATTTGACTTTGTACGTGAAAACCAAAAGTCTGCATGAGAGCGTCTCAGAAGACTAAGAAAGGGACTCACCCGAAGTAGAGTGGTTCCAAAAACTTGTAAATGCACGAGAACTCTTGGTACTCTATCCCATCAGAGGTTTCAAAGGTACATGTTGCGGCGTCTTTAAGTGAACAGGACATGGTTATTTATTTGATTGCTTTTTATAAAATGAGAAACAAAAGTTTGCTGTTCTACCAACGAATTTGAGCAAGTTGTGCTGAGAAGTATGCCGTAAGTATAAATTTCCTTTGTCTGTTTCAAATTTTGTAAGCGATAGTAAAGACAGTTTCAAACCAACTATTTATTTCTTGCCACTTACATGTATATCAAATTTTTACATGTTGTATGGATTAAATGTTATATGCCATATCTAAATAAACGGGATTTAAATTCTATGAAAAAAATCAATACTACCTTGTGTAATAAATGCTGTGCGATTTTATTGATTAGACGATTTAATTCGTTCTAAGATTCATACTTACACATAATAGGTCATTTCTATTTAGAAGACTATCCCAATCCTGCTTCTCTACGAATGAAATATACCGAAGATGTACCCAGTGCAGAAAAATCAATGATGAATCGTGCGGTATCTAAGTATTGTGAGGATCGCTTACACACATGAAGCATAAATCAGATTTACTTACAGAATCAATAAGCGTTTTATTTTTACGGCAGTCATGAAATATGAATTGAATAGTAGAAGAAGTATGGTGAGATTTTTGTATCTAAATAAAAATAATAATACAGAATCAGTTACAAAATACAGCATTGTCTTTCAAATCAAAATTTTGAACCAACGTATCTTAGTAGCATAACAGATCGAAAGATGTTTTTATTGGATTTTATACTTAGGTGTTATGAACTACCTCGACGGAGTCTACACTCATCACATAGAGATTTTTATATGTTTTGAAATTTGCCTTATAGATCCATCAAATTCTTATTTAGACCATATTACTGAAAGTATTTACCATATTAAAAAATTGAAGTAACTACGTAGCAATGACAAAATCTTTGGTCAATCAATACTTGCCTACGTACGTACCATTCATCTGCGAAATTGTTCCGCAAGTCACAAGTTTTCTGCAAGAAAATATCCGGATAACCTCTTATGCAGTCTTGCTTCACATTTGAAATCTTGTCTTACGTGATCCTTTCGCAACGGTCACCACATCGATTTTTCGGTACGTAGCGAATGGATGCTAATTGTTTAGAAGCTAATTATCAGGCCTATAGTTCAATTCCTGGCTGACTTCATATACATTTTTCTCTCTACAATTTACTCGTCATTTTGGAGAAGAAGATTGTAAACAAAAAAGTGTTTGCCTTTTTACAACGCGTCGCCCAGTTTTTTGCTCACATTCAATACAACTTAGAGATGTTTCTTCAGCAAAACTAAGTAATTGTGTTTTGTTTCAATTTATTTTCAAAAAATGGGTAGAAATCAAAGACTCAGTAAAGGCCTAGAGCCACAGCACGCTATACTCTGAGCAAGAAGACAAAGTACAAAATGATGAAATTATTGATGAGCATTGTTTGCTTGTGTGTTTATCCTGATCATTCAACAAGTTAAAAAAAATCAGGTTTGAATACATGAATCAAATTCAAAGAAAGAATTCTTAGTAATTGAGAAAGAGAAGGATAGTGTCAAAAGAACTTTCTACAACAATACTAGAGACTTGTTCGAACATAATCTATCGAAGTATAACATCATAGAAGCTTTTATTGTAGCACATAAGATAATAAAAGGAAATAGAAAGCATGTGTCCTACAGCCACCTCAGGAAATTCTATGGTGCCCTTCTTTTTGGAGGAACAGATCAAAGTGGCAAATACCTATGGATGTATTTCACAGAAAGTATGGATTCCTTATCAGATTGTTTGAAATAGAATTCCACCAATGCTCTAAAACAAGGAAATCTTGATTGTGAAGATGTAACTCCAAAGAATGAACCATTTTACAGAAAAAAGTGCATATGGATGATAGAGAATAAAAACATATTTGTCTGGACATACAAGGTTATGCTTTGGAAGTGTATGGATTGTTCCATAAACATGGAAACTCCCCTTTTTTTGCTGGAAGAAGTTGGGGTTGATTCAGATTTGTAAGCAGACAGCTTTTTGTCCAATTCCAGTTCAATTAGTACCAAGCATTCACAGAAGTTAACTGGCTAAGCTGTGATCCTGTAGATCAAAATCCTGAAGTATCATGGCTCTCTGCTGAGTACTTGGCATCCCAAACTCAAGTAAATCAAGCTTTTCATCTTAAGGTAACTGGCTTTTTTGAGTAGCAGAGGGGAAATGAGCCTACTTCTTGTTGATTTTACATACACAAGACACGTACTCTCTGGTCTTTACATTCCTAGGTTTATGTAGGAACCTCCTCATAAATCTCTTCTGAGTTTAAAGAGCATTGTTAGGAAAAACATGCTTCATAAGATCTGCAGTAACTTCCAAGAAGTTCTGATTGGTTTGAAGAAATTGGGAGTATGGAAACCTGCAGATGTTACCATACATGATAGCCTCACAGAGGAAATTATATTTGGGAAAGAAATGTTAGATAGCAAAAAAGTGAAATGAATCTATGATGCAAAATTTCCTAGACCACAAAAATTTTAATTTGACAATGAATCTTTTAATACACCATCAAACGAGGAGTGGAGTAAAAAAGATGCCATTATGGCATATGAAGATATTGATGATAAAATGTTGACTGAAAATCTGAGCTCACTGGATCAATCGCAAGTGAGTTTTGCCAATACTTAGACGGTGTGAACAAGAAAATGTTATACGTGAGATGATAAAGAATAATAACATGAATTTTTTGCAAGGAAATTGGAAAAAGGCCCTATATATGGGTGATGAAGTCTTATGTGCACCATGTAATCTAGGTGAATATAGACTATTACACTTGAGGTCAAGGGCGTAATTGCCTTAGTGGTTAGGTGGTGCACTAACCATGCCAGTGGTCACTGGTTCGATTCCCGGTGGGGGTCATTTGACCAATTAATTTTCATTCCACCATTTGTCCAATTAATTAAATTAAATGCGTAAGTCCTCAGCTTGAGAAGGGCTAGTGTTTCTTTGGACCCTCTACTTGTATGGTTCATTGAACTACACTTAAAATAAGATATATTAATTATTATTACACTTGAGGTCAAAAGAAGTCGGAGGTGTTTTGGATAAATAATCTGTTTCTCAACATGTATGGAGAAGTTACCAAATGCTTGAGAGCGTAGATGCATCAGAGGAAAATGTGGAAGAAGAATGAAACCCCCATGCGAAAAAGTCTTTGAAGGTACAGGAAATCTTGATGGTCTTTGGATAGGGCTTCGTCTATTGCCCTATGTTCATTGGTGGAAGTAAATTTAGATACAAAGTTGAATGTGGAATATGGGAATCCAATACATATGAGTGTACAATCTCAGATAAAAGTGAAACACATAAACATGATGTCCTGAATGAAGTAGAAATTGTGCATCAAAAGAGCGTGAAACACGGTGAATTCTTCAAAAGGGCAATACCAAAAAATAACAAAGAAGTAAAGTCCTTTGCAGAAGAACCCTTGCTGCGACATGTTAATGAAAACCAAAACAGCATTAAAATAGCAAGGTAAGGTAAAGATTGTCAACAAATTATATGGAATGAATGGAAAAAAAGCAGAACCTCCTGGAACATGACAAAAAGGTCAAAGTACAAGCATTTGATCATCATAGCAATAAAAGAATTAAAAGCAATGGAAGAAAAGCCATAGCTGAATCCACCTTGCCCCAGCTCTTACATCAATGAAAAGATTTTTGCAAAACAAAAAATAGGTCAAGCAAAGGACTGATTACAAGCCAACAAGTACAAAATTCTATAGGCGGGCATTACAAGGTTCATTCACAACAGCACAGACAAGAGAGGAGAGAGTCCTGAGTTACTTATCTTTATATGGTGAATTTCTTTTGAATAATGAGCATCATGGAAACAATCAAATTATTCCCTCCATTAAATTGAAGTTGAAAAATGCATATCAAGATTGTGAAACAATTCTTATGATTTGTGTAAAACCTAAAATGAAATTTTTATCATGTTTGAAGTGCCCTAATTTGATCCTTGGGGAAAAAGCGAAGCCAGTGGATGGATATGGTTCAATTTGAGGTACTACGATACGTTGGTTAATGAGTCGGAATATGAAAAGATGATGATATTAAGAACCAACTTGTGTGGCCTAGTACGTACCCTAGCTGGCGCCCTAGAATTTAATTCAATTTTTTCAGATAAAAGTAACAGACAGTCCTGGGTAATGGGCGAGTGTATACTTATGACTTCTACTTGTATGTTCTAAGTATTTATACTTAAAATAAGAAATATTTGCATTGCATCTCCATCCAGCAGCCTGTGCGTAAGCATGTACTTGCTTGGACCTTCTGTCGCACCTTGACTGCTGATGGATTTTTCCACGTTTCTCTTCTACTTAAGGAATTCATCAGAGTATCCACTCTCGAAGTAAAGAATTGGTAGCTTGTAGCTGGCGGAGTCAACTACACCAGGACGTGTCTTCCACTTCAGGGTAGCGTAATTCCCTTTGGTTAGATCATTTTTTTCAGGCCTCAGTAAAAAAAGGCTGTTAGACTTTAAGGAGGGAGTACTTACTTTCATCTTAATGAAAATGGAAATCGATGCACAATTGATTGGAGTAACGTTACTTCGCCTTATGCACAGACTACCTAGAATTAAAGGTAGATAAAAGTAGTTGATGATAATTGTGATTTTATTTTACATTTATGTTTTAGTCACATTTTACACATACATCACATACTGGATGTATATTGAAATCCACTTGGTTTCAACAGGAAGAACTTTGCACCTCAGTTGGCTAGACAGCTGTTCAAAGAATTTTCGTTGCACATCCAAAGACGGAGACATCATTCACATGATGATATGGAGATCCAATGGATGTGGGGCAGTTCATGTTCTTCATCAATGAACTGACTTCTTTGTGTTGAAGAAGACTGATTACTTTTAATTTTATTTTATTGTTTTATGTAGTATACAAGCAGCTACAGGCTAGAGGTCCCTCTTCTTAGCTCAAATTTTTGATGTTGTAGGGAGGTTATTATGAACACATAATGTCATTAAGTCTTTCCTATACATACTATTATAAGGTATGTTCTTTGATGCAAGCATTTCCCTAAATTCTGAAATATACATTGCAATTGTTTTTTAAGTCTGAATATTCACCCAAATCTTTTCTGTCTGTACTTACTTTTTCTCCATTTAAATTGAGATTTTCATCACAAAATTCATGTTCAAATGCAATTTGGAATGCACCTTTGGCCCTACCAACATAATCTAGAGTAATTTGTTCCACTGTCTTCACTGTTGCTATTCCTGCATTATTGCATCACTCAATAAGTTTTTTGTTCTCATCAATGGATTTTCCATGTGCTGTCCTCATTTCAGCAGCAGTAATGCGTTTTGCACTGAATGTTCCTCTTGGGAGATCAAAAGGAGGACATGATGAGTATGTTATTGGAGGTAATTCATCTTTTTTAAAATATCATTTTCTGTGTTTTGCCAATTTTTAATCTTCTATTATGACTTACAGTTCCAAAGCATTTATGTGTCAAAAGGATAGTCCATCCAGTCATTCCTTTGAGGGGCCTGAGCTATGGTCAATTTCAAAACAAAGATCAAATTTGCATTTGTTTCTTTCACTGGGATCCTCAAATAATACATTCATACAATCAACACAATCTTCTATTTGAAGGATCACATGATTATTTGTTCAATACCCGTCGCGGTCCTGACCATGTTCAAGTATTTGAAGAAATGGTGTTTCTTCTTACAGAACAGGTTTCCATTTAGATCCTGAAAGAAATATTGCTGCCTCAGTTGTTATTGCACATGGTCTAAGTCTGACTCTGAAATTTCCATACTGAACCCAAACTTCCTTGAACAAAATGAACTAACCATAACTCCTTTCCCTAACTCTTTACTTCTCAATTTTGCTTTACCATTAACAAACCAGGCCTTCTCATTTAGTTAAGAGCTACAAAAGATACACTCATCTTGCCCAAATACAATTGTTCCTTTCTATTTTTATTTTTGTGTCAGACACTCATATTAGGTCTGTATTTTGCTGGTAAGCAATGCAATGGATCTACATGCATTTCAATCACTTGTTCTTTATAATTCTTGTCCTTATTAAATACATATGCCATCTTATCTACAAACCTTGTAACCTTGTCATCAATACAACCATTCTGAATAAATTTTCCTTGAGTTTGGAGAGAGTCTTTGTACACCATTTGAATCCTACACGCTTCATAAAATTCATCCTCAAAGAAACAGCTAGTGACTTTTTCTATTTTCAAATTCTCAAGGTCAGATATTGCCCAAGACTTCAATTGTATCATCAAGCATACGTCTTGCAAGAATGGGGAGGAACCTTCTGCTTCACTGAGTTGGCATCCTTATGAAGAAATGTACCCTTTTTTTTGTTTAATCTTTGTTTTATATATAATTTTATCACCTATATCTTGTCTCATATTCTTGTGATTTATTTTAATCTAATTCCTCTTTTTCAAATGATTCCGTCTAATGCTCCATTTATTTAGCTGAAGTATCCACTGTATATTTTGAGAAAAACTGTCAACTCTGTCAGCAATACCTCATCAGATGACTCTACAATTCAAAATTTGAAGATAAGGTTCAATCAGATGGCATTTTTTGTCATCCCCAAGCTTAATGATATAGAATATACCCCTTTCAAATGAAAAGTGATGATTTAAGTAATATGATCACATATTTTTTTATTGAGGGCAAGTATGCTTCATTTTTGCTGATTTCATTTTCAAGCTAGTCATTTTTATAACTTTATCACCATACCCACCTTATACAAAAAACACTTAGGCTGGCATAACTCCTAAATGCATTAGTTGTCTTCAGAATTTGAATATCATCTTAATTCAAATGTTAAGACCTCCAATATTCCACATAGGAAATATGTGATTATACACCTTTATATAAATGCCTTCGCAAGTACACGACCAGTAGAAGAAGCAATCCATGAACTTTAAGCAAAATGCATTGTTTAATTCTAGTCAATGTAAGTATTGATGAAATGCTAAACAGAAACATCTCA
>Ga0209092_10001577_pt1 | contig 21992 bp, 9 predicted proteins | sample FraStrMetagenome_FD_187446 | JGI IMG/M metagenome (GOLD analysis project Ga0209092, IMG submission 187446) | Marine eukaryotic phytoplankton communities from Arctic Ocean - Fram Strait ARC3M Metagenome (SPAdes) (version 2) | ecosystem: Environmental > Aquatic > Marine > Oceanic | place: Fram... | reverse complement strand
CGAAGGTAACAACAGAGTCATTAGGGGGGTTGTTGGCTGCAGGAGGACACGTGGACGAGGAAGAATTATTGATGGCTGAGATCACAGCGGAATGAATCGACTTCATATCTTCAGATATGGCTTCGATTGCGTTGACATTTCCACTTTGGCCATCATCTTTCTTATTTGCATATGCCTTTCTCCTCCTATCACGATTGAGTTTGATGACAGTGTTACGCTGTTGTCTGGTAAGTGTCTTGAACTCATTTCCTGGGTAGAACCTACTTTCCAAGCGTTTTCCTTCAACTGTTTCATAGAGCATAGGGCCCAGATTGAGCTGTCCACTACGTTTTTTCATATTGTTTCGAGCACCAGATGAACCTTTATTATTCATAGCCGAAACTCTACGTTCAGGCTGAAATGATTGTTTCTTTCTAGAGACAATAGCGTTCACTTCAGTGGTAAGAAATGTCACATAGTCTTGAAATGTTTTACGCTCATATGAACGTGCCACAGACAATGCAACTTGCATATCTGCTTGTGGGACGATATTTGATCTGAAAAACTGAATTTTCGTCGCATTATCTAATCCCATTCCATTGTTATAACCAACATCCAGGAGTTGCTTATGGGCTTTAATATGCGAGGAAACATAGTTTTCCCATTTAAAGCCCCTGGTTTCGCCTTTATAATGAACATTCTTCAGTTTTGCCATTGCTTCTTCCCTAACAACTTGCACATAATCTTCACCTTCAAAGTGTGCTTTCAATGCTTTCCACGCTTTGAATCCATCCTTAGTTTTGCTGTATTCAGCAATCAAGTTGAAAGGATCAGAATTGAGAAGTGCACCTTCGAGCATTGCCCAGAATACTTTGTTGTCAGTTCGGAAATCATCTCCAAAATGAATGGTACGTGTATCAAATACTGCTTCCTCATCTAGATCAATGTCATCCTCTGCTTCTAACAGATTTGCATTACCGTGGTTGACTTGCCTGAGCGTGGTATCGATCAGATAAACCATCGAGAACCCACGAGCATTAATAGTATCTTTCAATTTGAAAGTAAATGCATCACGGAATGCTACCCAGGTGGTTGCACCCTTGAGTTTAGGTAAGTCAGCTGACATGTTGTCATCTAGAGAATCAGATGCATTTTTGTTAGACTTAAACTTTGTCCAAAACTTTCCATGTTCTGCTGCCATCGGGACATCAATGGTAGAGAGGTCCGGAATGGTATGAAGGGCATAGATGGATAAGATGAAATAGTTAAGGCATCCTGCGAAACGACTAACAATCAGAGGATTGTAGTGAACTCGGATCGCTTGTGCTGCTCCAGCATAAGTCTTGTTTAGGTCACGGAGGTGTTTTTCCAACCCTGATGGTCCTTCAAGTTGATAATGATCAACTAGGACTTTCATAGAGGTAAAACCTTCCAAAGAGATTCTGTTCCTTTGAGCTGGACTGAAGCCAATAGTCTCTAGGAATTCCATGAAAGAATCTTCGTCGGAGTAACGGTCGGTGATAGTAGCCATGATAACTGTTTTATAGGTAAGTAACAAAGATCACATAATGTGTATTTTAATGTGAGATACGATGAACATATGGTTCAGTTATCATGAGATATGTTATTCAATCATGAAATGAAGTCTAACACGAATATTGATATTCAGTATTATTTTATTGTTAGATTTAAGATGATGAGAGGCCGTATCAACCTTTTTGTCTTCATCCGTGCTTCGATTGCTCAATAGCACTTGTCTGGCGTCCCAGCATTGACCCAGAGGGCACAATGTGTCAATCTTGAACTTCAACCTGGTCGTGTTTTTCCAGGGTTTGTTTTTTTTTCATTGTAATTCAATCAATTTTTAATATATTCGAATCCGGAAAGTTGTCCCTGGATCCATTAATACATTCATAACTCAATATAGAGTATGGGTCATGATAAACTAAATCAATATTAAGGTTCTCACCTGTTTTAGAACTGCAATTGCAAAGTAAACGATAAAGTTAAAACTAAAGTAGTATTCAAAACTAATTAGTGAGCTTATCCAATTTAACATCTAAATATACATATTCAGAACTTTAGAAAAAGATATAAGAATCATATCATTCGTACATACATGAATTATCATGATGTCATACATTCTTTGACAAATCTGGATTATACAGCTCTATAATTTTTCATATTGTACACGATGACACTAATTTCTTTTTGTATTCTAGAAAGAAGCATTGGGACATGCCAAACATGTGCAGTTAACGCGCTTCGAAATAGTCAGCATCAACTTCGTTAGAACAAAATTGAAGGAATTGAGGTAGTGTTTCTATCATGTTTCTATCATGTTTCTATCATGTTTCTATCATGTTTCTATCATGTTTTTATCATGTTTTTATCATATTTCAATCATGTTTCCATCTTTTTAAAAGGAAAATTATGACATATGGAGCGAATTTTATTAAAGCAGTAAAAGATTGCTTCTCCTGAACTTGGTGTCGTTTAGCGTATCATTCCTCATCTTTCCCTGGAAACAGAAAAGGATTCTGTTATATTCGTATTTACGAGGTCAAACTTTCAATTACTTTTGAATTACTTGTCTAAAATATATAAATCATAAATTACTTTAACTTTGATCACACTTTAGAATATGTCACTTTCTTCGACGAAGATTCACAAAATGATAAATATTAAAAAAGTAATGCCTTCATAGCGTAAGTTACAACAGTTGAAGTAACATCAGAGAAGGCAATCTTTTCCGAAAGCCACCTTTTCCCAGTACTTGAAGAGGTTTCAGTCGTAGTAGAGGAATCATCTGCAGCTGTAGAAGTGGTTTCTTCAGTAGTCGTAGTAGAGGAATCATCTGCAGCTGTAGCGGTGGTTTCTTCGGTAGTCGTAGTAGAGGAATCATCTGCAGCTGTAGCGGTGGTTTCTTCGGTTGTTGTAGTAGAAGATTCATCTACAGTTGCGGTAGTGGTTTCTTCTGTTGTTGTAGTAGAGGTTTCTTCTTCACTTTTGTCGCTTTCACTACTATGATCGCTATGATCACTATGATCATGTCCTTCCATTACGCCAATCGTACACGCCTCTTCTTCTTCGCTAAAATATCCCATTCCATCCAAAACTCCTCTCATGGCTTGAATCTGATGGTTTTGCGTGTTAATGATAGAGTAAGCAATCTCTTGCATTACACACAATGGATCCTCGTCATCTGTAATGTCCTCACAGCCTGAAAGTTTGCCTGTATTCAAAAGTGCCTTTGCCATATTGACAGCGTTTTGATGGTGAGGAATCATTTGATGAATGAAAAGAGCAATTTCACTCTCGCTTTTCACTGTGTTGGTCATTCCATTCACCATTGCACAATCCATTGCTTCTATACAGCTTGAAAATGCTTCGAGGCCCTCGTTTTCATCAGGTACGTCACAAACGAATTTCTCAGGGCACATAGAATTGGGTAACTGATACTGACCAGTACTAAAAGTTCCACAAGCCTCATCAAAATCACTTGGCATATCATATTCGTAACCCAACTCAGGCATATCCTCTTCTTGTTTTAGGGATCCATCACTATTGATGACTTTGATACGACCTGACATAAATTGATGGATCTATAAAAAAAATAAAAAGTTAGAATAAATGAAAAAATATATCTTAGGTACAAATCATTTTTGCGAACTCACGTGACAGAAGTAAAACATGTCTTGATTAGCATCTTCTACATCGAATTTCAATGCAATCTTCCATTCGCCTTTATCAAGCCAATCCAAAAGTGGGAAAAAGAATTGTGGCTCGTAAACATCGAGACCAAAGTCGTCCTCTCCAGAAGTTACTGGAACAAGCATCTCGTTATTACTGTATACACCAAGGTATTCGTCGCCAAGCATGTACATAGGGGCAGGACAAGACATGGTATCTTCACAGGTAGTGGCCGAATCTTCAGGTTTGATTCCAGGTTCAAGCTCTGGTTCATCAGCATGTGCACCGTCGGGATAGTAAGCAAATCCCAAAGGATGGTAATGATTTGTCATGTCGGATTGATCAAAAAAGTATGTCGTTCCAACTTCAAGACCAAGTGTTGGATTTGGATGTTCACCACATTCCTCGAAGCTGATGTATCCTGAATTTTACGTGAATAAAGAGATCATAGTTAGTTAAAGAAGTATTTGTTTACACACAATCAGAAGGTAAAATGAATTCGCTTACCGAGTTCACCGGCCATGTACATAATTTTCGTGGTGAAAGTACATACTTTGTTTCCGGAGTCATCAGTAGTACATGATCCAGTACATAAATCAGTGGCACCGCGGATCGCTTGGGGAGATGCCAAAAGCAAAAAAGCTGCAAATTTATTGAATGATAATAGCATGATTTTCGAAGAATTCTAAATTTATGAGGTAGATTGTGACTGTCCAAAAAATGAAGGTTCTTTCCATTGTCTGAGTAAGTACGTGTGATGGTTGACAACTTTCTATCTTGTTTTGATTGTTTACTTAATGGCAAGTGCTTGGCTTGCGCCCCATCTGTTATCATATTGAGCTGTAATCATTCTTTTAGATTTTTTAGGCAGATCCTATGTTCAATGAGTTCGCTTGTCAGCTGTCAAAAGCGTGCGTTTTGACTGATGTTTTCTGAACACTTCTTGATCAACGAATTCGAAAAAATTATCTCATATTACCTTTCGTACATGTAATACTATTTGATGTTTAGAGTCCGTTGCGATTGATTGCTGTGCATATAGGTTTTCATATATACAGAACATACATGAATTTCTTCCGCATACTGAATATTTAATTATTGTTTGATCTAATTCATTTCGAGAAGCCTTTTTGTTTTTATTTAATGATCCTACGAAGGAACGGATGTTCGGGTTTTGTAGCTGTTCGTATTTTACTACGATAGAAATATCTGCATTAGCTACGAATTGAACCCTTCACGAGGCAGAGAAGCGTCTGCATCATATCTATCGTCGTAACTGGAGAACTGAGTTGGAACCGTTGAAAGTAGTCGTTCAATCTTTTTTGCAAGTGAGTTAGTAGTTACAGAATCTTTGTTTTAGGGACATCTCACATACAATGATTCTTGATTGCAAAAGGATAGTTTGATCTTTATCTGAACTTCACGTTTTACAGGTCATTCGCACTTTTACGCTTCCTCTTGCTGTCATTGGTCTTTCCCCACCATGTCACCTATCAATGATAATCCCAGTTTTTCTCCGAACCCACCTCTTCTCATTTTGAGTCTCTGATCTATCCCTTTGCTGCCATAGTTTCCCTCATGAAGAACATGATTTTCATTGTCGTGCGTGACATTGAGAAACAGCAAAAACCTGATTAGTTGTTTTCGTACGGTGTGCTATATTATTATTATTATTGAGTAAGCATCTTCTTTGGCTTGCTCTAGTCATTGATGGACCTACAGTTCCAAGTGATTGTTTTTAATCTCAGAGAAAATTTACCTAGGGTGAATATACTGCAATATTTTTGGGGAAATCTTATAATCTTTCAATACATTGCTTTACCTCTTTTCAATGAGGAATGCCTTCTTAGCTTAGAAGGCTGTACGCACATTCATTATGATAACGCATGATCGTTACCAACAATATCGTTTGGTTAAGTTTGCTATCCTTCAATCTGGGGAAAAAATGAATGCAAGAATAAATGTTTAAACAAACAAAACTGTTTTTTGTTTTATTATTAATTGACGCAGCTCAGACTTGTTCAGGAAGTGAATACATAGTGTCTTCATTATAGAAAAAAATCTATGACTTGTCAACATATTTTGGATCAAAAAGAATACCGCCATGCAAACAAGATTGTGGAATTCAGATCAGATTTTTCTCATGACTTTTAGTTTGAAGAAAATGGATCAGAAACAAAGCTGAGAGAGGGAGTTCAAAAAGACTTCATTATGTGGAATAAATGTAGATGTAATCCTGGAGGATGAAGAGTGGATAGAGTTCTTGTGTGACATAAATGAAAGATTAGCCAAATCATCCAGCAATAAAATCTACACGGTAACATCAATATTTTTCCCCAATTGAATGAAAAATCCCACCTAGTGAAGAAATTATACAGCTGCAATAAATATTTTGTCAAAAGGAAAGAAAAAGGAATATCACTGAACTGATTGAAACGCAACTGTCTTCAAAGCTTAAATGCGAATTTTTATGCCGATTTCTTCTTGCTTTTATTCTTAATAAAATTAGAACTCGAAGATTCAAGTAAAGTGTTTTCTCAATCTGTGTTTTCGCTAATCATACGATAAAATGAAAAGATAATACAATCATTAAAACGAACAACCACTTTCGTGACAAGGATGGCCACAAACCCAATAGAGATAGAGGCCATAGTAATTTGAGTTGGAAAAGAAAAATTAGTATCCTAATGGCACAAAAATAGTTATTTTGGATATCACCGATTCTAATTGAAATGTGGTCAGAATAAAAACGCTTTCGTAATTCGAAAAAGCAATAAACTAAATACTGAAGAAAAGCTTCTCCTGGTTGAAGAGAGTTGAGACTTCTAAATAAATTTTTGAATATATTGGTCTAGAATTTTTTTCTTGATTCAGGAGCCTGATTGTAAGGTAGAAGAGTCTCAAGTTATATGATTTAATGTACATGTCGATCGTCCTGGCAAACACTAAAAACATAAGAGGCCTTACTAACTAACTAACTAACTAACATCTTTTAAATTGAATTTGAAATTGCTATTTTTTCTCGTAGTTGGGCAAAACTTTCTAGAGAGCTAGAGTGAGTTTCTTTTATACAACGAATACCTGTTCAAAACGAGAAGATTGCTCAAAAAGAAGTTATTGTGAACTCCTTAATACAAAATCTTAGGCGAAAAACATTTCGAGCTCAGCAAACACAACTCATAAGAGGAACAATGAAACAAAATCAAGAAAAACAAATAATGGCTTCGGCTTTTAATGTGTTTTCAAAGATTAGAAATGAAAAATTGAGCTTATTTTTTCGTCAAACAAGAACCATAGGACAAAATACGGTTTTGTTTTCTCTCTCTTTAAACGGAATTACAGTTTTTTCCTATCTCTCCATCCTAATATGCATGGCGTTGGATCTGTACCCCACGACACCAAGAAGTAACATAGCTCTAGCAACAATATCTTTATTTGTACAAAAATCCAAGGTGAGATAATGCATATGAAATGATGCAAACAATAAAGCTTCTCATATATTACTAACCCGATTAAGTAAATAATTATAGAGACAAAGATGTCAGTCAAAAAAATATTACATATTTTTTACTTTAGTTCTGATATCCTCCATTGCTATTGATGTAGATTGGTCTTTTTCAAATTATTATCCAATGCCGATCACAAAAAAACAAGATGAAAATATGGAAATGGGCTTTCCTACTAAATTTACGAGCACATGGTATCTTGCTCTATTTGCGATTGTATTGAATATCTTCTTCAAGTGCTTACTTGTCTATACAATCAGCAGTATGCAAACTACTTCTGGAGTCAAACTGAAAACAACTATATGGCAAAAGGCACATTTTTTCTGTCTACCTACAACTAAAAAATTGCCAAAAAAGCTTCATATAATAACTCAACGGCGTGTTTTTAGTGTTGTTTGGATCGAGTTCTTTGCAATACTACTACAATCTATCGTATTTGCAAAAATTCAGACCAGTATGTCATGGGCCTCTCAATTTAACGTGGATGGTTGGTTCATGTCATTAAAGAAAACGATGTTGTTGAAAATGCTTAGTTCCATCATTTTCATATTTTCTCTTTTACATAATGCCGATATTCCGGACTTTCTTAACGAATTTGGTTGCATGCCACTAAAAATATGGTACAAAAATAGAAAGCGACTCCTAAAGAGAAAAAGAGGTTTCAGAGCACCCAAAATATTGCTAGATGATAAATATATGCGCATAAACATGTGCACAAAGTTGTTGGATATAATAATGGGAATTTTCATGTGGGATGCACTGGCCAGAGCTTTCAATCTACTTCAGGGAACAACCCCAAAAGATATTCGTACAACTCTTACTTTATTAGGGATAACACAGTTGAGCACAGAAATCCACGTTACTTTGCTTTGTGTGACGATATATTGGTAAGTAAATCTCCAGAGAATTTAGCTTATCAAATGAAAATCACGAACAAATTTCTTGACAATAATTATTTCTTGGAAAAAAGGTTCGTTCTTGTGTTGCAACAGAAACATGGAGTGAAAAATGAGAATGCCAATTTTGAGTCTTCTGATGATTCTTTGACATCAAACTCGTATCAAGATTACGATGTAGAATCTGTCATATCAAGTAAATCCAGAAGGGTGCCATTACAAGACAACAACAAAAAAACACATACTATTGAGAAAAGAAACCAAACAGATTACGATCTTTCAACTTGCGTCAAAAATAGTCAAAATTTATTTGAGTTAAGGATGACTCAAGCAAAGACTCCGGCGAAAAATTTCGTGAGGCTCAAAAAGGACGAATCTATATCAGATCATTTTCTGGATCGAAGCGTCGCATGTGAACCCAATGTTTTTTCTAACGAATGGGATTCCCTGCCACAATCATTTCAAATAACGTACATAACTCAACATCTTCCTCTGATGAGAGAATTACATGAGCATATGGAGTACAACCGCGTTTTCATTATAGCATCAGGTGTAGTTGGTGACGGAATTATGAAATTGTTTCTTATAGCCCAATGTCAAGGATCAAAGTGTTTAATGGAAATGGAGTTCGACCCTTCGAATAATAAACTTTTTCTCCAGTTAAAAGCACACGAGAAGCATAAAATTTCTTATTTCTTGGAATGTTTAAAATTGCAACAATTATTTGGAGATGGTACTGAATCGACTATTTCGAGAGAAATGAATGGTTCGCAAGTCTTAGAATTAGATTCATCGTAAACAAGGAATGTGGTCAATGCGATAGCAAAATATCTGATATAGGTTGCATAAATTCAGTCAGACTCATGAAATAAATTATTTTAGTAGCACCGACTTTTTGAACGTGCCGCTCATGAAGGTAGATACAATGATACAGTAGCCAGAGCAATGCACTATGTATTTCACAAAGGAAAGTATCATGGAATTTTTAGACCTTTACTTTTTATTGCGTGAATCAAGCCATCGTCTGCGTATACCTGTGGTATTATACACATAGCTGATTGCATCATCTTTTCTCGATTGCTCAAATTCAAATCGAGAAATGCTTCCGTCTCAGCAGCACTTGAAGATAAGAATGTCATCGTGCATTGTATATTTGCGCATCATTTATAAGTGCGTATCGATAGCAATATTTCCCGTGTCATTGAAGCCAAATTCTTGATTAATTGAAGTTGGTGAAATACGTAAGCTTAGCCTTTGTGGACGTCTACATTTACGTCATATTACAATAGCCAGAGGAAACCAGTTGCATGTTCATTCTTAGAATAATCATGCAAACGACCTAAAACAGCTGACATTTTATGGTATCATTGTACGTGTAAACAAAAAAAACGCACTTACATTATAAATAAGACGTTTTAGAGTTAGCTCTATTATACAAACATGCGAATTGCATAAATACTGATTCAAGCGTAAATCACACAATCGACAAGAACAAAACAATATGTTCGCTTTACTTTTTTCCTCTTTTCAATTTGCGTAATTCTTCCCAATTCTACGTGTTTATTTTAGATACTTACCCATGCTATTTAGACGATTTGTCTCGAGCATCTGGTTTCAAATAGAACTAAGCAATATTTTCATCTATTTCTACATTTTTTACCATGAAAACATTTCAAGAAATGTATCAATTGCAGAGATTGTCGTCTAATTAAACTTAAAATTATTGTATTTCACTATGCAACTCACTATGTCTCTACACTTAGTAGTAGAAAGCAGCGTCTTTCTCTCTAAGAGAAAATCAAAAAGCGTTCTGATCTTGTGTATATATTAGATTTGAATATAACTAAAAAAATATTAAATTAAAATTCATATGAACACCAGCCTATATATTTTTCAAAAAATAAGTAAAATTAATACGGTGCAAGAAGGGCTGCTGTAAAACCCAGTACGTACGCACTAAGTTTGATGGAATCTTCATATAATTTTCCGAAAGAGCAAAAATTCTATTTTGGGAACATAAAGTAAATCTTGTTCTAAATTTTGAAAGTAAGCTTCCCAAATGACGAACATTGAAGCGCTTTTTAACGAGGCTAAAAGTAAGAAGCTTTGCGTATCTTCCCATGATGAAGGGCATTTGGAAATGGCTCAAGTTGATGAAGAAGATGCTGAAGAACGATTAGCTCGTGGTCGAGAGAGAAATCGCGAACATGCACGTAGAACACGTTTGCGAAAGAAAGCGCAACTACAAAGCCTGCAGACAAGAATGATGGAGCTTCAATCCGAAAGTGTGTTCCTCAAGCAAAGCCTAGAGGAGTGCAGCATTGCTTCGATTCTTCTCGGTCTTTCAGGGGGTAAAAAATCTGGAGAAACCCCTGTTGCAAGAAATCGAGAAAGGTCTCTTTCAGCATGTTCTGCCATAGTATCTGCACAACCAATTTCTGTTCCAACTTCAATCAAAGGAAGGCGCAAACGCTTTATATCTGACATATCAGGTAATGAAGAGCAAACTACTCAATTCAAGTTTGAAATTCGTGGCAAAAAAGCAGTCATAGGAGGAGGGAGTTCAACACACATAAACTGGAAAACTGGTGTATACTGTGACGAAAATGGGGATCAAAATCAGCTCACTTCAGATGAGTTAGAATCATTAAGGTAAGTTTTATTTTTAATTGACTCGAAGAGAAGACGAACCGCGCTTGGGCGTATTTTCAGTATTCTGTGACCATTGCAGCTATTTTGGAAAAAAGACAGCTGCTCAAGATTCTTAGAAAATTCCCGCGTGAAGGGGATGAAGACATTTGTTCGTCTTGTCTAAATGTTTCTTCTGAGAAATACGATCGATACCTTGTGTATATTCCTGGTATGGGATACGCGTGAATTGTTTTTAATTGAAGTGATTTTCTGTAATTGATGATTTTGGATCGGCTTAATCTTATGTTGAAATATTGGTATGTTCGTACATGCAAATCTCTGTATTTATCAGCTCTTGAGGATACGATTTGAAGTGAGAAAGTTTTCTCGATTTTATTAGCATGAGTCCCGCCTGAAGACGCTATCCGTTATTTTGTCTACGTATTCTTGTATGTCAATATAGGCAGAAGTTGTCATTTCCTCAATTAGGAGATCTGCCCCTAAGTACTTATTTCTATATGTGAAAGGAGATGCTCGTCACGAGTATGCGTTCTGCCAAAAACAAATGGTATTTCACGGTACAAAGTTACCGTACATCTTTGAATTATAAAACAATCATGACGCACCTAGTAGCACTAATATTTTTGTTCATCGTGACGGTTCTTCTGAAGTGATCTCGGACTGCAAACAAGTTTTTAGAAAACATCTCACCAATTTTTTGTTCTTTATTACTGACAATCACTTTGTAGGCGTGAAAGGAACAGAATGCATGCAAAAATGACCCGAGACCGAAAAAAAAACTTCATTTCATGCGTCGAGAAAACTATTGCACAGCTTGAGAAAGACAACCAAAAAATGCGGGAGACACTGAAGCTGCAAGTTCAAAATGATGAAAGCATGAAAGCTACTACCACATTTTTCGAAAAGAATCCAGTAAATACTGTAGAGAACAAAAACGCGAATGTTATTGAATCCAACGAAGTTTGTAATCTGGAGTCGATCGTTGCTTCTTCTGTTGCCAAAGCAATCCAAAACCAACAGGCAAAGGGCTTATCAACAAATATGGAATCCGTGGGTCTCAAAGTAATAGCATGATCTCAATCAAAGAATAAACAAGCACACAGCTGCCCATTTCCACTTATCCGTGTCATTTCACACGGCACTTGTTATCTGCAATAACTTCATTCGATAGCACTTCTTTACAATGCTTGGCCATGGCCATTCAAACCATAAGAGTTGTTATACCATCTCTTATCTTGCATTGCAAACATGAGCTGCCTAATCTCTCCTATGCAGTCCCTGAAGCCCAAACAACAACGGCAAATTTAGTTACTTTTCTCTTTAGTTTACGACCAATACCTCGTAAACCTAACCATGAGGAAGATATTTATACGCATCCTTTTGTTCAGTGTATTTGAAAGCAAGAAATTCTCTATGCCGCCAATGATCAAATTCATAAGAATTTCGGAATCTTAATGATAAATTGTATTTGTTATTTATTTTAAGTGAATCTAAACTTTCTCGTGCGTGAAAAGTGAATATATTTATAACCTTTGGAATTTTATAATGGATATGCTCCTAACAAGGTAGGAAATAAGCAGATCTTAGCAGTTTTTTCTCTGGAATATGATGCAGACGTTGCGAAGAGCAACGTGTATCGGCTTACAAACATTGTAGGGATAAAAGACTAATCCAAATATGAAAAATGATGTTCAATATACTTTGAAGCGTGACTTGACGGTACACTTTATCCGAAGAATCTATACCTAAAGCAGATGTAAAATGATTGCAGCCACATTAGACTTTCACTAGGAAAAATAAGTGGATTTGAGGCCCTTTACATTATAAAATTAAAGATAATGAAAAATATCCAACTAACAGCAGGCAAACGAGGACTTATTTGTTAATTAATTTTTATTAAGAAAGAGCCTTTTTTACTATGTAACTGCTAAAATGACGGAATCTTTGATATAGCGAAAAAAAAAATGAGATGTGGATGAGTTGTAGCCAGATACTTCGTCGACTAACTCAGATTTGACAAACAGGTCGCGGACACTGTTTGGGGGAAGTCAGTAGACGCGGTCTATTTCTTCCAGGCGTTTGTCGATGTAAGTTGCGGACTTTCTCGAGCGTTAATGTGGCTCTATAACCTGATATAGTGTAATAACTAGATAACTATTATAAAGTGAGATAGGCTATTACTACTACTATCTCCTACATACGACATGTACTACAATAATCTTTTGGGGTTTTCTGTGTTTGTTGTTGTGTATGATATATTTATAGTGGTGTAAATGGCAGTGCTCTAAGACAGATCCCCAACCTTCACTTCTCCGCGTGGAAATCTGGTTTGGTTGTCTTGACTAGACAGGATCCAAAAATTCTCGCTGCACACTCCCTACCTTGTGTTGGTGACCAGTTATTCAGGATTGTGCAAGCTTCTGCTGAGGTGAAGTAATGATTAGCATCTACTTCATTCCTGAAAACTTCAATGGCTTTCATGGCCCCCATGCTCAACAAAAATCATCCCGCATCATTGAGTGCCTTGTTGTTCAAATAGTATTTGCGTTGATCCCTTTCAACTTCGATTTGCGAGTTCGTTACCTATTTTTCTTTTGATGTATTTTCATTGTCTGAGATTACTATTTCTTTAGGAGATTCTTGTTTGGGTGATATTTCAGAGATTTGGATGATGAATGGTTTCTTTGTTGGATTGTTGAGATTTATTTTAGAAAGTATTCATTCAAGAGAATTTTCCACTTTGGGTTATTCATGTTGATTTATGTTTCAGTCAAAGAATATTTTTTTGATTGTAATATCCCTTATTTTGTTCTTCTGCTTTGTTTAAGCGAGTGAATCATTGATGGTAGTTAATCTTTCGTTGATTATGTATAATATAGCAAGTAGCGCTTCTGTCACTTTTAAATTCTGCACTTCTATCATAGTGTAGGATTGGATAAATATTTTGCAAAAAAAAATATGTTGAAATTTTGCTTCTTTTTGTGTATTTTGCTTTATCCTTTACCTGCCTTTTTGGAAGAGATTTATTAAGTATATTCATGAACGGAGGGTATGCTGGGTTGTTTATCGAAATTGCTGAAATAAATTGATGATCTTTTGGTGTTCAGTTGTGTCCTGTTTCTTTAGTACGTTGCGCAAAACTTGGAACATTGAATGCAATGTTTGGCATTGTGTTTTATTTTGTTTGGCTTAAAGTGCTTGAATAATTCACATAGATTGGATGTGCAGTTGTGCGAGATTCCTTTGCAATTATCTAAAATGGTAGGGGAAGCTTTGGAATCAGATTTGATACTGGATCACAAATATGCTACGATCTTTTAATCCTTGCACCATTTCTCATGTTACGGAATAACAAGCCTTGCAAAGGCTCTGTGAAAAAATCGCCAAGCATCTTTTCGGTTGCACAATGGATAACATCGATGCTCATCTCCTTGATTCGATCCGTTGTCCAGAAATAGCAAATGTATACATGCCTTGACTGTTTTTCATCATCTTTATGGTACTTTCATTATCTTGTAACAGTCTCTTCTTGGTCATCCTACATCCTTGTTTTTCAAGAAACCTACTGATCCATACAGGGTATGTGAGATAATCACTATTACCAATAAGCTTGGTTTCAGTCGAGCTTTTGGTATTAATATGTTGCTTTGATGATCATGCATGTATCACACCATCACCCACTGACACACAACCTCATGTTTGTCCTTTCTTATCCCAATGTGCTCTGTGTGAGGCATCAATATATATATATGGCTATTTCCTCCCCAATTAACTTCATTGAGACAATTCTCTCCAAATCCAAAGTACCATGGATGTACTGCAAAACTCTCCTTAATTTCCTTCGATCCTCTAAAGTAGTTCTCCTTGGTATGGGGGTGTCATTGGATTTTCATGCAATGACACAGCCAATCGTGAGTTTGATGAATTTGTATGAGAAGTTCAGATTTTTCTTTGACCACATATATGCGTTTGAGGTGACATCGAAGGACCCCAAAGACGTTTATGATAATTAATTGCCTGAAAAAAATTCACTCATTCCATTGGATAAATGTTGGTGTGACGTCGGAGGACGGAAATAAACTTAATCCCTTCCACTCTATCCTCAAAAAAAATGACGAGGATGATCTGATTATTGTCAAGTTAGATATTGAGACTTATTTTATCGAAGTGTCCCTAGCTCATCAGTTTTTGGAGGACAAAGACGGTATTTATTCGAAGTTGATGGATCAGTTTTATTTTGAACACCATGTGCATCTTGGTGATTTGGCAAGATACTGGGGTCAATTCATGAATGGTATTGTCAAGGAATCCTTTAAAATAGTTCCTAAATTTGAGAAAGAAGGGCATTGCATCTCATTCTTGGCCCTTAAGATATCGCATGAATACGTCCAATTTAGTGGTATCATCCCTTTGAAAATTACCGTAACTTCCTGTATGAAAACTTCCAAGAAACTATATTAAACTATAAGTTAAATGTTTTAATGATTGTTCTACTTGTAGATTGACAAAATGCAGTTCACCAAATCTTGAACTATTTGTTTGTAAGTTGTGAGATTATTTTATCAGTTCTTATTCATATGATCTAAATCAAGATCTAATGACGTATTAAGATACTAAATAATCCAGGCGAGGGTGCTTTAAAAGTGTTATCTTCCTTACCTCACGCTCGTTCTTAAGTAAAGTTTATTCTTGTAAACAGTAAACAATGGTGATGAATCGGCTATGGGCCCCCTGACCGGCTACATCAAAAACCCACATTTGTTTCACCACATGGACGTGCCTTAGTGCTGATGCCTTTTTCATCAATAAGTTGTGTGACTAAAGAGAGAGAGAGAGAGAGAGAGAGTACCGAAACTTTAGAAAATTTTAATTTTCTTTTCGCTCTATCTATTATTCATGCGAGAATATCACTTAGAGGTTTTGAAGTTCACAAAGACATTGTTACATACCTAGATAAATAAACACAAAATCGTATATGTACCTATTTGCTCCGAAGGATTAAGAATTCCTATTATTGAAGTGTAAAAAGCCTCCATTACTTCTTATTATTATTACTATTATGTATACGGACCTTACAGAGTATTTGATTATGCATTCCTATTCATTACATTAATCAAGAAGCTGTTGTATCATATTGTCCAGTTTATGTATCAGAAATCGAAAAAAGCAGACTGAAACCAAAAATTAAATTGCAAATGAATGGTAATGGAGATGCCTATTCTGAGCAGCAAGCCTTCGAGAAAGCAGAGATGGAAGATTTTGAAGATGATATAGCAGATGCAAATCGAATCGATAACTCAGATGCAGTAGAACATGATGTATCAAGTTGTGTGAACAATGAAAACCAAGTCGAAGATGTACATATGGAACAAACAGCTCGAAATGAAAATGTTACCGTGACTGACACGATAACTTACAACGAAAGTCGTGATGACATGCGTAACGCAAATTTAGATAATATTACACTTAACGACAATGCTAACATTGAGGATATTGAAATGGATGAGACACCTCAAGATGATCGAATAATTAGTCGTCATGAACGATATAGGCTCTTGTCTGAACACAATCGCCTGTGGAGGATGCATCGATTCAGACCACGGAGGAAAAAACACGTTGAAACGCAGTCTTTAGCTTCGAGATCTCTCCATTATAATGGCAATACTGACAGTTACTCTGCTGTACCATTGAAATCCATTGATCCTAAAGATGCTATCTGTGTGAATGATAAATCTCTTACATTGATAGAATATTGTCTTCAAAAGGACTGGGAAAATGCTCGTCTTCGAGCTATGTCACATCCACATGAAGCTGATCCTCCGAGACCTTTAAGTTCACGTCAATTTTCAAATCGCTTTTGTCAACAAGCTTACAAAGGTGAACCTGAAAGTAATTCTGCAAACGAGCCTATCACAGGCAACAACAATAGTATATATAGCTTTCGCTACGATCCTATGCTTTCGTACTCTGAGGTTTCCACACAAACTACAGCACTCTCATATGCCTGCAATCATAAAGCACCTATTGAAACCATCAAAGCCATTACTAAAGCTAGTCCTCGACAATTGCGTTACACGAAGAGAGCCAACTCCATTTATGGAACCCCACTACACGAGGCTATTGGTATTATTGGAGACAAATCTGATTGGAAAGTGATTCAGTTCTTAGTTCAATCCGACGAGGAATACGACACAATCGCTAAAAGAGAGATGCAAGATTGGCAACATTTAAACTTGGCAAATGAGAATATGCTGCAAAATTCTAGAATTGAAGATTTTCACAAAATTGATGATACTTTTAGTGAAGCTAAAAATTCAGCACGTGTAGCATCAGGCCATGTTTCTTCTCCTAGAATTGCTTTTGGATATCAAAAGGAGACATTATATGACAGGACAAATACAGAAAAGCTTGCAGCACCATTTCACTTTGTTCAAGAACAAGCATACCCTTACTTTTCACAAAAATCTACAAAAAGAAGAGATTCTCTTGGACGCACAGCGCTACATAGATGGATAGATCGGGTATTGGGCATTTATCAAGTGAGATCAGCTTTTGCTTCGTTGGATTCGGAGACGGAGCAACATTTGGAACCTAATTTGGAAGATATCAACAACTTAAACACAAATGACAATTACAATGCCGAGTCAACGGATGAATTAAATAAAAATTGTTTCAATGAGATCCAGAAAGTGAAGGATGATTCTGAAGAAATATTTGAGATAACGAGGATTTTAGTCAATGCATATCCGGAAGCTTCTGCACTAGCTGACCGTAGTGGAAAGACTCCTCTTGCGATTGCGCTGCAATGGGAATCAATAGTCCTTATTAGATATCAATTAGAAAGAAGACGTAGAATATTAGGACATCTCGTCCATGGAAGGCAAACTCCGCCATCATCTTCTAATCCAAATACAACTTATGATTCTGAAGTAGATTTAAATCATAATATTCATACGCAAAGACTTATCAAACAAATGGAGCAGCGTATTTTGGGAATTGTAAGAATTATGGTTGAAGCATATCCTTATGCGATACAGATAAAATGTTCGTCTTTTGGTTGCACTCCTCTTCACCATGCTATCATGCACAAGAGAAACTTCGAGACGATACGGGTATTACTTGAAACTTCTCCAGAATCTACGATGATTGCCAGTAACGTTGGAGAGCTTCCTCTTCACACGGCTGCAAGTATGGCCGCTCCATTCAAGTTACTGAAACTGATACTTGACGCAGGGCCCAAGGCTGCATCAAAAGAGGATCGAGGTGGGAGAACGCCTCTGCATTGGATATGGATTCGATATATTATTGCAGCATCGGCAAAATCTACTCCAACATCAGCAAACGCTTATAATGATGATGCTTCAAGTAACAATATTCCGCAATCAGGTGTAAAAATGAATATACTTCCTCAGAATATAGGCCATATCTTAGCTAAACACCGACGAACAGTTCCAGTTGAGTGGAGTAAGATGCAAGAAGCTTGGTGTTCTAGTTTGAAAGATCACATACGTGAAAAAATGTTTCGGCAAAAAATGATAAATAGTTCTTTTTGGAAAACTATAGAGATTTTTCTTCATGCAGTGTACACCTCCAACAAACGAAATCTTTGCGCTGCTATTGGGGAGATAGACCAAAGTAATAAAGACGCTAAAAGTAACTTTATGGTGGTCCATGCTGCAACAGCTGCTTCCTGTCCTCGCTCGCTACTTCGCCTTGCTCTCGTACTGTATCCAGATGCAGTCAGAAAAAGGGATGAGGAACTCAGACTTCCGATTCACATTGCAGCATCTCGTCCCACCAGTACATTGTGGAAACTAGACGAAAGAGAAGTATCAGTCATGGAAATTCTACTAAAAGTATCCCCCGAAACAGCAGAAATCGTAGATTCAGAGTTTCGCCTACCAATTCATTTAGCAATTGATTCTGAGAAGAGGTCGTCATCATTAAAACGACCAAAAGGGAGATATTTTTTAGGGCGTCCAATTCATGGAAATGTGCGCACGTTGCTAAGTTTTTCGCCTCATTGTTTATCCACAATGGACGGAAAACGTCATGGAATGCTGTGTCCATTCATGCTTGCTGGATGTGGAGAGAGTTCGAATTTAAATTTATGCTTTGATTTGTTACGACAAGCTCCAGAATCTGTGCATAACGTGATGAATCATTCAAATTGTTCTGATATTCGATCTAGCTCCTTTTTTGATCCAGTGCAGAAGAAACAACGTTTACCATGACAATAAAAACATAGATAATCAATTTTTTATAATAAACTCTGTATTTTATTCGATATTATGATGAATATCTTATATTATTTTGCTGTGCGTTGATATGTCACTAAAAAGAATTTTGGATCCGACGTAAAAAAAAAATAAGAATATGCATGCAATTACAAGTAATACAAGCTCTAAAGTAGAACCATCTTCCTCATAAAGTAACACAGGTGCATCTCTTGAATGTGAATTATCTTCTTTGCCTGTTGCACTCTTCTTTTTCTGATATTTTTCTTTTTTTTTTAAATGTTCGGGATCGTTCCAATCAAAAATAGACACAATCAATTTCCCATCCTTGTCGATAGTCATTCCAATATCAACGGAGCGAACGCCGTTTGTAAGAGACTTCTTTACTTTCTTAGATAATCTATGAAGAAGAAATGTGAATTCACCCAAAGGTTGCAATGGATATCCATCTCCAACATCTTCAACACAAAAAATGGTCACGCCTTTTTGATTTAAATCTGCCAATTGAAAAGTTTGATAATTGCGAGCAGGCAACGACTCATTTTTGTTTAGTATTTTAACAAAATGGTCTTTACCTACCCTAACACCGATGGAGTGTGGCAAAGCATCGAGCATCATTATATTTCTCAATTCATGCTTGGGTACAACCTTTGATCGAATGGCACACTGAATTGCACATCCTTGTGCAACTGCTTTCATTGGATGGACAGACGTACAAAATTCTGGGATGTTTGGAAAGAGATCACGAAGCATGGTACGTAGTGGTGGTAAATTTGTGGATCCACCAACTAAAATGACTTCATTAATATCAGATGAAACCTTTGGCGATAATATGATAGATTCTATCAATCTTCGAGCACGTGCAATAAATGATTCAAGTATTTTTTGAAGATGATGCAGCCTCAAGATTATTAACTGACCTTGAAATGAAATTGAAACTTGTACTTCATTGGTATCTTTCGTCGAATACTTTTTAGGTTCTAACTCCATGTCTAAAATGAGATTGCATAATCGTTCTTTTGCACGACAACATTCCTTTCTTAAATTAACGAGCGCTTCTTTGTCTATATCTGAATAATTTTGTATTTGATTCTTCTCCAAACAAAAATCAAGAATTGCTTGATCAACATCATCCCCTCCCAGTCGACAATTTCCTGCTGTTGCCCTTACTTTAAAGCAAATTTCTCCGTTTTCGTCGTTGGATATACTAGCGATGGTCACATCTGCTGTGCCTCCACCAACATCTATAACCAATATTAATTTTTCATCCGTGCTAGGGGTTACAAATAAGCCGTACGACAAACTAGCAGCAGTACTCTCTGTTAGTGTTGACACATGACCAGAAAAACCTGCTAAGCGGGCTGCTTCAATCACGGTATCTCGTTGTTTTTTTGAATAATGTGCAGGTACACCAATGATTGTATTCTTTACTTCTTCCGAAAGCTTTGCTTCTGCAGACTCTTTGATCGATTTCAGTTGAAACGCAGTAGCTTGTTTTGGTGATACAAGAATTTGTTCGGACTTTATCTCAGACAAAGTAAGTGGTGAAACAACTGCTTGAATGGCTTCCTCTTTGGAAGTGTTTTTGACAATATGGTAGGTAAAGGGTAACGTATCCAACAATTCATCATCTATACTGTCAAGCATGCTTGGAGTAATTCCTAAAATTCTCTTGACACTGCTAACTGATGCTCTATTTGGATCTACTCTGCCATTCTTGAGAGCAGTTTCTAGTTCTTTTGTGCACTTATGACCAACTGAGACTCTGTGGTTAGGGATGATTTTGTTCGGATCTTCTCTATCTTTTCGAAATAAAAGAGTGGATGGTATCAAATAGCCAGGCTTATATTTTTCTTCCTCTGGTATGGAAATATCGTCGTAATTCATTCGAATTATCTTTGCCTTATTCTTCTGTGTGTCCCAAACTGCACAACAACAATTAGAGGTCCCCAAGTCTATACCTATCCATTTTCCTGATGCTGACTTTTCCGATCCAGAAGAATGAGCAGTTAATGTGGGCTCGGAAATGTCTCGGAAAAGAGCATCAGTATGTGATTCTCCCTCTACCTTGTGTTGCTTCGAAGTTTTAATGTCATTTTGGGCAGAACTCATGGAGCGCTTGTTAGATCGTAAAATTCAGAATAGTGGTGATCTAATAATAATAACCTCGCAAATAATCAAGTATTTTTGACAAAATGAGTCGTTGGGATCGAGTCTTAAAAAGGATTCATTTTTTGGTATTTTTTATTTTTTATTATTCTTTTTATTGCTAAAAGATACAAAAAATGAGTACGGGGGGGGGTAAAGTATAAAAAAGTATAAAAATGCACGATAAATCCTAACTTCGAATTTAAGAGTTAGTACAATGAATCTGACTCTACTTTACTTTAGAAACTTAGGCATGGAGCATCGATCTACCGTCGGGAGACTCAAATTTGGCAACTAGAAATGGTACTTTTTGGGATTTCGGTTGCATTCACGACTCAATTTTTTCTAGTTTTGGTGTTTTCTGAAGGTTTTATTTTAGTCTCCCGACAATAGGGAAATAGCATGTTTGTTTGTTTGTTTGCGTTTGATGTTTACTAAACGATCCGATGCAGAAGGAGCATGACGTCATGCGCCGAACATTATCCGAGACGATCTAAATGGACTTGTTATTATCTTTAAATTGAAATGACAAATTTCAATGAATAAAATAACAATGATTTTAGCACCAATTCAAATTAAAAGTAGTACAACAATTAATTTGAATGAATAGCATTTCAAAATATTCAATTTTGAAATAAAGTAGATTAGATAGTAGTGTCATATACAGCAATAATTACAATAGGTTTATAACTATTGTCATTAAACAATACGTAATAAATGTAATAAAACATATATATATTTAATGTTTGATATGTGTCGTCATATATATAATAATCAAACAAATAAATAATATTTAATATATGTCGTCACATATATTAAATAAAACAAAAATAAAAATAAACAAAAATAAAGCATGCAAAACCAAATCATGTGTGACATTG
>Ga0209092_10001576_pt1 | contig 21995 bp, 11 predicted proteins | sample FraStrMetagenome_FD_187446 | JGI IMG/M metagenome (GOLD analysis project Ga0209092, IMG submission 187446) | Marine eukaryotic phytoplankton communities from Arctic Ocean - Fram Strait ARC3M Metagenome (SPAdes) (version 2) | ecosystem: Environmental > Aquatic > Marine > Oceanic | place: Fram... | reverse complement strand
TGTCTGATTGCGGTCGAAGGTAGGTTCTAAAATTCAATTGAACAAAGGTATGAAGTTCGACTACTCTACTAAGGATGCAGATAGCTTTTCTTGGATGAATCAGAGATTGTCGCTCGTAAAAGTGGTTCGGATGATTGAAAATGAAATATCGGGATGTTTGGAGTACGAAGATGGCCAAAAAATTGTTGATCGCGGAATAACTTTTGAATTGGTCGATGAAATTTTCTGAAACTTCACAGTCTGTCTCGTCTGAAAAAAAGGAAGCCAAAGTGATGTTGAATGTAAAAATTGAAGATCGGTAGCTTAAGATGTGCCGTCGATGTGGTTATTTCGCCATGGAGGGGGGTTGAAAAAATTTAAAAAAATTCTAACTACGTCAGCATAATATTATAAATAAGCTAACTTTTGAACTATTTATTATTTATTTTTTGGTGCATATAATTGGATCTCGGCGTATTCGGGGTAAGTATGTGGAAATTTCCTACGAGCTCATGAAATGTGTACCCTGGCAGTACAGGAGTCTGAAGGTACCCCTCTCCTACGGAATTGGCAATGAAATTTCCACGCGGAGAAAGTGAAGGTTGGGGATCTGTTTTAGAGCACTGCCATTTACACCACTATAAATATATCATACACAACAATCTCTTGATCTTTCTCTCTTCAGAGGATTGAATCTACGATTTTTTTAGCTCGACCAAGATTCAGGAAGTTTTGATTGACGTGAAAGTGATTTCAGCAGCTTAAAAAACGCATGCCATGCTACTAGCGTGACCAACGTCCATCTATAATTGTAATCACAACTATGCAAAAATGTGCGAACTCTAGAGTAATTTAGCCTTAATCGTGACATGACTTAATCATGATTGAATTACACAGTGTATGATATGTGATTCGTATTTTTATTCATAAACTCTCTGATTATGGAGTCACACGGTTTTTTCTTTTAGTTAAATCTGCTTAACATCCTTATTTCAACAAAATTAGAAAGAAATAACTTTTAATTAAATTCAAATGTTCTGCAGATAACATTTCAAATTCAAGTTTCACTTTTGCAACGTCGTTGTGATTTAGTAAGGGAAAACCCATGAATGAAGCAGACCCAACGAGTATCGTCGATGACATTGACACTGATTTTGATCAAAACTCTATAAGCACTACAACAAGGAGTAGTAATATTAGTGCGGATGAAAAATATTCATTTGACAGTGATTTCTCTAATTGTGAAAATGAGGACTGTAGCTCTTCCAAAAATATAGGAAATATCTCCTGTGACAAGGAAGTCTCATGCTCATCAAATAACCCTAATTCGCCACCCTCTGTTAACAAAACTTCTTTATATCCTACGGTGGGTATTAGTTCTAGATCGTCTGATCCAAAGGAATTCATGACCTTATGCACAAATAATTATAATATACTAATGAAAGAGAGAGATATGACAGTGCGTGCACAGACTGTAATAAATCAACAACAAAGAAGCCCTCTCAGCCTTGCAAATTTGTTGGCTGTTTCTAATATATTGACTCCTATAGAAGGAAATGATCATGGTGAAAGTCACGATGACAGTCACGACGATAGCCATAGTGAAGGTTATATTGAGGAGGAAGTAGAATCTTCTATACCAGAAGAAATCGTAATTCGAACGTCATTGACAAGTACCTGTAATCAAAAAAATCATCATAATGTATTAGGTGGCCATAGGAAAATAATAAATCTTAGCAATGGAGGGGGATCACAAATTCATACAAAAAATAAGATTGAAGAAAAAAAAGATAAATGCCAAACGAGAATAAGTGGTAGAAGAGGTAAACCTGTTTTCAAAGAAGGTCAATATTGTAAATTAGATCAAAACAAAGTCTCAAGAAATATTCAAATCAACTCATCATCGAGTAGAAAAAATGGTCCAAATAATGCAAGAAATAAGCCTCTTGTCGATACATCCTCTATATCCTCTCGGAAAAAACGAAAAAAGTTTTCAAAAAAGGCAATGGAAAAATTATCTAAACCAAAAACATTCTCGAACATGAGCATCCAATATGCAAAGCTATCGGATGAAGAAAATTGTACCTTTCACCCTAAACTTTCGTCTCAGTCAAGAAGATTATCCAAATCATCACAAACATTAAATTCCGATAGTCCAGAAAGGAAGCCGTTCAAACCAAATACAAGAAGTTTTATTTGTCGCATGGAACAAAGAGAAAGAGACCGACAAGCACGATTTCAACGCGAACGGGATCTTTTTCTTTATCAAACAACAGTAAATAAAAAGAGGTGTCCCAAGTGTTTCCAAGAACAAAGTTTTGAGGAATTTCTTGAAAATATAAATCTGTGCACAAACGAAAATTGCCAATCATTCAAAATTCCTTACGGCAACACAGCTACTTTCCAATGGAATCGTTTTGTCAATCGAATGGAGAAAAGCCGTGAAAAAAAACTTGGTACACTACAAAAAATTGTTGAAAATGAACGAAATCATGAAATTTTAATATCAAAAAGTAAACGACAACTGCAGCTAAGACGTTCTATTGAAAAACAAAGAGGAGAATCATTCTTGGAACGAATGTCGAAGGATGCACTAGACAAGAAACAAAAGGATGCTTTCAGAAAAGAAGAAACTAGAATAATGGAGGAAAAAGTTTGTACTTTCCAACCGGAATTACATATACCACCAAAATTTTTGAAATCAAGAACTCATTCGCTAATTGAACGAACTGTAGAGAGCGTTGCTGAAAAAGTTGCAAGAGACACAAAAAGGAAAAAGAAGGAGAAGAATCTATTGATGAAACAAAGACGACAAATCTTACATGGTAAAAGAAAGAAGACCTATAACCTAAGTCGGTCTACTACGAGTAAAAGTGAGATGGTATATTTGGAAAAGGGAAATAAATCGCATAGGAGGAAGAAGACAACAGACAAAGAGAAAAGAAAGAGAGCAAAGGATATGACAGGTTTTTCACAGAAAGGATTAGCTGCAAAGTTTAAGCAATTACTTTTGTAGGAATTTCAGTTCATGAAGTAATCGTTTAAGCAAGTATGTGCTAGCAAATAATTTCGGAGTATAGAACATAGAGATTGTCCTTTTGTTCTTCCTAGTAACACATCCATGAAAGATAAGATTGGCAGAACGTTTACCCTATGAATTTATAAATTTTTCATACTTTTTCAGTCTATATTAGATTATATCTATTTACCATCTTGCTTTGGTTTTGTTTTTTTTGGTCTGCGTGTTATCTTTTTCTTACCACTAACTATGCTATTGACACACTTTCCCTTGAGCTTAGTATTGCAGTCTTCATTCTTAGAGTTTACCTGCTGGCTTTTGCCTTTAGAAGACTTTCGCTTGGAGAAATTCTTGGGTTGAGGATTCTTTTTACGATTTCTTTTCTTTTGGTCCATCTCTTTTTGTATTTGACTTTGAATCTGTTGCTCTATTTTTTTTTGTTCTGTCACTAATATTTCAAGTTCTCGTTCCTTCTCGGCTTCATCTTGAATGAAGGACAAAGATCCAGCTCTCTCACGTCTTTCCACAAACCATTTGCTATCCAATGAGAAAGTATTATCTTGATTGTTTCGTAAAGCTTCTTCTTCTCCTTGAATTTCAAGGATGCTTTTTTGTGGGGTGCCTTGCACTTTAGTCGGAGAATGGGCATTCCATCCTGGAGATCTTGTTGAGATTGGGGACTTCCGAGGTCCTGATACAAAATCACCAAGCCATAAATCTCTGCGACCATTACTTTCAACTGGAGTAGAAGAAGTTACTTTCGGGGAACAACATAAATCACTTTTATAAATATTTGAATTATCTGGGTTTTTGATAGGAGTTGCATGATGCAAGTACGCTTTAGATCTACCTGTTGTCTGATTAGATTGCGGAGTAATAAGTATTCCTTTTTTGAACTGTGCAATTTTTCGTGCCTTAGAAGCGGAAGATTTTTTTCTCTCGTCCTCCAATATCTCGCCAAATGTACTATTCTTTACTGGAGAGGGTATCACGTCATGAAACCATTTTGGTTGAACTTTTTTTAGTTTCTCGGCAGATCTGTGAGTATTCTTCTCTCCAGATTGAGGCGGCTTGAGGTTATAAGTTGGAAGAGAGCCTGAACCATCTTTGCATTTCCAAGGATTTCTATGATGATTTTGTGCAGTTATCACAGTAGGGCCATTCATCATCAATTCAATTTGTTTCTTTTGCATCATTGCATCAGCCATATCTTGTTTCTCTTTATCTTTGATCTGTTTTATTCTATTTATATGCTTTCTACCATTGTAATGAAGCATGTAACTTGTTTTATCAGGACATGAAATATTACATATTTCGCATCGAAATTGAAGAATAGCAGCAGCTTCTGGCATTGTTCTTATTTCGTCCTTGTCTTCGTGTTTCACTATGCAAATTGACTGAGTAGTATGGACTCCGATTTCCTTGGCTTCACCATTCAGTGCTTGTGGTTTGTTCATAGTAAATAAACGCTTCAATTCTTTCAGTCTAGAGAGGGCTCTTTCTAGCGCAGCAATGTCAGCTTCGAAAAGAGGTCGCTTATGAAGTTTTTCTATTTCATCAGACGATAATGATGATGGAGAATTTTCATGCTTTGCTTGAAGCTTTTCTACTTGATTCAGTTTCTTTCGAATACCACGAGTTTCTTTCGTCAGATATGCATACTTGGTTTCTATTGCATCTATTGTTTTGAGATTTAGATCAGACGTCAACATTATGCACCTTTCTGAACATTCTTGTGCTCTGTTCATTTGTGGAACAAATTTTTGTGGCAAGATCGTACTTGATATCTTCTTGCTTCGATTTATTTCAGTCTCATCAAAAGAGACTAATCCAGAACGAGATGTGGTATCATTGTCGAAGTTGAAGGATAAAGACCGCCTCCGTAAAGCATGCTTTAAATCTTTACCATTAGAACATCTAGTTTGAAATTTTGAAAGCAATACTGATGGCAATATTTTTTCGAGTTCATCGCTATCATGTTCCCAGAGCACTTTAGAAGAAATTCCGTCAGAAAATGCTTCAATATTAACTAATTTAAGAAGATCAAGAATCATGGGATGAAAACTTTCGTCCCTGGCCATATCATCAATGTTTTGAAAATTATCTTGAAGATGCTCATTAAGATAACAATCCATTTCACTCTTTCTTCCAACAGTAAGGATTCCGTCAAGATTCAACGAAATGAATTTTTTGCAGTAATCTATGAGATTTTTACAATGTATTCTTTCAGCAGTGACTAGTACTGGAATGATGTTGAATAAATCTATATGACGTGCCACTGATTTTGCTGCAATGTTCTCTAGTGTAAGTTCAGAGTTACCATTTCTAATTGAATTATCAATGCTTGGAAATGATGTTCCAACAAGCAAGACTGTATGTTCTTTGGCAACGGCAACATTGACTGCCCGAAACACACCCGGAACCTTTTTTGGAATGGGTTGGAATCGTACTCCCTCATGACCTAGATTGTTTTTACTGTCATTAACTCCCCAGGTATATAGTTGTCCACAAGTAGTAAGCACTGCAGTGTGGCTATCTGATGCTGATACTGCCACAACTTCACCACCCCCATTTTCTGGTAGCATTCCTGTGACTAAGTGCGGTGATGCAATAATCATACTTCTTGAATCTTTCATCTTTTTCTTCACATGCAACGGTATCCCAAGATGGTCTGTATGTAAACCCCATGTGAAAACACGTCCATCAGACATCACAGCCACATTGTGATGTTTTGCACAAGCAATAGCTACTGGGTTTATGTGTGCCAATTCCAATGATGAAGCGCCATCATGTGGGTTAGAAAAATGTACCCTCGTTGGAGTTTGGTTTCCATGACCCCAAGTATATATAGCATTTTTTGTTACGAGACTCTCAGATTTTGGAGAACATGTTAGTACCATTGTAGATTGATCAGATGTAGATATAGAGATAGCAATCTTTTTCGGATTTGCTTCCCAAAGCGCATTTACTCTCACTGCTTCTTGAGTTGCTTCTATCCCCGCTCCAGATCTAAATGAACAGCCTAACTGGCCTGCTTGATTGTCTCCCCAACAATAAACTTCTCCCTTTCGTGATAAAGCAATAGAATGACGACTACCGGCAGCAACACTTGTACAAAAGACATCTTTTAAACTATCGACTTTGCGTGGAACGAATCTTTGATTGTTTGAGGTGATTTGGTCAACTTTTTTTGATTTATTTCCATTGCTGATGAGTCCAAGTTGACCGAAACGATTCGATCCCCAAGCATAAACGTTTCCGTCTTTAGTCACACATAAGGAATGATTTTCGGCAGCAGCAATACTTATAACAAACCTTTTCGCGATTGGGCCTAAGATTCGTATAGGTAGTGGTTGGTTTCTTTCATCTCCAACACCAAGTCTACCACCTTTGCCTAGACCAAAAGAAAATAATTGACCATTTTTTGTTGCGACAAGTGTGTGATGTGAAGCTGCAGCTATTGCAACAGCTGATTTATCAATCCCAACATCAGCAAGTCCAAATGCTCGAACACGCTGAATGCGAGGTGATGACTTTTTGATTGTGTTGACGTTAATTGTGTGTTGATGATCCGCCGCTGATGAATCACTAGAGCGAAATACTCCTAATGCACAATGGTTGGCTCTACCAAAAGTAAAAACTTCACATCCATAATCATTCTCATTCAATTTCTTCCTTTCATTGTTTGTAGATTGCTGATTAAAACTTTCGTTATTGAGAGTATGCAAAATATGAAATTCATTGTCTTCTTCCAATTCAAAATCGAACTCATCATATTCTCTTCCAGCATTCGATGAAGAAGAGTGCCCAATATTGAAATGTCGATTAGTAGATATTGACCGACGACATTTTTCCAAATCTGTTCGCTGTAAATTACATAGCAGATTCAGTGGGGTAAAACCCTCATTATCTTTCGTTGACACTATTTTTTCTAGCAATGCATTGTTGACATCACCTTGCAGCATCTTAATTGGACGATAGGAAAAACGACCATGACCTTTATATTCATAAAATAGTTGTTGATCTTGTACATCAATCACTGCATGTCGTAGGATTTTAAGCACCATTAGCAAATCTTGATTGATAATCGCTTTATGCAAAGGAGTGTATCCACTTTCATTTTCTGATGACAACAATAACTTTTCTAGCATAGACACACACTTTTTGTTTGCGTTGATGGTAGTATTTTTTGAAGGAGCCATACCCTCAGAAGCATTACTATTTTTTCTTTCACGGCCGGGATGACTATAGCGATCAAAATCCTCCGTAATATTACGGTCCCGATCAATTAAACTCGCTAAATGGATTATCATTTTCATGACTCCGAACAATTTCGAATTACAGTTTTGGTTGCAATGAAAAATAGATTTGCCTTCTTGACCTTTTAGGTCCGTCCAAATGTCAAAAAGTAGACGATAATCTTTGCATGAAGCTGACGACGTTGATTGAGCTGGAGATTTAGGTAGCAGGTCGGAAAGAGAGCCTCCAGATATGGATCGGTAGCGTTGACGAGGCATGATTAATGCTTGTTTTGATTTCTCTATCTATTTTGGTTCAAATTGGCCTTTCTGTGTTCCAAAATTTTTTTGATAATATGCTTTTGATGTCAATTTTGTGCCAGGTTTATATTCTATTAGTGGATTGGATTTCAATCAGAAAAATGAATCATGGAGATACCTCATCAAATGAATCTCATGAAACAAATCTCATGATTCGCCTGCAAATATGTTCCTCTTGCCATCCTATTGTGAATGATCTCCACGTGGTCCCTACGATAAATCATACCAAACATTCAAAAAACTTTTGGCACTTATTAGAAGTCAACTAGAAGAAGTAGGTCATTTTCAAGTAAAAAGAGACCGGTATATCTCATTGTGATTAGATTAGGAGACGAAATATTCATGTATGAATTATTTTTCATTAAGAAACAGATTTATCTTTCATTATTTCTTTCGCAGGTCAAGTTTTTCCTTCCCTATATATTTGTACAATGGTTCTAAATACCATTTTACTAATACGTTTGTTTGTTCTTTTTCGGAGTGTGCATCACCTATATGACGTGATTGTGACAACATCAAAATGACAATAAGGCAAAATATGTGTTACATACCACTGGACAAAGCTTGCTGATCAAAAAGTGCTGATCAGCCGAAAAAGAATAATTTCCATCTCAAAACAAAAATGATTAATAAATGATATGAAAGAGAACCACTTACTTGTTCTTGTCATTCTTTATTCCTTTAGATACTGTTTGTTCCCAGCAGAAGGGATAAAACATTTAGTTTTCATTGTTTATGGAGTCTCTTGAGGTCAGTGCTTAAAACGAGGGTATACTAATTGATATAGTGATTCCCATTCAACTTGCTATGGTACCATTGATGTAACACTGTTATTGAAACAACAGTTCTGTTCATTTTATGAGGAAATTTATTTCATTCTGTGCAAAAAAAATCCAAACCCCTAAAAAGTAGAAAATATACGGTAGAAACAGTTATTTTCTTTGATTCAAACAAGTTAAGAGCAATTCGCGCGCCAAAAAACCTTCCCATTTGTCCAACAATTTGTAAAATAATGACAACTAATACAGCATACGTAGTACAAAAAACAGGTAAAGGTATTTATTGTACTGCAGTAGTAAGCAAGTAGAGATCCTATGATGAGAAAAGAAAACTTTATTCTCCATTTATGCTTCCGTACATCCGATACAAACAGCTCACTCATTTCTCTAGAACATCTCTTTAAATAATACAGCAGATAATTTTTTTTAATTGAAAACAACTCATCCACTTTCGTCATAAAATAATTGTGTAATATTGTTTTGTGAAGAGAACCTTGTCAACGACACCAGAACGAAACTCTGCAACATGGTATCAACGAGGAAAAAGATCAAGACAGAATTAACAGAGACCATACTGAAGGAAGATGTGAAAAATGAATATGCGTCATCTATAATGGAAAATGCAGGGGAATTCAACTCATATCAGGAAATGGTGGAAGCCAAACGGAAACGAAACATGGAGAAAATGAAAAGTTTAGGCCTTCTGAAAGCATCTGCTGAATTGAAACATAGTATCTCTAACAAAAATAATAATAACAATTTGAGAAGAGGAATTAAAAGAAACATTGGAAAAACAAAGCTTGCCCAAGTTACTCGTCGTACTTCAAGTCGTATTCGAGGAGTGAGAGCTGCAAATTTGTATGTCGAACATGAATCAGGAGGACGCATTACGATAGGAGGTAATACGTATGTTGATGGAGATAGTGCCATTAAGAATGAAAGCATTACACAGCAACCGAAAGAATTTTATAGAGGACGTGTAAATGATGGATCAGATTTGTCCGTAAAGGAGGCAGTTGAATTGTCAGGTTCAAAATGGGTGAAAGAAAATTCTGTGGAGAGCGCTGAAAATTTTGTCCAATCCACTTTTTCGTCAAAAATACCTGATTCTGTAGGTTCAATGAGTCCCACCTCGGTAGCTCTTGAGAGTAACCAAGAAGAAAATGGCGAATCGTTTACAAAACTTGCATCACAGGTATCTGAATTGAGCATTAATCATGAATATAATGACAAGGAAGAAAGCATTTATTCTCCAGTTGTTAAAGTAGTACCAGATAGGATCTATGCTATGTCTTGCCATCCATCGGAAAGCAAATTAATTGCATGTGCTGGAGACAAACGAGGGCATATTGGATTTTGGCACGTAAACCATGATTCAACTGATAATGATTCTGATGGGGTCCATCTTTTTAAGCCCCATAGTGGAGCCGTGAATAATCTTGACTGGAATAAGAATGGGACATCCCTCTTTTCGACTTCTTATGACGGTACTGTGCGTAAATTCGATTGTGGCGAACAAACTTTCCGTGAGGTATTCGCTACTTATGATGATTCTGATGAGTATAGAGGAAAACTAGGATATGGAATTGATGAGGGGTATCATTTTTATCTTCAATATGGTTGTCTAGACCATCGTAATGATGATTGCATGTTCCTCTCAACTTCCTTCGGAGGGGTTATGCATATCGATTTAAGAGCAAACAGTAACAAGAGCTCCAATGCAGGAGGACTTGTCACATTCAATGAAAGTCTAAGTCACAAAAAGATCAATACGGTCAGGTAAGACAATCAATGCTGAGAAATAAAAACACATTACGCACATAAACGTATCACTTTTCTAAATCGTTGACATTTCTTTCTTGAATATAGCCTTCATCCTGACGGTCGAACTCTTGCAACAGCGGGACTCGACTGTACCGTTAAATTGTGGGATCTCCGTATGATGGGTTCGAAAACAAAGAAAAGTAAAAAAATCTCTCAAGAAAATTATAATTTATCTGTCAACAGTGCTTTCTTTTCCCCATCCGGGAAAAGTCTCATGTCAGTAACTATGACAAATCATATACATATCACTCATAATGCCCATTTGCAGAAATCAACCTTTGAACCAACAGAGCGTTTACTTCATAATAATAAGACTGGAAGATGGCTAACAACTTTCAGAGCAGAATGGCATCCTACAAAAAGGGAGGATATATTTGTTATTGGTTGTATGAAGCAACCCCGAAGAATTGAAATTTTCGATAGTCTCTCTACGGAACTTTTAGGTGAAATATCAGGAGATGGGCTGACGGCAGTTGCAAGCAGGTGTTGTTTCCACCCCTCCGAGAAAAACTTAATTGTTTTTGGTGGTAATTCGAGTGGAAGAGTCACCGTTTCCCAATCTCGTTAGTTCATTTCATTTACTTTGTGTTGTAATGTGATATAAAATTCTTATAATAATGAAAAATGTTCAAAATATAAAACACGTCATTATAATGTTACTTGGCTCAATTAAAACATGAAAAATGAATCTAAAACTTCATACAATGGAATCGATTTGTACTCAGAAATTACCTTCAAAGGTAAATTTACTTGCTTTCTTCTGGATCAATTTACTTTTCTTCTCATTAAAAGCATTGTCCAATTGCAAAATTTTATTCCTTAATTCCATTCTCTTACTGCTGATGTTAGATACATCAGAGACAATATTATTAGATTGTTGTGGCATTTTGTTTGGCACCTTATTAATCTTTCGCGATTCCAAATCACTTTTCTTCTTATTGATTTCTTCCTCGAGTTTATTTAATTTACTCATGAAAGCAGAATTTGTAGAATTTCTTTTTGAAGACCAATCCATTAGTTTGTTCTTGACCTCATCGTCATTCCTGGAATATCGGTTGTATCTCATTGTAGAATGCGACCTTCTAAAATCTTTGTCTGTTCCAGTCTGTTGCAATCCTGCATGATACAACTTCGATAATAAGAGCTTTTGAGAAAGATCCTGAATCTTTTCTTCCAAATCAGCTTTTTCTTTATCTTCAGTATCTTTGATTTGTTTTAAGTCCTCTGTAAGCTTTTCATTTTTTTGAAGGAGTTCTGATTCACTATCCTGGTGAGATTTAATCTTTTTTGCGAGTTCAGTAGCTGCTTTCAATGTTGCGCTTAGCTCAGCCTCTAAATCCTCAAATTTTGCTTCATAAGCGTTGTTGTCTTCTTTCATTTGAATAAGATCTTGATTGAGACCATCGATTTCTACTTCTAGCTTTTCCTTTTGTTTTTTTACATCTTCATTTTCGCCGAATTTCTCTTGAAGGTCTTTGGAATTAGAATTAGCCTCCTGAAGCTTCTCTTCTAATTCAGATATTATCTTCTTCGAATTGTTTTCATTCTCATCAGCGATGCGTTGAACATTTTCTACAACCTCTACCATTTCTTTTACTTGTCCCATGTTTTGCTCGCTTATATCATGGGCGTCTCTGACTTGCGAATTTAGCTCTTTTATCATTGAATTCAATTTTTCATTCTCACCTTTTAATGCGATATTTTTTTCTTCGTATTCTTCATTTTTTCCCATCAATTCATTCTTTTCTCTCTGATACTGATCATGTTTTGCTAGTACAACTTTGAGTTCTGCCTCGGTTTTTGTTTTCTCCTCAACATAATGAGCAAATTTATTGTTGAGCTCATTCTTTTCTTTTTCAACTTGAGACAAAAGCTCCTTACTTTGTTCCATTTGATCAGTCAATCCCTGAACCATCTGCTTCTCTACTTCATACTGCAAAGAGAGTAGTCTGTAATTATCCCGAGTATTTTCCGAAGAATCTTCTCTTTGATCTACTCTGTAATCGTCATTGTCTTCTTTCTCCTTACGCAGTTCTTCCTGCAAATGAGTTATCATCCTATCTTTTTCTTCAATGGATCGATTCCATTTTTCCTTTTCTGATAAGCGCTGCTTCAATTCAGACGTAAAATATAGGCGTAGGTAGTTCATCATATTTTTTGAGTCTTTCCCTGTTGTGCCTTTTGTAGTAAATAGTTGTGCTGGAACTCTTCCTTTAATATCCTTTGCATAAATTGCGTTTGGATATTCTTTTAGCAAAGCATTCATTATCGTCTCAGGTGAATTATTTCTGAATCCGAGATGTAGCTTGAAAATAAAAAAAGCGGGCCAAAATAAGAAATCAATAGCGAATCATGCATACAAATGATTTCAGTGCTCAATTTCTTACCGGAACCATCTTTCTATCGTCGCCTAATTTTACTGCTTCTGGATATGATTCAATCAACCCCTTGATAACCTCAGGAGATGCATGGAAAAGAATTGCAGCATGCAAAGGTAGCATTCTCCACCTAGTTTTTTTCGTTTTTCCGTCAATTCGATAGACCCAAATCTTTACCTCTTCTTGATATTCTTTCATATGCTCTACTGTTTGAGCCCATTTTCTTTGCTCAATAAGTTTGTATAAAACAGTTGCTCCTAAATCATAATTAACTCCACCGTCTGCCTTATGCTTAGTCATGACGGATCTTGAGCTTACTATGGATTGATCATCCGCCTTTGAAAAAACGTCAAAGAAGACCATTTCCAATATTTTTGATGAGTTTCTTCAGAATCTTTGCCTTCGTAATTGGTGGTATTATTCAAAAAACCTTGTGAAAGAAGAGAAAAAATGAATTGTGTTCGCTTTGTGAAAATGAGTTGAGAGGAATATACTCATTTGGCGATTCTTTATCAAAAATCTGAGCTAAATTAGCTATATTGTAGCTTCAGAACTTTACGTTGAGCGAAAAAAAAGATAATTTTCCTTTAAGTAAGAACTTGTAAAATCAACCCTATTTAATAAAAGGATATTAAGTACAGGATAACTAAGCTAATAGAACAAAGAAAAATATTCAATACTTAAAATGTTAGCTGATTATCTGAGTATCGATGTTGTGGTAAATAGATCTTAGGAACAAAAACACAACTCTTTCTTGAAAGAAAAAAAAGAAGTGCACAAAGCTAAAAAAACAACTCTCATAATACTGTCTTTTATTTCAAAAGTTAGAATGTGACAGCAGACACAAGTATCAAATTGTTTTCGTAGAAACAATAGAAAAGATAAGATTACATCTGTAAATTCTGATACAAGCAGAAACACATTGTATTTTAAGAAAATAAAATTAAATCTCTTGCTTCATTTATCTATTTTGCTATTTTTTACATGAAAACTTGGCGCCAACGTTTTTTCTACACTGTATTTATTCTGTATCTGCCAAAGGTCTTTCAAATAAAAGGACAACTTCATCGGTCCTTTGTTCAACATTACTTACAAGTGCCTCAATGACCTGTTCCCAAGCACTAGCCCTCATGACATCAAAAAGAGAACATTGCCAACCGATCCCTCCAGAAAATGCAGCTGCGGAAGAAACTAATCCATCTCCCTGGGGCAATCCTAGAGACCACATGGACGTATACCGTAACACGTCTCCAACTTTTTCTCCTCCAGCACCATCTTTGGTAACAACAGCTAAATTGTTCTTAGGAGCTACATCCAAACCAAATGGAAGCTTGTAACGTACTTCAATAATTTCACTAGGTACATCAAGGATAGGTTTAAATTTCATTTGGGCTTGTAAGCCACTGTTGGAGGGAGGTATGATGACATCTACTTCAAAATCACTGGCTTTCAATAAAGTCGAGGAAACCGTTGTAAATGATAGACTAGAGACCCCGTTGGGAGCAAAAGCCTTGACAGTGCAAGCAACTGTAGAGAGAAGGAAGACAATTGATTTGGAAAGCATGGTTTCTTTTGTAAGTGTTGAGGTGATGGAGCAGTGAGAGTTAATGCAGGATATGAGTTTAAACAGAGAAAATATGTATGCTTATGTCAGCAGCATTGTATGACACTGCCATAACATGATGTCACATATTTTATTATGCTTTGAACTATTTTTTTCATTATAATGATGAGTACACAGAAATTGACGTGCGTAAGCCAGGTTCATAAAATTATCACGTAAACTAAAAAAACAACGAAGTCTGCTGTCATCGCAAAGACCTTTTGATACTTGAAAGAAGTCAATCTCTCTACTGCTGTTGCTATTTTATTCTTATCAGCAGATGCAAAAGTATGCTGTTCATTACAAGATTTTGTGTACCTTGGGAGAGTTGAGCTATAGTGTCAACTTTAATCAAATTACTGCCTCTACAGAGAGATAAACGTTTTGCGAAGAAAATATAAAAATAAAATGTAAAATAATATGCCAGAAGTAAAAGGGTATCAAAACTATTAGATCATTGTTTGTGTCTCACTCTCATCCATCGATTTTTTAGATTATCTTTCCATAAAAACAATCATTTTTTGTTTATTTATATGCACAATGCTCTCACCAGAAGCAGGCTCTCTCTCGCTGATTCGATTGGACTTTCACAATTTACGTAAAAAAAATAGTTTGTTTTTGAGAGAAGGTCGTGACGCAATGTTAGCGTCATCTTTATTCAATATATAATGCATATCTTTTTTGTCTTCGAAAAAGTTCTTGATCGATCTTTCTTAAAAAATTCATATTTTATATCATTTCACCCAATTTAATAAATGCTCTACACATTTAGGTGAAGATACTTTGAAATGACATTACACGAACTGGAAACTCCATCAGCGTTGACAACATTCTTAACTTCCAATCCCAATGCGCTTATTTGTTTTTCTGCAACATGGTGTGGACCATGTACTCGATCCAAACCAGATTTGATAGCTATGGCTCAGTCATATGAACAAGACGTGTCGAAAGATGTCAAATTTGGAATCGTATATGAACACAAACTTGGAAACGAATGTGTTCAAAATTACGGCGTTCGTGCATTTCCGACCTATTTGTTATTTGTCAAAAATGGGAGTGAACAGCATGGTAAAGTCGAAGGAGCCAATCTGACGAAAATTCGTGGTATGATTGAAGAAGCTGGATGTGCTAAAGATTTTGGCGCGGGTAATAGTTTAGGTGGTACTGGAGCTAGCGCGAGTAAAGAAGATGCAAGAGCTTTGCGTCTACAACGATTAGGAGGTACAACTAGTTCTTCAGACACTGCAGTAGAAAATAAACCTGATACAGAAATGGAAGACGCCGAAAAAGAGGAAGAAACAGAAACCGCAGTTGTCACTGAAACAAAAGATCCAACTGCAAACTTAGATAAGGATGCAATTGAGCAACTTACGACAGGAATGGGTTTTTCCTTATTGCGCGCACAGAAAGGGCTACTTTACGGAGTTGGCAATAATCTTGAAGGGGCAATTGAATGGCTCATGAATCATCAAGATGATGCTGATATTGATGATCCCATCCCTCCTCAAACTGACTCTTCAGCATCTGAAGGAAAAATTGCCAAGTCCTACAAATGTAGAACAACAGGAAAAATTTTATCCAGTATGGCAAATTTGGAACTTTATGCCAATAGAACAGGTTATTCTGACTTTGAGGAATGTACAGATGAAGTCAAACCCTTAACACCGGAAGAAAAAGCTGCAAAAGTAGAAGAAATCAAACGCCTGCTTAAAGTAAAACGTGCCGAGCGCGAAAATACCGAAAAGGAGGAGAATATAGAACGTGAAAAACAACGCCGATTTATGGGGAAGGAAATGACAAAGACGAAAGAAATGATGGAGACTGAGAAAAGGAAACGTGATGCTAAATTACGAAAGAAAGCCAAGGATGATGAAAAGAGAGAACGAGAACGCTTGAGACGAGAACTGGCTAAAGATAAGGCAGAGCGGATGGCTAACAGAGGAAAACTTTCTTCTAGGTTAGGTGTTGATGGCTATAACCCAGATGGCATTCAATATGATGTAAATGATGAAGGTGCGATGGATGAAGATGCACCAAAACCCAAAAAGAGATCTGTAGATGCATCAAAAATTGATGAATATATTCAGAAAGTTTCTTCCTACAGAGCTGGAGGAGATGGAAAGAAGTGCCTTAAAATTTTACTAGCATATGTAGGGAATGTTGCTGATAAGCCAGATGAAGAAAAGTACAAAACTATCAAAATGGATAATAAGGTATACAAGCAAAAGGTCAAGCCGTTTGTTGGTGCCAAGAATTTACTCATGGCAGTGGGATTTCAACAGAGTGAAGATGGTAACTCCATGAAATTAAAAGAAGACGCTGATCAAAGTCTTTTGGCTGCCACAAAAATAAAATTGGAAGTTGCGATGGAAAAATTTTAATCATTTTTGGACAAACGTAATGAAATTTAAAGCTTGTTTAGTTAATTTTGCTTTTGTACCTCCAACGTTTTATGTGGAAATGTAATGTGTTAAAATGAAGTTGCATTATTATTCAGGTCATGAATTTCATGAAGGGCCTTTTTAAGGCAAAATCACAAATGCCACGTGGTGTTTCTGTTATATTATGAACAATTATCTTAAAAACAACTCCAGGCACTGACATTAGTAATCTCAAGGAACATGAAGTATGCAGCCTATTGTTCAATCCTATCTATACTTTGTTTCGAGAATGTTTTTGGCTTTGGCACACCCTTGATCGAACAACAAAAATATAGATTTGATATGAGAACATTTCTTCCAACGGCAGTTCGAAGCTATTCATCACAGCTTCAAGAATCAACATCATCAAACTACGAATCCTTGTTTGAAGAAATAAGCGAATCAATAGACTCAGAAGAATTACAAACATGGATGATAAGAGACATGGGACGGAGACGTGCTGAATTGCTGTTCTTAGGATGGCTTGGGCGAGCTTATTGCTTTGCACCTATTTTGTTTCGTACTTTTTTCAAATCTGTTTTTCTATTAGAGCCATATACGGATGAAGAGGATGTTTTATTTCGTCGTTTTATCAATGCTCGATCGGAAATGGACAAAAATATCACAATGATAGAATGCGTGGTTAAAGAATCTAGTGTTGTTCCACGAGGGGCTCCGATACGACTTCGTCTTGAAATCAATGAGGATATATCGAATGATATATCTGGATCTAATAAAAAAGAGAGCAGCATGATTACATTTCATCGGCGCAGGTGGTTGCTTTTGGTTGTGATATAACTCCTACATGGCCTGCGAATTCTACTTCTATAAGTAGTCAGGAAGCGTCAGATATTTGTACCAAACTGAATAATGATCATTTCACAAAAAAAAAGATTGTAAATGCATTGACTACTGCTGTATTTCAGGAAATAGAGCCTCGTCTCCAATATGCTATATCGAGTGGATTATCTTTAGTTCCAGTTGGAAGTGTGCAATCTTTTCTTCCACAAAAAAATCTATTTGCTCAGGAAGGATTGCATGAGAAATGGTTACAACGTATTTCAGGATATTATTTCGCAAAGAGTCTTTTACGTGATGTCGCATTTAAAAGCTCCAACGATGTACATAGTGACAAACATAATGGACCTAGCAATGAGCTAAAAAAAACTCATCAAAATGTAGGGGATTTGAGATTTACTTTTTACTATGATCCCATAGAGCCTCTCAATTCAATAGAGATAGGAAGAAATATTAATCCAGAGATTCTTTGTTGCAAATTAGGAGCATATGACGAATATTGAAGGAAAGAAATATGTTCGTTATGATTTCAATCTACGATTATGTGTTCTTCAATCACCACTCATTTTGAATAAATTTCATCAAGTACATTTTTTTTAAATCCGAGGTAGCTACTCTTACATCATGTGAATGCGCACACCACATTGACATATATCAACCGAGATAAAAAAATATTAAACTTATTAATGGTTGTGTTCCGTTTGAACCGAAATACCAAAAGGTATCATTTGCCCTACCTCTCTTATTCTAATATATATATATATATATAATATCAAGTAGCATCAGGCTCTCTTCTAGGGTAACATTTTGGAAATAGTTAGCATACATCTCCGCAGGTATCACCACAGCAAGAAAAATCATCCAAAAACATGTTCATCTTTCGACATTCATTCACAGCTGCCCGAGTATCAATTCCAAGGCCTTCACAGATAGCCTTTGCTACGACTGCAAATCTCTGACGGAATTTGTACACAAAGCAAAAAGAAAGTGTACCATGAGAGACAGTAGGACCGACAAGAAAAACTCCTGGTACTTTAGTAGACTCATCTTCATCTGTGAGAAGAGGGGCACCTTCCAGGCACCCTCCTTGTGCATTCTGACCAGGTTCCTCGTCATTTAGTTTGGCGTTTTCCTCCTTGCTTTCATCTTCGGTTGATTCTGAAAGATCATCCATGTGCTCATCACCTTCCTTTTCTTCCACTTCATCAGATTCGCTATTGCCTTCTTCTTGAAAATCAGCTTCATCATTTTCTCCATCAGCTTCGTTTTCTGCGAAGTCAAATAGATGACTTGCTGCAGCAGACACACTTCCTTCAAAGCCAGTGCATAAAATTGGAGGATTTGGAGTATTAATAACCACAGTGCTTCCTTCCTCGCCCTGTAACTCTTCTTTGACATTACGGTTCACAATATTTCTTAAATTTGGTGTCTCTGATGCCTCTTCTAAAGCTTTCCATTCAGCAGTGACACGGTATCCACCATCCTCCTTCTTTTCCACACTAGTTACTCGGAGTGGTGCAAACAATTGAGGCTGTGGAGAGAAGGTCGGTGCAAGGACTTCCCTTAGTCTAGAAGCAGTATAAGGAGCAAGTTCGGCAGATGGATCAGCAGTTTTGACATTCCAGCACGGAGTGGAAGCGAAGACTTTGCATTTCTTTCCTGCGCGGGATAAATTCACAGCTGCATCAACTCCACTTTCATAACCTCCAATAATGACATATTCTTCTCCTGGTAATTTGGCCCAGGATTTAACAGTAGAGTTGTGTCGACAGAGCTCTTCTCCAACAAAATTGTTTCTTTCTATATCCACAAATTCATCAGAATTCTTGTCTTCTTGATTTATATTGGTGGAATCATCTTTTTCTGGGTGATTTTTGGGAATACCTTTTGGATATTGAAATTCTCCTGCAGCCCATACAATATGTCGTGCCGTCACAATTTTCTCTTCGCCCTTACTTTCTTTATCTGTACGGGTGCCTATTTTGTTCAAGGACCGGATATTTACAGAAAACAGAGGAAGTTTTTCTTCTTCTTTTCCTTCAACTTCAACACTAATATCTTGAATTGAAACAACTTCTGTTAGTGTTTGGACATTGAGTTTTCTCAACTTTGTGATCGATTCTAAATATACAGCATATTCCTTTCCACTTGGATGCTGAGTGTGAAGGGAAAATGCAGGAGATGTTCCACTTGATATTGAGTTCAAATCAAACGACTGAGTCCATCCTTGCTGATTAAAAGATGGAGAAATAAATCGCATTTCCTCGGGCCATTTACGGAAGGAATCTCCTACCTTTTCACCTCGTTCCATCATCACAACGCGAGAATTGTCAAGACCGAAAGTTTCAGTCAGCATTAGGGACGTTCCAATACCGGCCGCTCCAGCTCCAACTATTAGTACATCATAGTCCGCTTTTATATCTTTCTTTGGTGTAAGTTTACGAAGAATTTTCGAGACTTTCGAAAGTTGACGATCGCTCTCTTCACATTCAGGATCTAACATCTGAGAAAGTTCATAAGATTGCCATACTTTCTCGAGATCATCTTTTGATGGAGGATGCCCTGTCTTTCGCCTTTTGTTCATCGTTTTGGTCATAATTGCACGGCCTTGAAGTATAGCTGCCTGTGAAATAGTGGGAAGATGTGGTTCTAGTTCTTCAAGGACGTTTTTGGTTTTCTGAATTACCCCATCGTAGTCCTTTTTCTGCATCAATTCCTCTGCAATAGCGACCTGCTCGTCATGCTCTGATGCCTCTGCGATCATTACCATTGTATACTTAGTCAATTATCTTTATCGTGCTTAGATACTTCAATTAGGAAGAGCAGTTTGGATGTTTCAATGTGTCAATCTATCCCAAACAACCAATCACTGAATTTGATGTTCTTAATTTGACTTGTCACAACAAAAGATTCTTACATGCCAATCAATTTCACACTTTTTTGATATAGAATGGTCGTGCCATAACCATCATTAAAAAAATATGGACACAGGAAAAGAGTCTGCCCAACCCGTGCCTATTTTGGAACCTTCTGTAACCACTAAAGATGTTTTTTTTTCGTCAAAATAAAAATGAACAATGATTTCTGATAATCAATTGAATTGCAGATATTCTCCGACTCTGGTTTCAAATATACATTTTAACGTTGAGATACGAATATATATTTGGTCGATAAGAAGAACAACATGTTAAAATCCAGGTGGAGTTTCCTGTGGATTCCTCTTATTTTCTATATTTAATGTTACTGCAGAAAAATGTTTTTTTCTTCCTTCAATTGAATTTCAGCATGTGCGTTATAGAGCGTGAGGTAAAGTAAAAGTGTTATCTTTACCTCACGCTCATCGATAAAACTTTATAGAGATGATTTATTTTGCTTGTTTTTTTTTGGAATTGCAATGAAAGTGAAGACAATATAACATTGAACTTGTCAATTGATAAAAATCCAAGTGTGGATGATTTTAATTTCTCCAGTTTTGATTACCGTTGCATCAAGCTTTGCAACGTATTTCGACTTCATCAAAAAAAAGAAAACAACAAAAGAATACACATCAATGAAAAAATGCAAAGCCCTCACTAACAGAAGACCCCAGAGTTATCACAATTTTGTCATCTTTACATTATCCATCAGAGTTTTTTTTCATGAACAAATATGTGAAATTGAAAAGATACAATAATAATGCATCAACCATAGAAAAATTCCGAAGAGTGAAGCTTTCATCAATATACAAGAATTAGAGTGGTTTCAGAATGAAAGTAAATATTCGTGGGTTTATGCAATTAACTGCAACTTTTAGATTCAGGAAGTATTTTTATTTGAGTTTGTATTTGAATTTTAAGCTTAAGTTCAAGTTGACAAAGCATTTATTATATTTTTAACATTGGATAACAATGGCTATAAGAAGGGAACATATTATACCGTCTCGGTTGTATGCTATTTTCATCGGAAATCTCGTAAGTCCTAATTTTTAAATTTCATTTCATGCCAAGCCTTTCCTGAAATGAAAAACAATGTTTGAGTGATATCATTCCATAATTGATAGACAATCAAATGCACCTGAATAAATTTGAAGTCGAGCAAATTTTTTTATCCAAGCACAATTTATTTTAAACTCAAAAAGAATTCAAGTACATAAGAGCTACTGCTGTTGCAAAATTCGTGTTTTCTTTTGCTCTTTTCTGTGAGTTCTTTTAAGACTTATGAATCTCCAAAAGGTCATGAGGCTTTCTACATCAAAGAATTTTCTATTCTCAAATGTTTGATACAATGCATGGGTTTTACAATTTAAGAATCAATGCAAACCACAATCAAAGATATTTATTACCTTCGATGGGGCGTCTTACTTCTTCGGTATTAATAAGATATTAAATTAAAAAAGAGGTGTATAGTAGTCATCATAATGACAAAGATTCGAAATGGAAAGTACAGATGATAAATTACAGACTACCATCAGGGTCAATATATTTGCTTCCATTTATTTAACTATTTGGTTGTTTGTTGTACGTAGGCCCGCGCAGTAATTTTCCAAAATTTCTCAGGAAGTTTTGACGGTACTGAGTTTTATTCTTTGAGTGTATTTAAATATTTAAGAGGCTATTAATCTAAGCTGTATGGTCCCAACTTATCTAAGTATATTATT
>Ga0209092_10001575_pt1 | contig 21999 bp, 21 predicted proteins | sample FraStrMetagenome_FD_187446 | JGI IMG/M metagenome (GOLD analysis project Ga0209092, IMG submission 187446) | Marine eukaryotic phytoplankton communities from Arctic Ocean - Fram Strait ARC3M Metagenome (SPAdes) (version 2) | ecosystem: Environmental > Aquatic > Marine > Oceanic | place: Fram... | reverse complement strand
AGCGATACAAAACAATAAAACAGCAGTTGAGTTTTGTTCCAGCAAAACTCATTATTTTCAATTAATCCGATCGAGTAACTAGTAATTAGAAATACATTAGGGTTATATCGAGTACAAGTATTATCTTTACATAGCAAGATTGATGATCGCTTTGTAATAACATATATTTCTAACAGGGTTTGTCAACGATAACGCAAGGAGAGAGCAGCTCACCTATATGCAACGTCACTTAACAAAACCATTCGACATCACACCAACCAAGTTCCTCCAACGTCATTAGACGAAACAACAAAACGTTACGACATGATACTCGGCAGAGATTGTCTGGAAGCCATTGGACTCGACATCCTTTTCTCTAGAAATGAGATGCGATGAGATGATCAGTCAGTACCCTTTCGTCCATGCAGATTTACTATAGAGGAACAGGAAAACCATAACGACTGCCTTAAATAGATACCACGTCTCACAGAAGAGTCAGAATTGGTGCAACTAGCCCAATCAAGAGCTACAACTATTTTGGATAGCGATTACAAGATCAATATCCAGGCATGGAAGGAGGGGTACTGACTACTGACTGATCATCCCGTCGTATGTACGTCAAGCGGAGGAGGAGGAACGCGAAAGAGATGGAAAGCCAACTTGTTACGGACGCCGTGATGGATTCATCACCTACAACGATAAAATCTACGTTCCAAGGTCGCTAAGAGAACAACTTTGGAGCTGGTACTACGATATGCTTTGTCACCTAGGAACGAACTGGATGATACAAACCATGCAACAATGCTCAAACTGGCCTAGTCTCGTAATTGATAGGAAACGATTCGTGGCAACGTGTCGAAACTGTCAGTTGGGAAAGAAGCGACGTCATAAATATGGTCTCCTTTCGATGTCAGACAGCACACTTAAGCCGTGGCATACTGTCTGTGTCGATTGTATAGGACCATACTCCATCACGGACGCAGCCGGGAAAGGTTATACCCTGAATGCTCTAACAATGGCAGACCCAGCGTCAGGACTATTCGAGATCGTCGAACTCCCCAGCAAACGAGCACACACAACAGCTATCTTACTGGATTAAATATAGTTATCGCGTTAACCAAGACCAATACAAATAATTTACGACAAAGGAAAAGAATTTCTTGGTGAAGAATTTCAGGAAATGATTCAGAGTCTCGGCATCGAACCTACGCTGACTACAGTAAAAAATCCACAAGCGAATTTTGTAGAACGTATACACCTAACCCTCGGAAATATGTTGCGCACCATGATGTTGAAAGGACCTTAACTCACATGGGCAATTCGATCAACAGTTCATAGTAACCTAAACGTAACGCAAGGTCAAATCGTTTTTGGGAGAGACATGTTATATGACATGGCGTTTACAGTGAATTGGGATGACCTCTATTAAAGAAACTGCATCAGCGGCGAACCAACAATGAACAAAAGAATCGTAAACGGATCAAGTACAAACGATGAAGTCATGTTAGTACGCAACATCTTGCAGCGTAAAATGAGCCCGTTGTGAGATGGTCCCTTCACCATCACTAAGATATATACGAATGGAACAGTCCGAATACAGAAAGGGTTTGTGTCTGAACGCGTCAACATCAGACGCATATCTCCTTATCTGAATTCTGAAGTTTATGCGTAGGGCGGGTATGCAGTGGGTAAAGGACCTTAGCTGAACCAGATGAACATGCGACGTGTAACTGCGGTAGTTGAAACTAAATGGATATGCGTCATGTACCCTTTACAGTGGTTGAAGCAAAGGGATATGCGACGTGCACATTCTGCATGTTCTTCACTGACGTACACTCTGTCAAGCTTAGATCCCTTTTGTAAAACATTATTTAAAATAATCATAAAATTAAACTTACCGACTTTGACCGTTTTCATCATATGCTGCGATAGAACTGAAAAAGGACTCACAACCATATTGCGATATTATCATCTAAACACCACCGATAAATGAAAAGCGAATGTAAAAAGTAATCAAGAGACTCGTAAAATTAGGACTACTTGAAGGACTATTATTTTCTCAACTGTATACTTTTTTTGTTTACTTCTTATTGTGTACCTCTATATGAAAAGTTTTAACGAAAGACACCCTAACCCTAACCCAACCGTAACCATAGTAGGAGCATCTTCTTCCAAGATGAAGACAAGCATGCGCTGGAAATAGCAGAGGGTACCATTCAGAATATGGGAACTCATGGTTCAATAACAGGGAAAACGATGACGCGTATTATATGTTTCGATAATATAACAACTGCTACTACTCCTCTTCCGAATCTGTAACTGATGAAGAGGATGAGTTGTAACTACAAAGTAATTTATACCTGGTACAAGAGTAGAAGTTAATAAAATAAAAGCATACAGTTTAAAAAAAAATAAGTTATCGCTTTTCCGTTATTTTCTTCACAACAACAAAAAATAAACTCTTGAAATATTGCCGCAAAGATATCCTTTCGATTCGTTAATCATCACTTCGTTCCGGATGCTTACTCATTGCTTGACGCTTTAAACCGATTATTTGTATAGCCATTATTATGATGCACGGTCAGGGCAATATCGTCATCGGTCACCGATGCTACCGGAAGCTTCACTGCATCAGGTTTACAATAGTTCTCATCGTCCTGGTATCGGATGTAATAATGTACCACACTTTAAATCAAAATCTCTTCGTTCATGCATTTAAACCTGTGGTCATCAGAAGAATGATTCGACGACGATTTGGTACTTCGTGGAATTATTTATCAAGCAAAGCTTCCACAGAAGAGGGATTTGACGAAGCTGATTGGTTTAACCCATCACAGCAACAACAAAAGAGAAGGCCGACGCCCTCTCTCCCAACCCAATATTTCTTGACGTTAGCAAGCTCTCAATTTGAGCTTATGGCCAATAGTTTGAACTTCAACATTTTATTAGATGATGACGAAAATAATTTGAGTTCCTCGCAGACAACAAAAGTGAAGCAAGCCGCGTTATACCTTCCACAAGAAAACGCCATCACTGGACAACTTGAATTTCTACCAATGTTAATTTATCCTAACCCCTTAGATGAAAGGATCTTTATAGCTAATCAAATTGGTAGCGGATTGCCTCTTCACGTGCCAAAGGTTTTGACAAAACTTCCAGGATTTCAGAACGCACAGTCATTGATCCCTCAGTATCCGTTTGTAACAAGGGACGAAAGCCAAGATCATGCGAATGCAGGAGATTTTATAGCATCTGGCTGTGGCACCGTCGAGGAAGTTCTTTGTGATCCTACAGGTAGAAGCGGGGCTGCGTTGTCGGTACCAATTTTTCATGCATCGCAGACAGTGGGTGTAGTTTTGGTATGGCCAAATCCAGTACCTTCACGTGTTTCTGAAGAGAAAAGAAAATTCATGAACTCGTCCTCTATATGGACAGAAGAAGATAAAAAACAGGTATGTCCTTGTTTCAAAATAATGAAGCAAATTATTGTTCCATATTAATTTTCATTAGATTTCTCGGGTTGCATACGGCTTATCAATGGCTTTAATGATGGATAGAGAAAAAAGGGAAATGGAAGACATGCATTCTTACACGCAAATGCAAGTGGAGCAATTACGAGTCGCACTTTCAGATAATTTGCATCAAATCAAAAATCCACTTCAGGCGCTACGAGCATTTGGAAAGTTATTGCAACGGAAGGTGGCATTGGAAGAGGAACTTGGATCACCCGACAAAGAAGCGCAGTTGCGTTCCCTCGCTGATCAAATGATAATACAGTCAGATCGTGTTATTGATTTACTATTTCCCATGGATTCTATGTTAGCAGCATTAGAACCGGAATCGGAAAAGGATCTTTATCTTGTAGGAAAAGATACAAGACAGAGGAATGTAAATGAGTTACTTGACGATGGACTGCGCCTAAATCCGAGAAGCGGTATGATAGTTGGTAATAACTCGACATTTAGTGACAGATCATCATCGCAAAGCTTTTACTCTAAAGGGAAGAAAAGCAGCAATAGGGTTGGCGATAGCAAAAATGAAGGTTCAAACGATCAATTTCAGACAGCGACCTCGTCTTCTTACGCGAATGATTCAGGTCGCGCGCCTAGCATAGGTGACTTTGAAATGCAGATGACATTTTTATCAGACTTCATAAATCCAATTCTTATGGCTTCATCAGCCATTGCTGAAGAGAATGGAATACTTTTCGGCGTAGAAGGTGCTGATAACGACGAACTTCCTGGGGTAATGATTTGTCCTGGTAGCCTTCAAGAATGTCTTTCAAATATTTTAGAAAATGCCATCAAATATGTATCTTTGGAAGTAAGGGATAAGCCGAGGATACATGTCACTCTTCTCCCAAATGAACCAATATTGAAACCTGGTGTCTCGATCTATATCGAGGATAATGGGCCAGGAATCCCAGCTTCTGAACGTGACGATGTCTTTGTTCGAGGCTACAGAGGAGTTACAGTTAAAGATCGCGCACAAGGGGATGGTATCGGTCTGTCTGTTTGCATAGACATGATTCACCGAATGGGCGGTATTATCGATGTTTTAGATAATGGTCCGCGTGTATTAGGAGGAGCCACTTTTCGTGTAGTTTTATTTAGAAACTTAGTTTGATTTTCAACCATGAAATCAGAAAATAGGTAGCATACATGTTGAAAGGGATTACCTCAACTACATATACGAAACTTAAATTTGTTCCTATAATACTCGTAACTCATGCGACAACTGAAATTTTCTAACGAAACGCTTGGGTTTGTACTCTACTCGCAATCGAGGAAAGCGACCTCTAAGATTTTTTGCATTTCAAGTTAGATAGATAGTTTGGATATTTTTGCGTCATCTCGGCGCTAGCCCAAATGGCTTTCTCTCAAACTCTCCCTCTTTCGTACCATAGACGACCAAGGATATGCTCGGGAGCGAGTAGGGGTTAGGGTGTGAAATTCTTCATTATATCATGGTATTTGAAACATACTTTTTCATACATGTATCTCATCGTTACATGTACTCCTTTTTCTTTTTTTGGTTTCTTTCCGGTATTGTATGTAGGGTGCACGAGTAGGCAATACGCAAGCAGCATTACCGGCATATTTTATATCCGAGAGAGCATAGACTACGGTATGATGATATATGCACTCGTAGGTACGATCGCGTAGAAGTTTATAAGTACATGAATGTGCGAACATTGGCAAGCCCGCATTCTGCAAGTGTCCAATAATTATTGATACACACACAGACATCAGTTTATTGGTATATCATTTCATCCGAGAACAGAGGGTCTATTTTTTGCCATCCTTCATGAAGAGTATTAACACACATTGGTAGTGATACATTTCATACCAGTATAGGCAAGCCATGATAGCGGAACTCGACGAGCAAATAGCACGCTTAAAAGATGGTGGTACTTTAACCGAAAAAGAAGTTGAAATTTTATGTGAGAGGGTAAGTGCAGGTGGATGCTGCCTCGACGTCCGTCCATCCATCCGTGTGTCTTTCTTCACTCACCTCACATGACTTGTACATCGCTCTATTTCTTATCCAGGCAAGGGAAATATTAGCAGATGAATCCAACGTCCAACCGGTATCTGCACCGGTTACTGTATGTGGAGATATTCACGGGCAGTTTTATGATTTAGCGGAGCTATTTCGAATTGGAGGTTCCATCCCAGAGACAAATTATTTGTTTATGGGTGACTATGTTGATCGCGGTTATTACAGTTTGGAGACGGTCACGTTCCTCATGGCCCTCAAGGTCCGTTACAGGCATCGTATCACAATTTTAAGAGGTAACCATGAAAGTCGGCAAATTACGCAGGTGTAAGTGCGGTTACGGAATTATATTTGTATTGTTCTGATTATATATTAATCACTCTTTTGATTTTGTTTAGGTATGGCTTTTATGACGAGTGTCTTCGAAAGTACGGCAATGCCAACGTGTGGAAATATTTCACAGACACATTTGACTATTTGCCCATGACCGCTGTTATCGCTGGCCAAATATTTTGCCTTCATGGCGGACTTAGCCCGAGCATCGATACTCTTGACCAAGCCCGTGATTTGGACCGTGTCCAAGAGGTGCCACACGAGGGACCAATGTGCGATCTCGTCTGGTCTGATCCCGATGATCGGCTTGGATGGGGAATCAGCCCAAGAGGTGCAGGTTATACGTTTGGACAGGATATTACCGAACAATTCATTCATATCAACAGATTGAGTTTCATCGCGAGGGCTCATCAGCTTGTGATGGAGGGATACCAGTGGCAGCATAACAAAAGTGTTGTAACTATCTTTTCAGCGCCCAACTACTGCTATCGATGTGGCAATCAGGCTGCGATCATGGAAGTTGACGACTGCGTGGAAAAGTGCACCAGAGATGACATCTACGAACATTGTAAATTGTAAGTTGCTTATCACTCGTAACCGCACCCAATTGGTATGTAAAGTACCACACCGACTAATCATTTGGTTGTCTTTTGTAAAAGCTCTCAATTTGACCCTGCACCAAGAGACGATAATTGGCATAAAAGTTCGCGAAGTCCTGACTACTTCCTTTAATCCAACAAACATCAACACAAGTTTATACCGTTTCATCACTTTCATGCTCTCTCTCAGTCTAGGTCGAAATATTTGATCGGAAGCTAGAAACATTGTGATAGAATCCATTTCCTTCTTTAGTTGTTGGACATTAATTGAACAGAATACTGTTCATTTGTGCAAATAAATTTGGGTAATTTAGATGTACCAAAAATTATATTAGAAAACGCGTGTTTATTTTGATAAATACCTTTTCATCGGAAACCGTTCATCTTTACCAAAAGGTTTCTAGATTATCGTACAAAGATTTGCATTTTTGTATGTTACTTGAATGTCCTCTCTTCAAGATTCAAGGTAACTCCAATGATCGAACCCCAAGGGAGGGCAAATCTACGCGGCCCTGTGGAAAAATACCTATTCATTTTGTTGAGCTTCGTGATCCAGTGCGGCATTGCTTTTGGAGTTCTCCCAGTTCTTGCCGCTGTCAAGCAATCCTGTATGCACCCAAAACGAATACCGACATGATACCCAATAAGAGATGGGGCGTAATGCGCATACTTTCCCGAATTCGTCATAATTTGGCGCACGTCTCTTGGAACAATTGGCTTTTGTATCATGCACCAACATGTATCGTTTATAAACGAAAACCCAAATTGTTCCATTTTGCATATATAACCTGCTGATTTCGCTTCTTCGTATATTTGTCTACCCATCGTAGCAATGACTTTCACTTCTGAGTGACTTTCATCACCGTCGCACAACGACGCGATGCGTTTACATTCATCTAGAGATAGATGCGGGTTACCCAGTGCTACAATATCAATACAATCTTCACGGTCTAACCCACGATCCAGTGTTTCAAGTGCCTTTAATATATCATCGGCCGTAAGCTTAATAGTTTCTTTGTCTCTTCGATTACAAAGCACTTCTGACAATGTTGTCGCTTCAGGAGTCACTCCAACAATATGGAACAAAGGAGCACCCGAGGTCGTCCCAAAAGCCGCTGAAAATGCTTTCAGATCGTCTTGCGATATTTTATCTGATAAGTCATCTAAACCACTTATCACTGGTATACGGGAACCTGCTTTTGACCCGCATAAATATCCAAAGGCAGGAAAAAAAGAATCGTAGCATGGTTCACTTAACTCAAGAAGTATTTCACCAATTATATCGCTTGCATCGATTTCAACAGTTGCGAGCCTGTTCGTTGTAATGTGAACATCAGCTTGTGGAACTTTTCCACAAATAGCAGCACAAATATCCAAATAGTCAGGGTACTTCGCTGTGCGTGCGCCTATTACAGAGTTAGCAAACACCACTGCATTTGATTCTCCCCAAGCAATATCTTCACTTAATTTGGGCTTCGTATCGTAAAGTAAATAAGGTGCGCAAGTAAAGCTATTTTTACATCCAAGTTTTAGATATGCATCACCGACTTCAAGTGCAGGACCGCTCTCATCTTTAGACAACCCAAGGCTTTCCCAACGACGCCGGTCAACACTTCCAGAATTCAGAGTTGTTGGGACTGATACCTTCCCTTCGAGCTTAACCAATTCATTGACAAATCTTCTTCCTCCATTACCAATATATGTGACACCGTCGATATGAGCTTGTTTGATATCGATAAGCCGTTCCGAGTCGCAAGCTACCGCGACTCTTGCTATAACGCGTAAAGCTTTACGGTAAGCTTTCGACACATTTTGAAACAAATTTTTGCTATTGATGTCATCATTGTTTGCGAAAGCAATTAGATCCATTTCTTCTTCAGTCAAACTGAGCCTGGAATTTCGGATACTTTCATCCACTGATATCAAAGATTCAACACTAGTCTTGATAAGACCTTCTTTACTCCTCTCAAAGTCGGTATCGCTTTCAAAACCAGTTACTATATTCCCATGCACTTGCGCTGATGTTACCTCCCTTAGTTTCTTGAATGCTCCTGGGCCAATGCTAACAATTGGTATGCTTTTCGTTCGGTAGAAGAATTCTTCGTAAATAATTGCACCAGTTGCAATAACTGGGTCCGAATCACGTAAAATGATGGCTTTTGGGGCGATACCATCTACATGTTCATTGTTTAAAAGAAGTTCCAACAAAACCTGGCTTCCAGTGCAACTTCCTCGTCCACTCGGTATCGCTAATATTTTACCGCCTATTTCCCTGCCAAATAGAGGATGTGTTTGATCAGTGACTCTTCCCGTCAACGGATCAATACCTCCCCAAAAACTTATCCCGACCGTACTGTACAGTAAAGGAAAATGACTTTGTTCTTCATTTTCATCCCTGTTTTCGTTTCTTTCACTCGACAACGTCGACCCGCCCACCAAAGATTTGCCACGAAATTCAAGCATGAATTGTGTCTCGCAGAGAGGATATAATGTAGATATGTCAGGCTTATTCTTTTGAATATTTTGTAAAGTTAAGGCCTTCTTAGCCTTGATCCTTGATAGGCTTCATGAAGAAAAATCTGAAGAAAAATCTGAAGAAAAAGGTGAACTCTGATTGGCTTAAAAAGAAATAGGAGAACTCTGGTAGGATGGTAGATGGTAGGATGTGCCGATGTGCCGTATTGCATGTGCATGTGTCATGTGTAGCGAATATTGCCCCAAACATCACATCATCACGTAATACGAACTTCCGGTTACTCTTTACTAAAGCTATCCCTGAACGACCTCTCCCTTTGGTTCCTGCCCTGCTATGTTGAAAGCACTTGTCTAGAAACAAGCGAGTTAGGTGAGACGATATGAACGAATAGCAACGCCACTTCTTTTTTTTCGTGCATGACTATGATGAAGATAAGCGTTGTGTTGAGAGGTGAAAGCGAATAAGGGGAACCAGTGGCGTGATATTGAGTTGGAGTTATTCTAGGTTCCCTCGACTTACTGGCTATTTTACACTTGAGCGTTGACTTTCCTCTCACGAATTTCTTTCCTTTACTGATTTGACAGAAATATTCAACCATGGGTATCGATTTGAAAGCTGGAGGACGTAGAACGGGCCACAAGAGCTCCACCAAGGTCATTAAGACCCAGAACCCCTACAACCGTCTTCTTATTAAGTTGTACAAGTTCCTCTCGCGTCGTACGGACTCTAAATTCTGCAGTGTTGTTCTTAAACGTTTGCACATGAGCAAGGTTAACACTCCACCAATTGGAATTTACCGATTGTCTAAATACATGACTAACAAGGAGGACAAAATAGCTGTTATTGTTGGTAAAGTCACCGACGACGTGCGCATGATGGATGAGAAAGTTCCGAAGCTTACTGTATGTGCTTTGGGATTCACCGAGACTGCTCGTTCCCGCATCGTTGCCGCTGGAGGGGAGTGCATCACTTTCGATCAGCTTGCGCTTCGCGCTCCCACTGGAAGTGATACTGTTTTGATTCGTGGACCTACCAGCCGTAAGGCTCTTGCCCACTTTGGTCACCGTACCACTGTCAACAACCCACACACACACGATGGTGTCAAACCGTATGTCCGCTCCAAAGGGCGCAAGTTCGAAAAGGCCCGTGGTCGCAGGAAGAGTTGTGGTTTCAAGGTCTAATCTGCTTACGTTTGCTGATTTGTTTCGTACAGTATTTTGTAGATCAGTGCATCAGCTTGTAAGATAAAGAAATAAATTTAATGACAATATAGACTTTAATAGGATATGTGCTGTGCAAACATAGAAAAGATAGGAGTTGATGGTCTTTGTAAAGTACATCCATCGTGTTTAAATCAAGGATTGTGACATGCGAGCACCTTGACATCTTGTCCTAAAAATACAGAGAACTTTACACTTCTTGAGTGAGACAGAAAGTTTCATTAATTCCATGCAACCGAGGACTGCCCACTGCCCACCAGCAAATCTATAACACAACAAAGAAAAATTATTTTAATATTTGAGATCACTTTCCCGAGCCAAAGTTGATAAAGGGAAAGACCTTGTGTTATTTTACCTCATAGCTTCATCATTACCTCATCACTTTTCCCGAGCCAAAGGTAATAATGGGAAAGGCATTGTATTATTTTACTTCATATCTACCAGCTTCATCATTCGTTCATCCAACAATACACAGTTACAATTTGCAACTGAACATTCAGATGTCTTTAATTATCAGCTTATTGACCTAAAACCCAAGATTCTTCAAAAATGACAATAATCCCTTTAATTTGCTTAACTTTTCATAATAGATGTCTGCGGCCATAACTTGAAGGGCAAAGGAATAACTTGGGTAAGAGTGCATGACTGTTGCAAGAGTATCGAACTTCATTCCTGCTTTCATTGCTACCCCTATTTCAGAAATCAATTCGCCAGCGTTCGGGGATACAATGGTTGCTCCCAAAATTTTATAATTTTTTTTCAAATAAATAATCTTAATAAATCCTGGAATGCGATCTTCGCAAACTGCCCGATCGATTTCCTTTACCTCTTGAGTTGCCACACCAACATTTTTATCTCCAAAAGATTCTCTTGCCTCTGCTTCGTTCATTCCTACCGAAGCAACTTCCGGAGCTGTGAAAGTTGTAGCAGGCACGTCATCTTTTATTATCCCTGGATCAGTAAATGGTAAAAGGACGTTTCTTGCCGCAACTGCACCTTGATATCCGGCATAATGCGTGAATTGTTTGTCTCCTGTACAATCACCCGCTGCGTAGATTCCTTTTACACTTGTACGTAGAGTATTATCTACTTCAATGGCACCTTTAGGATTCAAATTAACTCCAATTTTTTCAAGTCCTAATCCCTTGACAACAGGCTTTCTACCAGTAGCTATTACCAACAGTTCTCCTTCGATATTTTCCGTCTCATTTCCAGAATCCGAGGCGACCAACACCGAGTGCCCTTTTGTTCCAGATATGGATATGGCACGGACTGCAGATACTCTTCCATTCACGACACGGATTCCCTCATCTTTGAAAACCTTCTGCATAACAGAGTTAACTTCAGGATCTTCTCTACCGAGCAAGCTTGGACCCACTATTGTGACTTTAACGCCAAGTCTTGAAAATGCCTGTGATAACTCCGCAGAAATGGGGCCGCCCCCAACACAAGTCATAGTTTTAGGCAACTCCTTCAACTCAAAGATATTTTCGTACGTAACATATTCAACAAGATCTAAGCCATCGATAGAAGAAGGAATGATTGGTGACGCTCCAGTCGAAATCACTACTCCTTCGTTGACATGAACCTCCGAGTAATCATCAGAATTATCGTGGAAAACATGTAACACCTTTTCAGATACAAATTCTGCTCTCCCACTTATTGTATCTACGCCTAATCTCTTCATTACCTCAGGACTGTCGTCTTCTTCATATATTTTATGAATAGTAGAACGAATCTTTTCTCTTATTGATGGCCAACTGACATTCAAGCTGCCTGACTTAATTCCATATTTCTCAGACGTTCGGACGGCGTGAGCGGCAGCCGCGCAAGATATCAACGTTTTGCTGGGTACACATCCAGTCCACGTGCAATCGCCTCCCAACTTGCCCTTCTCAATAATTACAGCGCTTTTATCGAACGTTGCGGCAAATTTGGCGGCTGTTAACCCCGCGCTCCCACCTCCAATCACCACAAGATCGTAAGCTTTTATGCTTTTGGCTATGCTGCTTAAAGCCATGCCTCTTGAAAGAACAATAAAGGATAAGATTATTAAAGAGTTAATAGACCTACATTTCCCTATAAAGGACAAGAAAACACAGCGATTTGGGTTAACTCTCATTTCATGGACACGACGATGAGTATGAGATTGCGTGTTTTTGTTTGAGAAGCGCACACACGTTAAAAACGTACGAACGATGCAATATTTTTTTGGTATGTGAGAGTGTGAGAGATATGAGAAAGACATACAGTTCAAAACACGTACGTGCTCGTAAGTGTCGTTACATGTATTAATATTAATATTATTAATAATACAAGGTATGACCAGAACGGGGGTAAAACACAGAATATGGCATAGCTTGGCGGAGGCAGCAAGCAATGTTGATCTCTTGGCAGTTGAGAAATTGTTTATCCACTAATAAGTATATCGTTATAAAAAACGTCACAACAGTAAACCTCTAAGTATTTTTAAAAGAGTGCACGGTTGCAAAAAAGAGTTCATATGGAGTAATCTATGACTGTTTCAAGAGTGAATGTTAACAGAACGTGTATCGGTACAGATACGAGAAAAATTATTATGTTTCATAACAAAGTAGTGGTTGCTTCTACATGTATGTTATAATCACATTTTCGATCCTTTCTTCTAAAAATTATTCTACATTATAACATCAATAATTTCGCCGCCCTCCAAGTCTTCATTCTTACAACAACTTTGTACGTTCAAAGGATCGCCATCCAAGGTAAATTTAACAGAACTTGAATTTCTACCGACTTTCTTACAAAACGCATCGATCAGCCTTTGAAAAGGATCTGTGGTGGAAATTTGCAATATATGTATCTCCTTTTCGTTTCCATTTACTCGCATCTTGAGCTTTATACGTTTTTCGTTTGACTTATTTGCCCTGTCATGATTGCACGGACCAACAATTTTAACATCCAATATTTCATCACCTTCCAAGTCTTCATTTTTACAGCAACTATTTAAATTTAAACGATCTCCATCAAGCTCAATAGTAACCTGACTTGGGTTAGCTCCTTTCCCCTTACAAATAGCATCGAATAATTTTTGGAAAGGATCGGTAACCACAACGCTGACGCTCTCAAAATCCTTCTCATTTCCATTTATCCGTAATTTCAATTTCACACGAGGCCCGTTATTCGCAATATTGCTTACTTCGAAACTTACATCCAAATCGTCATCATCACTTTCTAAATCAATGTAATTATTTTCATCGAGACTGCGACTAAACCCAGAAACATTAGGTTCTACTGCCTCCTCGTCCACTTCAACCTCTTCTTCGAATGTATCATCGAGCTTTGCCATATTTAATTCCATCAGTTTTTCTCTTGCCAGTTGTGCATCACGAATAGCTTTATTATCACTAGACGACTCACGCATTATAGGGTTTGCATGGATCGATGCAGACGTGAGTAAGTCCTCGTCGTCACTACTATCATCTAATAAATTTATTGTTTTGGAATCGGGTGCGAGGGATTTTCTTTTGGCTTCATTCGCTCCATTATCGATGGTACACGTACTTTGAGCTTTTCGCTTATTTCTCGATAAAATTGAATCATCGTCACTATCGCTGTCTTCGGAGCTGGACGTATCTGGACGTTTTTTTGCGTTGAACCTGCGAGTATTGGTAACTTTGAATATATTCTCATCGAATGACTCATCACTATCGCTCATTTTTTGACTAATATGGTTTGCAAAGCTCTGTTTTTCAGTATGTCGTTTGTTGTTGACGAGTGATGAGTGATGAGTGATGAGTACATATCGTATTCGTTGAAATCTACATCTCTACAATATAATAGTTTACGCTGTTGGCTGTTGTACTCCGTACTCTGTACTCTATACTCTACTCTCCAATGATATGAATAACGGTTATGACTAAATGTTTCGTACGAAGTTCGAAGTGTTCGAAGTACATTGTACCCAAACCACAAAGCCAAAGCCCAAAAGCTCAATCTCACAATGTTATTTCCATCAGAGTACATTGTATATAATCCAGCGTTGGCTCTTCGAAGCACTCGTACATCGGACCACATTGATTCCCTTTCTCTCATCATCGCTGTACACATCATCGCTACATACACCGGTAAAGAGGGATAGTGAGAGACAGATACATATTATAATTGAGATCAATCCAAACATGCTTGACAATCCAATAGCCCTTTTATGTACCGGCCTAGCGTTGATACTTGCACTATTCTTTCTACTCGGTGGCGATTCTGCAAGTGGGGGTAGTAACGCTAGCAGTACGGTAAAAGATAGGCAGGTTTTGGCTGACGAAATAAACGCGCTTTATGCTGAGGTAGAGAGCAGTACTAACGACGACGGCAAGGATGGCAAAAGTGATACCAAATCAAAAGAAGAAAAACCTATCGAAGTTGAGATAAAAAAGTCTATGGATGTAGTCAAAGAAGCATCAGTGAAAGTTCCAGTTCCAAAGGAACCTGTTTTGATGCCGCAGAAAAAGCTTTATGACTGGGATAAGGATGAACGAGAAGACGAATACGCTGCCGAAATAAAGGACAAACGAAATGGATTGGAGAATTTTCAACTTGCAGAGAAGCTTTTTACTCAAGAAAAATATTTGCCTGCTGCTAAATATTATTGGATCTCCCTGCAAAATCTAATTAGGGGCGATGAGGACTCGAGCAAACCTCTAGATTATTCCGCTATATTTAAACAATACATGACGTGCTATGACAGGCATTATAAATCCGAGTCACCACAAATAGCTCGCTGCCAAGCTCATCTTTATATTGCAAAGAGTTATACCAGATTAAATCTACCTCGCGATGCACTAAGTATTTTGAAGGTTGCACAAACTTTTGATCCAAATAATGTGGAGGCTATGGCGCTAGCAGCACATTTATTGAAAAAAAGCGGAATGAAGCCTCAACATGAACTTGTCCGGTTAATTAACGTAGCGGGGCAATCACCATTGGTAAAGTAGGAACGTAATGAATTTCAGAAAAATATTCATTATCAATCTACGTCTTGGCTTCCGGTAGTTAATAAGTCAGATACACTTTTACGTAGCTCATCATTTTTTGACGTAGGAACTCCATATTTTCGACCCAGTTTGCAAACGAATCCGTTTAAGTACTCAATTTCTGTCGATCTACAATTTTCGATATCTTGCAGCATTGAGGATTTGTTATTAGCAGTCAAATTGATAACATTTTCTACGAAGTTGTTCAGCCGATCATATGAAAATCTCCCATCATCTAAGCCAAACGATTCCTTTCGGTGACGCGTGGCAACCTCCGAAACTTCTTTCAAAATTGATTGCAATGTACTTCTCGAATTTTCATGTTGCAAAATATCCCCATTATTACATCGGAATAGAGCTGTAAGTGGATTAATGACACAATTAGCAGCAAGCTTATCCCATAAGATATCTTCCATTTCTTTCGGAGAAGTATATTCACAGCTAAGGCTGTCGCTTAACTGGAATACTGATGCAATACTCTGGTTTTCAACGTATAAATTTCCATTCCCGGCGTGTACAACATTGTAAGAACTTCTTTCATCTTTGGAACTATCCTTAATTCTACTCACGTCTTGATGTGATCCGTGTGTGATCGACCCCAGGATTATGTTCACTTCAGAGTAAATCCCTGCAACTTTAAGAGCAGAAATCAGCTCTTCACGAACTGCTAGCGCGCCATTACAAAGTAAAACAATTTTTGATTTTTTTTCGAGATAAGGAAGAACAACTTTCGTTGCCTTTATAACATCAGGAGCTTTCGTGGTTACAATCAAATTTTCAATATGACCAATTTTCATATTTCTCGGTCTTATCAATTCACAAGGCACTATAACTTTGGACGAAGTATACATATCATCGTAATTATGCCTCCGAAAAAGCGAGATGTTCATGAAATAGCCATTAATTTTTCTGGATTGATAATACATTTCGTCCAGTCTACATTCATGTTTAGTACGAAGAAGCATTTTCATGTAAGGTGTATACTCGGGAACTTGATCCAATATTGAGCTCGAAAGCAACAAACCAATTGAACTATTAGCATAATCTAATATGAGATATCAATGGCTTGCAACTCAGGTTTTGTTTCATTGTATTGCCTTACAACTGCCATCAATCGCTTCGCGAATAACAGAGCAATTAAATTTTCTACGACGGTACGTACCCTCCTCCCAAAATATGAATTGGGACATGATTTTTAAGAGGATAATGCATCTTTCATCAAAATGTACGCTATAAAGTTGGCAGATAGCTTCTGTTTGTTCACGTGAAATATTTGTTATGAAAAAAATAAAAAATATTGTCACACGCTCTCACGTCTCTTCCTACGACTGAAAGCGTGCGCAGCATGCGCAGCACTTGGCATTCCCACACCCTGTGGACTCTTTCGACAATAGAACTAATCATCTTCTTGTGTTGCACTTAAAAAAGAAAAGCCAATTAGATCTACGATCCCGGCTCAAGAACAATTCAATATCATCTGCTTTTTCATTTAAGGTAAGTTTGAAACCTAGGAAGAAATATTAACGTAGTGTGGAGTGATCTGGTAGAGGAGGTATTTCCCAAGTTGCCTGACGTACGTACGTGCGAGGAAGTATCCCTGCTACTGTAAATTGCGATGGGTTGTTAGGGCGACGACCCCCAGCCTTAGAGAACGCAACCAACGACGCATGAAAATGCAAGATGCAGACTGAAAATGGAATTGGTGCGTTCAGGCTAAAGCCAACTCACCGAAAATGGAAAAATGTACTTACATTATAATCGTCAAACTGTCATCAGCAAAATCAGTTTATAGCTATTAACGTCTCTGAGCGAAATCAGCCCTATGAAGTTCCGGGTTACGATGACGTAACAACAAAGAAGACAACTCATAGAGAGCAAACTTAACGCAACTTCAGGCCCAGATATTTTCATTTACGTGAATCAGCAATGCTCATTGGCCCTCCACTTGGAATGGCATCAGAAAATGCCGACCCTTTTCAATATTTTACATAATTGTCATCGAGTTTTCTTGGTTTCTAAAACAGCTGAATCGCCAACATGTGCTACCAGCCTCGCATTTATTACGGACTCCCCCAATAAATATTTGACTTCCTCTTATCCCGAAATTTTTTTTCCCTCACCTTCATTTTCCTACATACTCCATTTTCATCACAGCCAACACTGCTTTCCGAGGCATTCCAACCCACTCTCGGTAAGTTTAATTCATTTAAAACACCTTCATCCCAAATGCGGTCCATTGCTGTTAGTTTAAAGTGTTTTTGTTTGAAACGATTGTAACTGGATGCGTCTCTATTGCGATGGTGGAGGCCTTTTGGTTGGCTTCTCGACCCGTCATCTGCCTTACCAATCGTCATAGAAGAGATGAAGTTAATCTTGATGGCTACATCTTGAAGTTCTCGCTATTTTAGCCAACTTGAATCTTCGCTTTTTTCCGAATTTACCAGCAAGTTTGTTGAAACCGATGGTCATTGTCATTGAACTCATGTTTTTTGCCATCTGTTTTTGACAAATGTCCGACTTAACTGCAAGCTGCTGCAGTACTTGCCATTAGAAATTCGGTTCAAAACCTTCCTAGCATCAAAAATATACAGTCCACTTTACGCCCACAAGCTTCTCATCGACTACTAAAAACAGGTGAAACAAAACCTCAACTTTTAAAGAAAAACTTTCCTCAGATCACAAACTTCTGCGCTCGTTCTGATCAACAAGAAATAAAGCATAGATTGATATAAACTCACTCCATCATCCATCACATTCGTCAAATTGCTAACCTTATCCGAAACAAAAATAAATTAACTGACGAAGAACATTTTTCACTATACGACGAAAATGACTGTACCAGCCAAAAACTTCCCTGCCGCGGCTGCTGCCGCTGTTGCTGCAGCTGTCGTACCGAACAAGAACAAGACCCCATCAGTGACGATGGGATTGGCCCCTCCCACCGCGCTATCGGCAGCAGCAGCATTAGCTGTCCCTCAGATCCCCGTGCATCGAACAGCTGTTCCAAAACCACCTTCTTCGTGTAGTAATACCAGGAGCAGCTCTTCAAAGTCAAAGGTTGGATCAAAAGCTCTCTCGGCCGGTGCGGCCGCTGCCAAACTTGCGACGGGTGGTAACTCTTCCTCTTCGTCCAATAACTCGAGAGCACATAGCAGTGGGAGTAGTGGAGAAAACACTGGTCGCTGGACTGCTGAAGAGCATAGATTGTTCCTTCAAGGTTTGGAACAGCATGGGAAAGGTTGGAAGAAAATCGCAAGTCTCATTAAAAGTCGTACTGTGGTTCAGATCCGTACGCATGCTCAGAAATATTTTCAAAAGCTCGCCAAGGCCAGACAGAACGGAGAAGAAGGAGAGGTGCCGATGGAGGGAAGGGGCCACGCCCATCTGCCTGGTCACACTTCCCGTAATAAGAAGAGGCTAGCAGGGAACAAGAGGAAGGGCATTTCGGATGTTGTCAGAAGTGCTGCCAAAGAAGAATCCACATGGCCCCCGAAGGTTGCACCTGCTCTGGTGCCTTACCTCCCATCGCACAAACAAACTCTTAATAATGCGGCCGCCACTAATAGGCAACAAGTTTCAAACAGCAACAACGTTCCTTCGTCGAATCAGCAGCATCCTGATCCCTTATCTGCGACAGGTACTTACGAAGATTCTCTCTACAGGTTTTTGACGCCTTCGATTGAGACAGGAAGTGCCGCCCATTTGATGCAGCAGCAAAGCAACAATTCCAAAGATGTTAATGGCACTACGAATGCTAACACACAAAATCATAGCATTATTTTGCCTCATGATTTGCCATGTCCTTTAACAAATCAGGCGTATAATAATGGTAATGGAGATGATAGCCCTACATGCGTTTCGGATCTAAACTTTCCGTTTCCCTTTGCTTCGAAAGATCCTCCAAACTGGTTTACGAAAGGGGCGGACGTAGAGGAACTCTTGCAAGAAGCTGGAGCACTTGATTGGCTAGCTGAAGCGCACAACACAAGCAACACCAACGAGGTTGATTTGTGTAGCACAAGTGGCAGTGAGGCGAGTAATTACAACAAACCTGTCGGATCGACTTCATCGCTAGCGACAGCACCATTACCTTCTAATGATGTAGTCCCCAGTGGCAATGTGAGTAATGCAAGCATCCCAGCGTTGGCAGGACATAATACCGATATCAGCATTCCCAATTTATTCGAACATGGAACCAGTTCGAACAATGGAAACAACAAACGATTAAAACAGAATAGTGCAACGTCTTTGAATCATAATTATCCTAGCGTGCTGAGTATGAGCAATTTGGAAGCCCTTGCTTCGGATACACCAAACGTTGAAAACTTCAATGTTTTCGATGCGAACATTGACGAACAGGCCTTTTTCTCAGCTCTTTTGGACCCATCAGCTGAGTAAAACGCAATTACAATTCGGCTTATAACAATTACTTCTTTACTCAGGTGAAGTATATTGAATGAAGGAAATATTGGTTTTGGGGGACATTGTGCGATACTTCATCGAAAGTGGATTTTTCACAAAAGTTTTAATGCGAAAAATAGCGGGAAATTGCGAATATCATATGAACTTAAGTGATGTAATAGGCGGGAGTGTTGGTTGTGAATATCGTGAAAGTGTAGAGTTCTTGTAGGAAAAATTCTTGTAGGAAAAATAGTCTTAATATAATTAGTATTTTGAATTCTAGCATGAACGATTAAGTTTGTGCTTCCAAACGTGCTTAAACATTTATCAAAGCGTAAATCTCAGTTGTGTGATAGCGTGAAATCTAACACTTGTCCACTTTTGCGATCACTTTGGACCCTCCGTAGGCATTAAAAATATGCTTAAGCAAAAATAGTAGGTTCGTGGTGGTGGGGATATCTTACACCAGTCTGCTGTGACGATAACCAGCGATTACGAGATCAAATTTAATTTCTTCTGTGAAATAGTTAACCGACATCATTTGCGATTTGCGAACGGCTAATTATTTTGGAACCTAATGATGATTTCTTGCCGGCATGCCTGCAAAGTACGTGAATACATTCAAGGCAGCGTTCGAAAAGAACAGTAGATGCTACAAAATTTCGTTGAAAAAAAATAATGTTTTCCTTTTCTTCAATTAACATGATCTTATCACGGTGTGAATTAAAATTCATAAAAGTCTCGCCGACTGGAATCGAACCAATGACCGATGGATAACAGATACACTACAGTCCACCGCTCTACCAACTGAGCTACAGCGAGTTAAACGTTTCGGGGCACTACATATTTAATAACCCATTTTACAAACATTGATTTTTCAATCTCAATTTTCCTGTTCGATTCAAAGACATAAGACAAGATTGAACGAATGATACGTCGGGTACAATTAATTCATGTGAAGATTAAAAGAAGCTACCTCTCAGGCGGTATGTCCTCTGAATGCTAGGGGTTACTACTGATAATATGGAGACTTTTTAGGGAAAGTGCTGACGCTCATTTCATGTTTCGATCAAATAACAATTAGTTACTGATGAAGAGGATTAGTTCTTAGTTATGCGACTCACTACAACAATACCTATTACAAGAGAAGTTGTTAACAATTAAAGTGCGCACTTGAAAAAAAACGAACTAGATTGGTGCGTGTAGTCTGATGTCAGTTTTGTTGTATGTTATAGAAATAGGCGTCTAGTGTATGCTTTTTGGGGGGCTGCTGGTGGGAAAGGGTTGAGGGCGACGGTGTGGTAAACCCGTTTTTTTTCATCGCAGAATATTTTCTCGATTCTTTTCATGTAATAACGTGATTAATGTTATTTATGTCGACGAAAAATCAAATATCTTCTTTATTTGTACATATCATTGAATTCAAGTTTGTGAATTGTAAATTAGTTTTTATTATTAAATGTATTATGGGTACTGTATTTAAGATAGAGGCGAGAATTGTGCAAATGTGTTAGGAGTAGGCCACAATCAATTATTCAGTCCTCAAAAATAATAGCGCATCTAAAGAAATTGCCTGAGGTTGCTCATGTAAACTTAATTGAGGAGGTAGTTGAGAAGAACCCCTATCTGAGGCAATAAAAACTAAAAGATTGGCACACGATCAATTTCATAGTTTTTGATGATGACATATCATTTTTTTCAACGGCAAAAACAACATTTGAGGTTTCTTTTGCACGGAGTTATCGTTGTTGATCAGCAATCAATTCATTTCTTTTTTTGTCTGTGACTTTCCCTTATCCGAACATGCTTTTTAGAATAGGCGGTTTTCTTCTCTATCCTTCCATTGCACCCCTTCCTGTTTTGGACATTGAAACTTGGAGTCACTTTTCTGTTACCTGTAATACAAAGTTTTCCACTACCCACAAGAATAAAGTCATATTCTTCGTACACGCTGTGACAGTCGTCGACGAAGGAGAGATCTGATGCACTTGCGCAGCTTACGCCTCGTGTCACAAATGAAGTCGGCATTTGTCTGCTCTTTTAAGTCAAGGTATTAGCAAAGGTACGTTATCCTTTCTTAGTATGTAAGAATTTATGAAAGCACTAATATGATGAATACGAATTATATTCAAATGGATAGATTGTGGGGATGAGGAATGGAGGCTGAGAACAAGGCGGAATCCTCTTTGAAGATCGAACAGTGAATACTGAGACCAAGGCGGAACAAGGCGGAATCATGACCTTGTCAGATGAATGCAGGTGATCAAATTGGGTGATAAATATCTATACCGTAACTAGCTCGGTAACTGATCCGGACTTTAATTGCTATCACGATATCTGCATTTGTTGAGGGTGGACTTTCACGGCAATTGCACCAACCGTTATATTTTAAGACGGGATCCAGTGAACGGAAAAATCTTACGTTTCTTTCGTGTATCTTACACGCGAGATTTTAAATTTAGCTAATTTTTTTGTTTTTACGTATC
>Ga0209092_10001574_pt1 | contig 22005 bp, 12 predicted proteins | sample FraStrMetagenome_FD_187446 | JGI IMG/M metagenome (GOLD analysis project Ga0209092, IMG submission 187446) | Marine eukaryotic phytoplankton communities from Arctic Ocean - Fram Strait ARC3M Metagenome (SPAdes) (version 2) | ecosystem: Environmental > Aquatic > Marine > Oceanic | place: Fram... | reverse complement strand
ATCTTCATGATGGATATAATTTACTTCTATTTTTCGGGGAAATTTTTATTTTTTGCCTAATAGACAGAATGACAGTACACTGTAGGGGGCTTGTGCCCTCCCTAGATTAGGGGGGCCCACAGCCGATAAAAAAATCCAAGGACATGCTGACAAATATAAATCTTTCGAAGAGCTTACCCGTTTAGAACAGTTGAATGTTTGCTGTGATAATATTGCTAAACATGCCAGAGTTACTCTCGCGCAGGTTTCATCTAGCGAATCAATGTTTTATGAAGAAGGTATCTCTCTGCATATCCATCAGGACAAGCTTTATTCCAATATGAGTAGCCATATCCGTGAAATTTACCACCAACAGAAAGCATGTGAATATATGAGAGACCACTACCAATTCGACAAAATAACCTTCAACCAAATCGATTGGGAAGCATCTGGCAAGGCTATGAATTTGATTAGCCCTAGCAAGCAGCAATGGATATCGAAATTCGTGTCACATTCCCTCCCTATAGCTAGGAATATGGTCCGAAGGACACAATGGAGCCAGAATTATTGCCCACGATGTAAGCAATGCGAAGAAACTCATGCACATCTTCTACTGTGCCAACATTCCCAATCGCAAGAGATTTTTCGTACTTCCATTGATAGCTTATCGGATTGGCTAACCCAACAACAAACTCCGGACTCCTTCCTATTGGAAATCCTCCAATTGATGACTGAATGGCAACAACAAGGACGAATCACATCAGACCCTGCAGTTTTCTCCTTACCAATCCAACACCAACTCAAGATTGGATGGGGCCATTTTATGGAAGGACGGATTACCCGACATATCACAACATATATGGACCTTCACTATCAGAGAACACCTATTAAGCGCACCGGGCTTAAATGGACATCGCTGTTAATTGTTAAAATCTGGAACCTCTTCTACTGGCCTCAATGGATGAATAGAAACGAGTTTGTGCATAAACTTAATGAGGAAGTCATCCAAACGAGGTTTAGGGAAGAGCTTGAGATGGAGACAAGTGCAATATACTTGTCAGAAAAACCAATTTTCCTCCTTGCAAAAGATAGATACCTCCTAGAACAACCTCTTGCAGAACTTATTTCACTACCAGATGCCCAATTACAGGCGTGGGTGAACCAGATACGGGTAGCTATTATAGAGAGAGACCGAGTTTTCTTACCAGACCGTTCGTCATCATCATCACGATTGCGTAATTGGCTTCATCAATATCAGATTTGTCGGAAAAGAACTGTCGGCCGCAATAAATTTCGTAAGATCTCACCATTGATTCGTGAGCTGAGAAAGAGATCGACACGATATAACAACTGTTAAAACGATAAATTCAGACAGATATTCAAATCAACACCACTTTTTATTACCACCTTATAAACATAACATCAACATGCAGGACCTTCATTCAATCGTCAATTTCCTACTTCAAACTCCATCCAACCATCGACCTCACCCTTATATTCCCCCTATTCTCGTAGAAGCCGCCTTCATCATGTCCAACAAACTATCACCCCCACATACAATGATGACAATCCCCATGCAATCATCCTCCCCAACACATCTTTGCAACATGGTCCATACACCATCCAGCCAATATCCCCATCATTCATCACATATTGTAATGAGCAGATCTTGGATATCAAAGTTGATTTTGATCCAGGATCTCTGCTGAATATTACATCCATCCTCAGTCGGCCATGGGGCCTTGAACACATGGTGGGTTTCCGTCTTACACCTACCCAAGCGGAGTCCATTCTTGAGCGCGTCACAACCAACGGGTTCCTTGTAAGAGAATATGATGTGTATCCAATTCACCTAGCATTCGCAAAACATACCTCTGAACGGCTTATTGATCTAAAAGTCGAATGGGACACGCAGGATCATCTCCGCCGCACAACCGTTGTTTCCCGTGCTGAAGGTTTCGAAGATCTCCACAATGTCCCGTCGGAGCTGGCTATTCCGGTTTCATACAACCTCCCAGACTCACCTTCCCTCACTCCCACCAATCCCATGCTCTTGCAAGTTGATTGGAATCGTTCATGGTAATAATAAAAAAAAAAAAAACTCGTTAGAGTATAAAATTGAGAATTTCTCTTCTGTCGTGCTTTGCGCTGCGGGTCGCCCTGTTCATGCAGGCGACCAGAAAAAGTCCACTAAGGACAAATACCTATAAAATAATAGCTATTTAATCTTTGTGTTTTTTATTTTATTTATAGATATGCAAGTCCTTTTCCTCGGACTTCTACTTTTGACATCATGAGTTTCTCTGCATTATCTGTCATGGATGTGCGAAGCGCAGCATATAATTTGGAAGAAAGAGAAGTAGAGATTTCATTATCCGTTTTAAGAAGTTGGTTTGGTACATCGCGATATACTGAAGTCCATGGTGGAGACGCCAAGATTGCTAGGACTTGGTTGTACCATTGACGAAAGTCTTGTTTTGTTTTTCCATGAAATTTTGGGAATTTAATTGCTGATGAATCCCTATTTTCGGATGCTTCTTTTGACGATTTTAGAAGATGGCTCAGGGCTTCGTTGACAATATTAGATGTTTCCACAGACTTAGATTGATTATGATGTAGCTCTTTTAAATCTTTGTTTTGATTTTGGAGAGTGGTGATGGTCTCAAAAACAGTTGACATTCGATTGTTGGACTCAAAAATCTGTTTCATTAGGATTTTGTTTTCGTCTTCTTTTTGTTTGTATTGTTGCTTTATGTCTTCTAGTTCTTTTTGGATCTTATGGATGTTCAAGTTGTTGCTATGTGCGTCATTGTCATGGGTATTGTAGGTAGATGGATCGCTTAGTGAAGATGGTACACCTGACGAAAAAATGGTGATATTGTCTTCTGGTGGTTTAAGGTAGGTATGATAGGGATGTGCGCTTTGTTTGATTCGTGGTTCTGCGAATTTTGGAATATTATTGTCCGGATGGGTATAATGCATCTACTGTAATGATGGATCATAGAATAAAGGTTTGTCGTTTTGTGTAAAAAGTGGCTGAACATTATACGTGTCATATTGTCTGTACATTGGATGCAGATTCTGTGTACTATATGCTTGGTCCATGTGCATGGACATTGCGGAGTGTAGTGGTGGAATAGGCTTCGAGAATTGGGAAGTTGAAGCAGTAGATACACTAGGAATATGTGGAATGTTGACGACAGGTGTATGTGACGACGCGACAGTGTTGGACGAACGATAAGATGTGTTCGTATCCTGAATGAAGGGTCCGATGGAGTTGGTGTCGTATGGATCAAAGGGTGCAAGTCCTTGGATCCTTCGTGATTGACGGCTAGGTTGAGGTGGCTGTGCCTCTGGTGGAACATTTATTTCAGTTGGGAAACGTGAGTTCATGTTTTGGCGATTGGCGAGTCGATACGGTTATCGCTAAAACTAATGTTGCTTGTTGAATTTTGTGAAAAATTTATTGATGGGGCTGGTCGATAAATTTGAAGATCGAATGGTGTTGCTGCGAATAATTGCTTGGTGTGTACTTTGTACGAAGGCGAAGCGTTTTGTGAGAACAAGGGGAAGAATCTGTTTACTGTTGAGATCGGTTGACTGCAGTCGTGAACTAGATTTTCGCCATTCGGGGGCTTGCATAACCTATTGATTAGGTAATTGCGAGTTAAGTAGTCATTAATGGAGGAAGGAGTACGTACGTACAATATAAGAAAAAAAACACCTTTCCAAATGATGAAATGAAACCCCCCAAATGCAGCTAAAAAAATCTAAAAAGATTTGAAAAAGTACGTTTGTTAAATCTGTCGAAAAATGAAAAAGCGTCATGCCGTTTGCAATTATAATGTTCTATCATTGCCCAAGTCCACGTAAAAGTTGTACTAAATATGCTCAAATTCCAACTAAATATTTTTTTCTTTTTTCTGTAGTCAATCAAGCTGGCAATCTAATACATTTCGGGTAGGAGCTGCTTTATTCCAAAATTTATTGATTTTTCTACATCATAATTCTTAATGCATGATATGAAATAATTTGAAAGCCAAAAATTTTGAACTTAAGGGAACAATGGATGTCAATTTGCTTGTCCATGTCACAAAAAATGTGCGAATGCCAATACGACCTACATAGCAGGATGATTCATGAACAAAGAAAGAAGATATATGCATCAAGCCTTCACGTGTCACACGTATTAGTATTTTCTCATTTGCATAAGCCAAACAGCAGCAGACAGAATTCTATTGATTTCATAACCTTTTCAAAGAGTTACCCGTTGAAGGCTAACAATATCCGTTGAAACGAATGTTGATGATTAAATTCTCCTCACGGAAAAATTCAATCTCATATATTGCACTGTATTATACTTCTACTTAACAAACACTGATGATTATTTAGGCGAGAAAGGTATCTTTTTGATTGTCCACACTGGAGATTCAGAAAAGATTCATCTACTGTGGATTGTACAAAAATCATATAGGAATATCATACGAGAATATTTTGAATCTTTTCTTTTTAATTAGAATAGAAGTTTGGAAATAGAAGTCTGAGATGAATTAATGGATGAGATTGATTCTCCGGACTGATAATCTATTCGCTAGTTGCACTAAAAATATAGCAGAACTAAACTAAACTAAACTAAACTAAACTAAAGCATATAAAGAATTGTCAAGCTTACAGTATAGTAGTACCAACATCATTTCAATCCAAATTCCTAAGCCATCTCTCTAGTATATACATATTATAAAATGCGTTGCCAATAAGATGCTAAGTACAGTGTATACAAATTTCCAACCTATGTATGGTACGTATCAAATCCCAGTAAATCACTTGAATCTTCTTTGGAGAGAATATTCTCTCATTCACATAATTTAGGCAACATCTACAAAAACAAGCATGGTGAGAATTTCGAGAATTCATCGATATACCATTCAGAGATTGATTGGTTGAGTTATCTGGACAATGTGTGATAAAATCAAGGACATGTCATCGGATGGTAGTCTCGAGATGATCGTCATTGAATTTGCTGTTTCTCATGTCTCTTTTGAAATGTAATATTTTATCTTCTCACCATTTTCATTTTAACGTTTCGTCGTTAGTCCGGAAAAGAAGAACCCAAGTTCTCAGACGAGGAGGCAGCCACTGCTGTACCTGCAGCCGAACCCAAGTCTAGTAAAGAGAGACTTACCGGATCAACACATTTCGGAGATACCGATTTCTATGAAGAAGGTCAAGAGGGTATCAAGGACGCTTCTTGGGGAGAGGTTTTCTCCACTTGTTGTGTTCACAGCGCATCCGAGTGGGGAATCATCCTTTTCAACGTTGTAATGCTTCTTTTCTTCCTCTATTTCTTCTTGCTTGGACTAGAGCTGTTGGGAAGTTCTGCCAAGGTTGTTGGTGGATGTACCGCAGGAAGTTTGTTTGGTGACGATACAAATCCAATTGGTGCTTTAATGATTGGTATTTTGGCCACCGTACTTTTGCAATCCAGTTCTACTACTACCTCCATCATCATTGGACTTGTTGGAGGAGGTCTCGAAGTCAAGCAAGCCATTTACATGATTATGGGAGCTAATATTGGAACTTCTGTTACTAACACAATTGTAGCCATGGGACAAATGGGAGATGGAGATCAATTGGAGCGTGCCTTCGCCGGAGCCACCGTGCACGATATGTTCAACTTCTTGACTGTTTCTATTCTTCTTCCTGTGGAAGCAGCCACTGGATACCTCTTTTACCTGACCAAGGCCATGCTACCCGACTCCGTAGCTAAAGGAGACAAGTGGGAGGGACCTCTCAAGAAGATTGTTTCCCCTCTTGGAAACAAGATTATCAAAGCTAACAAGAAAGTTGTCTCTAATATTGCAAGCGGGGATGCTGAAAGTTGTGATGAGTTCTACCCTACCTTCTGTGTAAACGGAACTATCTCCAAGAAAACCTGTACTCAAGTTGGACTTATTGAGTGTGATAAAGCAACTGGTAAATGCCCTGCATTCTTCCAAGATGGAGCCACCCAAAAAGACGACGAAGTGGCAGGAGGAGTTTGTCTTTTCCTCGCTCTTGTTCTTCTTATCATCTGCTTGTTGGGACTTGTCACCCTTCTTCAAAAAATGCTTTTGGGAACCTCTACCCGTATCATTTACAAAGCTACCAATATCAACCCTTACCTTGCCATGATTGTTGGTATTGGAATTACCCTTCTTGTACAGTCCTCATCTATCACTACCTCAGCTCTTACACCACTTGTGGGAATGGGAGTTCTTCACCTTGATCAAATGCTTCCATTAACTCTCGGTGCAAACATTGGAACCACAATTACTGGACTTTTGGCTGCACTTGTTTCCGATAACATCGGTTCCCTTCAAGTTGCTCTTTGCCATCTTTTCTTCAACATTACAGGTATCATCATCTGGTTCCCAATTCCATTCATGCGCAAAATCCCACTCAATGCAGCCACAAGGCTTGGAAAAGCTACCCGTTACTGGCGTTTCTTCCCTGTTGTTTACATTGTCTTCATGTTTTTCGTCGTACCCCTTCTTTTCTTGGGACTTTCTGCCCTGTTCGAGAAGAAGACCAAAGGATTCACTACTCTTGGATCTTTCCTTGTGATTGTCGTCCTCTTGATGATTATTTACCTCTTTGTATGGTACAACAAATTGGACGGAGCCGCTAAGGCCGCCAGCTTCATGAACGTAAGAGAAAAGAAACGTCTTACTTACAAATCACTTCCCGAAGACATGGATTACCTTAAGGCCGAAATCGAGCGTTTGAAGGGACATACTGGTCTTCCTGATGCCGAAGAAGAAGATGAAAAAGTAGAAGAAACTGCTTAACTTTTAATGTCCTATGCATGTCCTGTGAAGTAGTATATCTCAATTTAAGTAGTAACTTAAAATAATACAATATGCATCATGTAGTCTTTGTTTTTTTGTTACTTTTATTTTGTTACTTTATGCAACACACCATGAAAACTGTGATACAATATCGATATTGTGATAAATACGCAAATACTAGTAGTGTATCATGTCGAAACATGAAATCAGAAAATTACGGCCACATCTTCTCAATAGGAAGTAAAGATTCTCTTGTAAAGCTTCAAAAGGCATGCACACACGTTATTACCCGAACATGATATAGAGCTTATCAATGTTTGGCAGAACTTCATTAAAAACAAGCTAAACTACATTTTACGTACTAAATAATGATATTTCTTGATGGTATCTGTAATAGACAACTTTCGAAACTTTCAAAATTTTAAATAGTATTTTTTTGAGTGGAGACGGAGTCCTCCTTATTCCAATCAAAATCTTTGCGAGCAACTATGATGGCTTGGTTTCATGAGAAATCCATATCTAATGAATAGATTGAATTTATATGTGATGTGGAAGATTCACACTACGAATCTCTTTTGGAGTGTCAAGCAAGTCACCTAATTCATTACAGTCCATCCAATTGATCGAGATATTTATTTTTTAAATTGTCACCGTCATGCTATGAAATTAGTATTATTGGTGTCAATTCTGAAGAAGATTCTCTTTACGAATCTTCAATCAAGAATTAATTTTTGCACTGCTGTAAACACATGTTCCTATACATATATAAAATTATAGTAACTTACTTTATTTCCGACCAATGAATTTTATCAGTTTGATGGATTGCATAGCCATACCCATGCTGCTTATCGTGATTTTAATGGAGCAAGTAACATTAGTAGGCGGTGTCTTGATAGGCGAGGTTATTTCGCCCGCTGGTTTGAAGCAATGCTAAGACAAATGTTTACGACACTTAAAATATAACAACCATAAGGGAACCATAGCCTTCCAATTTTTATGAATTTTTTTGCCTAATACTTACTAAGGAACAACATTATCAAACGGAAGCTTATCACAAAGTTGATTAGACATAAATACGGTTTTAGGAGTAATAAATGATTAGACTTGATCTCATAGCATCATTTGATAGTCACGAGTGTTATTTTAGAACCAGTCTTGAGAATTGGTACATTATTTCATGATTAGATGCATTTTGGCTCCTTGCTTACATCAATTTTATCCCAATCGTCTCTAAGAAAATGATGAAAAGCATGAACAGTTTCAAACAAATGAAGTTCATCGATATTTCCTTCTCAATAGACGCTAGTAAACGAGATAAAAAGTTGATTTTAGATGCCGTCTGGCTTTACTAAAGAATGAAAATGAGCTGATCTTCTTTTCATCGACTTCAAAATAAAAACAATTACATATTTTTTCGGCTCGCTGAACATTCCATCGATGAAGTACATGTATGAGAAAAAGTCATAATTATATAGTTCTGAAGAGATAATTTATTTCATTACTGAATCTTTTGCTTGGTCAGGAAAGAACTGCTACAAACTTTGCATTTAGTAACACAACATATTTCATTAACAATAACTCAACTATTATTTGTTCTTGGCTTGTCGTTACTATACTCTTTGTTTTATTCTCTAGTTTTAAGTAAGAGTGGTGACATTTTTTCTGCTGCCTTGCTTTATTTTTTAGAGCCTTTTCCTATTCCAAAGATTGTTTCATTCCAAGCAAATTATTTCCATATTAATGAACAAAGTAATGATTGATTATGGAATACATTTGATCAGAAAGTTAAGTTCAACAAATCAACAAATTAGTCACATTTACTATCTCCCCATCATCATTGGATCTTACTTAAATTCTGTGGCTAATGTATCTCGATCAAGTATGCTGATTTTACTTTCTTTTATGCCGTGGAGTACACATACATATAGATTGAATTGAATATTTCGATTGTTTGCAACTTTAATTTCAAGGTTTGATGTTTACAAAACATGTATATTAAAAAAATCTTAGCTTTTATGATTGTCCCTAATATTCATACATCACAAATAAAAACATTTGCAGGCTCAGGTTTAATCGTTTCAACTAAAAAGTAATTTTTGTGTATCTAATTCACATTTCACATTCGAGTAACTTCTCATAGCAAAAATCTCTCGTAACGATTTATTTTAGTCTTCATAGCAACAATGCCCATTTGTGATCACAAAATTCCCTTTGCATCATACCTTGCACACAATCACATAACATCAAAAGCAAAAATTGGAGAATGGAAACAATAGAGACTATGGTATCAGCCACGACTGAGTTTCTAACACGTAATTATAAGAAACACGATTTACCAAACCCAGACTGCCCAATGTTTTTCATATCCTATCGGTTGATGTTGCAATGTGAGCGACAGACATTTTAGTTTAGATAACAAAAAATCCGTGAAGGATTTTTTTGCAACACACCAGAAGTCATAAAGACAATATATTTATGAAGAATATATTAAAAATGTCTTTAAATAGTCTTAATTAGTTGAACAGTCATTAATTGATTGTTTTCCATTCACGGATTATTACTGCTTTTTACGCAAGTCTACATGAAGGTCTCTTTTTATGTAGTGTCGAATCCTATCCATCATGTTTACTGTTTCTAATGGACACACACACCATTATTGTACAACACTCTATAGGAAAAAACATTTACTTGAAGTCTACTTCTTCGGTCTAGAGGAACCCCGTTTAGAATTTAGAGTATATACTTGAAAGATATCAAACAAGACACAAGAATATAACCTTCGTCGAAATAAAAATATAGTTTCTCCATTGCACATTAACATGATGGTGAACGATGATCCTGTCGTTTCTCCAAACGACAATCTGGAAGAAGAAGATAACTTTTACAATGATGACGAAATGGAATACAATTATTATAATAAAACTACTTCCAATGCACAAACTTCGAATACATCCAGCGAAGACAACACCTTTCTTAAAATGGCGTTCTTGACTATATCAACTAGTATAGGAGGAATCTTGACTGGGTATCACTTAGCGATTGTTTCTCCAGCCTTACCAAGTATCACACGGGCATTATCCTTAGAGTCTCCATCTTCTATAGAAATTGTTATCAATATATTGTATTTAGGCGGGATTCTTGGAAGTTTACTTGGAGGGCCGATTACAGATTTTTATGGACGGCGTACTTGTATTTTATGGACTTGTGGTATATTTTTCTTTGGAGGAACATTGGTGGTAACTGGTCCTGGATCCCTACCAAAAATATGCTTTGGAAGATTTTTGATCGGGATGGCTATGGCGTTAAGTCAGATTGCCAATGTTAGCTATTTGACAGAAATGGCGTCTTCTTTTACTCCTCCTTCTCCACATTCAAATGCAGAAGCTTACTATAGAGGTGGAATGGTTTGCACCAATGAACTATTTATCACATTTGGAATATGGTTTGCTTACTACATTGGATACAATGTCACTTACCAGGAACAGCTTACAAATGACTCCGAGGAAGAAGAAACAACTCTTCAATACAAATATATGTATGGAGTTACACTGCTTTGGGCAACATTGCAATGGTTTGTCATGTACATGTACATGCCAGAGAGTCAGGTCTGGCTATATCAACAATATCAACGAAAATATCAATTAGTTCTTAGAGAAGACGATGAAAATTCAGACCTTCCAGAGAACTCTTCATTTGAAGATATGAGTTCAAAGGATTTGTTTGAAAAAGACAAAGCATCCTTTCGTGGAATACACAACAAGGGAGGACGACAGGGACAAAGAACTTTGAAAGCAAAATGGTACAAGTCGCTGTTTGATTGGTGGATGGAGGGGTTTTTAGTGGACGATTGTATAAATGACGTTGGCTCTCATAAATACCCCTTTTCTGGCATAAATAAGAAGAAAAACCCAGAAACAGCCGAAGAATATGATGATCCACATTCCGATACTGCTTCAATATCTTCCTCCTCTCGTATTTCAAGACTGCAATCCTTACCTCTTGGTCATGGCAACAATGATGAAGATGAAAATTATCATGCAAACACACTCTACGATCCTAATGATGATCCCTCTCCTTCTACCAGCACATCTTCTTTCATGATTTCAACACAACAATATAACAAATATGCACTTTATCTTTTGTGCATGCTGGCTTCTTTAGAACAATTATGTGGACATAATGTTATTTTGAACTACATTCCTGAATTGTATGCAAATGCAATCCCAAATTTATCTTTTGCATCCTCACGTACCAGCGAGACACTTTACAATGATGACAAATTTGATCAACAAGGTCAACTACCTTATGAAACACTTTATCCGTCCATTTATTTAGGATTCATTAAAATCTTGGTCACTTTGTATGTGGTCATGGAAGTAGATCGATTTGGACGAAGAAATCTTATGGTTTGTGGATGTGTGATCATGGCCTTCGCACATATCTTCCTACTCAGCTCTTTTTCCAATCATGCAGCTCCGCATATTTTACAAATGGTCATCTATGAACAACAGTCCGATACTAATTTGTACGAAGATCATTTTCATAAGAATTCCATGGTTTCAAGGATATTGTTAACACTAGGATTATCACTATTAATCGTGGGGTATGCCATCTCTTTTGGTCCGATGACACATCTCATTACATCAGAGTTATTTCCGACTCACATTAGAGGACGTACATTGGCCCTGTCAAATTTAATAACCTATGTCATGGATTATTTTATCAATGCATCGTTCTTATGGATTCAAGAGATTCATCACGGAAAAGGTTATGGTGCAGCCATTGCTCCATTTATAACATATTTTTTTAATACTGTGATAGCTATTGGAATCATCTGGATTTCAGTTCCAGAAACTATGGGGTGTGTTTTGGACAATACGAAATCGCACCATGAACAATATAAGAATAATAATGAAATTGAAGAAGGTACAGCAGGCAGTGGATTAGTAGGAGTTGGAAAAGGAAAAAATTTAAATCCATCCATTATGTCACGAATTGAGGAAATGTGGCTGTGGCAATATTATGTTAAATCCGTCCATGAAGACTTTATTTCAAATATGACAAGGGATCTAGAGAGTTATGATAATATTCATGCTAGCAATGAAGGCAACTTTAACAATAAAGCAATTGCCAGTGCGAATTATCAGGAGGAACAAGATGAAAAAAATCAAAAGGGAGTGTCCACGCCTCCCCAGAGTGAATCCAACCAATCATCACCAAATAGCGATTCGCCGGTTCTTCTCAATATGGAAGACTATACAAGTTTTGAAATAGTGGAAAATCATGATTTTACAGAGCTTAGCAGTTTGAAAATGGATTCTAAGAATGCGTTTAAAACAAAAAAAAATGAATCCACACCAACACCGGCTTTATTAGGAAGTCTCGATATTGTTCCAGACCGCCAGAAAGATTCATATGTACGCGAATCAACTACATTATTGGAAGATTTGGAAGTGAAGAGTAGTAAAGAAACAACATCAAAATTAATCCAAGATTTAGAACATGCACTAAGCTTCGCTAATGATGATGATGATGAGAGTGGTATGAAGACACAGTCAATAGTCAATCATGCATCCGTTCCAGCTAATTTACTCTATAACGATAGTAGCGAAAGCGATAGTGATGATGAAAATGACCAAGATCATGGTGTAATAATGGATGTTGATGTGAATGCAGACGAACCTCCAGGATCTATGTTAGAAGGTTGGAGAGCAAGGACAGCATAATTCGAATTTTCTTAGTTTTGATTAAAATGATAGAAACAAGAAGTTACGACTATTGAAAGAAAGAGTTTTTAAGGCAATGATAATGTTATTCATGTAGATCCAAATATATTAATCTCGCTCTAAAGAAGAACAAATAATTACTCGGGATGTTCTAATTTGTTTACCATTTTGAAAATTATTGTACATCCAAATTGTTAGTGCAGAGTAAGGTCTACCATATGACTGAATCCTATTATTTAAATTAAATTATTTGTTTCCAATTTTAAGGCCGTCCTTATTCTCAGCAAGATTGATGTGTTGATGACTGCTGTGTCTTACATAAAAATGTGAGTGTTCTTGGAAACCCTTCATAGCTTGGCTACCTAGTGTAAGTACGTGATTTTGAGTGCTACACAACAAATTGATAAGGAACACACTCCATACGATCTATTTCTCATTTTCAGCATTTAACAAGAAGTATTCTGCCTAGAATCGGAATGACCGAGATATATCCTTTACGAGATATCGATCATGAACAGATAAATGCCTCTCACAAAGAATTTGAAGCCGAAAATGAAGCTGCAATCCAATTGGCCAAATCGTGTGACTGTGCTCCTATGCCAACTCTAAATCATTTGACCAGAAGAGATTATCAAAATGTTTATGAGCCAAGTGATGATACATTTTTATTATTAGATGGACTTAACATCGACTTTGGAAACACATGTATGAATGATGATGTGGAAAATGAACAAGTTGAACGCTCTCGTAATAATGTCAAGTATGATAAAAATACAGTCAATACAGTGGAAATTGGCGGAGGGACTGGAGTAGCATCCATTTTCTTAGCTCAACTATTATCTGAATCTCATCCTGATCATGTTCGAAATCATTTCGTCACGGATATTAATCCCGAAGCTATCCGAATCACCCATGAAACAGCACAATGTAATAATAATACCAAAAGCGAATTCAGTATTCAAACTATTCAGTGTGATTTGGCCACAGAGTTATTGCACGAACACACAAATAAAATAGATGTGTTATTATTTAATCCTCCATATGTTCCAACACCCCCCGAAGAAGTTGGTTCCTCGGGTATAGAAGCTAGTTGGGCAGGAGGAGAAAATGGACGTGTAGTTACTGATCGAGCGTTACCTCAAATTGCTCAATTGCTAAAATACCCAGGTGGAGTTGGATATCTTATTACTGTGGATGAGAATTTACCCCTTGAAATGAAGAAAGATTTATGGGATAATTATGGCATGAACATGATTCCATTTGTTCGACGGAAAGCTTGGAATGAAAATTTGACGGTGCATAAATTAACTTTGACTAGAAAATTATCCTGGAATGTTGACAATAATGATGTGAAACCTAAGGATGAGGTACTACAATTAGAAAAATAAATGAATGGATACCATGGATGAAAAAGAAATGATTGCGTTTCATAACTTTATCAAAATCTCTCAAGACCGTCATAATTTCAAATAAATAAGTCTCATGTCATAGGGTTGAAATATGCCAAGTGTTACATAATCTAAAACAATTTCAGAATGCAAAGGCAACGGTAATACATGTTCCTTCGTAATGCATAGGAAGTTCCAAACTGCATTAAGTTTTGTTTCCAATTGAAAAAGGGGTATGAGCATCATTATATGAAGATTTATGAATTATTTTCATAGAAAAGAGCCATCTTCCTCGGCTGTGCTTTTCTAATACTAGTTAGTTCGAAACAAATCTAGTATTTTGAATAATAATAAAAAGAACGTTTGTACCTTAATATTATTCCTGAATTTTGCCTGCCTGTTTGATCGAGAAATGATGAAACGAAATTGAAAATGACGGTCCAATCTTTCAGCTCTATATTTTACATGCATGTGGGCATATACCGAGGGATTTAATCCATAAATGAACACTTTACTAATTGATGTAGTTTGTTTGGACTTCTTCAAAAATTAATCCTTCTACTAAGGGAAAAGATATTTTAGTGTAAAATAAAAGTAAATGACAATTCGAAACAGGAGCATAAACTATCAAATACAGTCACGTTGGATATTTCAATGCTCACTGAACCATCTACCTGGATTTTACTACAAGAAACTATCAGAGGAAAAAAATGAAGCTCTGTAAAGTGAAAAAGAATATCATAATACCAAAAAAGAGATATAGTAGTCTTTTTTGTGAATGGACAATGCAGGGAGCATACATTTTGTTTGTCCCGATCTGCGTCGGCAACTTTACAAAGAATGTTAAATTGAAGTAAGAGTATCGACTTGTTTCAATGATATAAGGAGAATAAAATTGGGTGTGGACTTAGCATCGCTTTGAGCCAAAATATCCATCCGTAGTTTTTGATTTATAATAGAAATGGAGACGAGCCTGTTGTGTGACGTGTCAACATTATGCATTTTTGCAAGCAAATTACGCTTTTCCAGGAAACATTGGATTCATTCTCACGTTTCCAGTTTTGAGATGTTATCTCATGTATGTCAGTTTTGGCTTAATGTTTTGTTTGTTGTTCAAACTGAAAGTTCACATGCCTTCTGCAAATCTAAGAAAATGAAAAAAATTGGAAAGATCAGCAGTATTTATGATGTATACACCAACATAAAAGATACCTTTTCAATATACATTCAAATGGGTTTGCACGTAATGCACATGTAATACTTAAAAAATTTACCTGTAAATACAGGTCTTGGAATACGTTGTCATGAATCATGTCCAGAACTCAAAACCAATAAAGAATGCTCTAGAAATTCGAGAGCAAAAATAAATAGGACGAATTACTTATGCAACATTCTCCAGCAGACACAAAGACAAGAGACCAAACTTAGTAAAGTTCATCTTCCAACGCAGAAATAAGGGAACATCTAAACCATAAACGCCTCTGATCGAGTAGCCAATTCCACCTACCTGTAATAGGAACCATGCCCTCTTCTCGTCAGGAGCAACTCCGCAAAGCCGGAATCTCCGTAAGTGCGAGGGGATATGCCAGAAAAACCTCTCTCACTGGTACCTTTACCAAACCCAATCAAGAATATCATTATCATTCGCATCAAGGATTGAACGAAGAAGAATCCGAAATGGCAAACAAGATCCGTGAAGCCCTACGGAAAAAGCAAAAAAAAGCAGCTATTAAATATTTTTGGCATACTGCTGAGGTTCTACAATCTAATCCTAGCATCAACAGAGGCGACGATTCCCCGACGCAAGGAAGGAAAACTTTGGACAATGCCGAATCGTCAAGGAAAGAAACTACTATAGCAGAAGATGAAGAGGATGACGAATTAGATTCCAAAGCCCCAGTTGCCAATGTATCTGACGTATTTTCATTTCTAGAATCTGCACAAACCAAACTTTTATTTTTTATTGGTTGTGTAGCCTCGATAGCATCCGGATTGGTCTTTCCTGCCTTGGCATTTCTATTCTCCAATTCTTTTTCGGATTTATCCACTGCTCAGGATGATACCACAGGAATCAATGAAATGGTCGTTACGTTTTTGTATTTGGGTGCTGCTGCTTTTATTGCCTCCATGGTTCAAAACGCCCTGTTGGAAATCACAGCCAGCCGAGCAGCGCGGTCCTTTTCGTTGCGTTGGTTCGAAGCCTTACTTCGACAAGATACAGCATTTTTTGATGTTTATGATATTTCTAGTTTTGCCTCCAATATCACATCGAACGCTCAAAAGATTAAAGTTGGTCTAGGTCGTAAATTTGGAGAAGGTATACAGTTCTTCACTTGTACAGTTGGTGGATTGGCGTATGCCTTTTATTCCAGTTGGAGAGTTTCCCTAATTATTATCTTTATGTTACCCTTTGTCGCCATGAGTGCCGTAGCTGTCATGAAATTCAATCAGGGCCGTACTGCGTTTTCACAACGTGCATATGCTAGTGCTGGTGGAGTCGCCTACCAAACTGTCTCTAGTATTAAAACAGTCTTAAGTTTAAATGCTATACCAGAAATGATTCGACAATATCAAAATGCGACTGCAGGTGCCTTTCGATATGCTGTTACTCCCTTATGGAAAGAGGGAATTGCAAATGGATGTATGCTTGGGAGTTTTATATTTTTGTATCTAGTGCTTACTGTATACGGTTCTCGATTAATTTATATTGATGTGAGACAAACTGGTTGTGATCCTAGTGAAGCTGTCGAAGGAAATGCTTCATGCCAAAATACAGGTGTGGATGTGTTTGCTGCCATGCTGGGCGTCGCCTTTGCAGGTCAGGGAATGAGTCAAATTGCTGCATTTATGGAGGCCTTTGGAAATGCTAGAGCAGCAGCATTTCCAGCCATGACAGCTATTTTAAGATCTCTTGATAATGACCCTGAAGAGCAAATTTTGATCGTTAATACCAATAAGGATGGGGAAGTGGTATTGACAGATGCCACAGATGAAGTGAATAAAGATGATCCAGAAGAAGGTATGAGTAATTCTGCTAGTAATAGGGAAGATGGATTGAAAAAGTATGCACTTCCCATGTATGAGATTGATTCTTCTTCTTCTAAAGGGAGCAAACATAAAATCACCGGTCGAATTTCCTTTCAGAATGTTTGTTTCTCGTATCCAACACGACCCAATCAACCTGTGTTGGACGATTTTTGTCTTGATATTGAAGCTGGCACTACTGTCGCTATTGTTGGACCTAGTGGAGGAGGCAAATCTACCACTGTCTCCCTCATTGAACGATTTTATGATCCAAATTGGGGTCGTATCCTCTTAGATGGAACCGATCTTAAAAAATTCAATGTACCTTACCTTAGACATCATATTGGTTTAGTAGGGCAAGAACCTGTTTTATTCGCCGATACTATTTCAAATAATATTGCTAGTGGAATGCCTGGTGTTTCTCAAGAAAAAATCGAAAAAGCAGCCAGAATGGCTAATGCTCATGATTTTATTCGGTCTTTCCCCAAAGGATATAAAACTCAAGTGGGTGATAAAGGTGCTCAATTATCAGGAGGTCAAAAACAACGCATAGCTATAGCACGAATCTTATTGAAAAATCCTGAAATCTTACTCCTTGACGAAGCCACCTCTGCTCTAGACACCGAATCAGAGCTAGTCGTGCAAGAAGCAATTGACAAACTATTGACTAAAGAACGGCGTACAACTGTTATTATCGCTCATCGATTAACAACAATCCGAAAAGCGGATGTGATTGTTTTCTTAAAGGATGGTCAAGTTGCTGAAATGGGAACTCATGAAGAATTGATGGATTCTGACTTGGGATTGTATCGCTATTTAGTGGAAAAGCAACTTATGATTAAACGAGAGGAAAGCGCTAGTAGCATGGAACGCGAATCTAGTGCTGGAGGTTTATCCTCAATGAATAACTCATTGAGTGCATTCAGTGAGGAAAAGAAAGATGAAGAGGATACTGAAAAAGGTCCTGTTACTAATGTGATAAAGTTCAAAAATGTCAAATTTTCCTATCCAAGTCGTCCGGAAAAGATTATTTTGAACGATTTTAATCTCAGTGTTAGGAAGGGAGAAACCATGGCTTTGGTTGGTCCTAGTGGCGGAGGTAAGAAATCCCATCATGATCAAATTTCTTTTTAAAACTTTTCATCTACTCAGTTGTGATTCTTCTATCTTGAAGGTAAATCTACAACCGTAGGGCTGATAGAACGATTTTATGACCCTAATGACGGAATGATCCGATTCGAAAATAAAAAAGTCACTAAAGTCAACGTAGGTTGGCTTCGTCATCAAATAGGATATGTTGGACAGGAACCAACTCTGTTCAATGCTTCTATTGCTACAAATATCTCTTACGGCTCACCTGGGGCTTCAAAGCAAGATATCGTTGATGCTGCCATATTGGCCAATGCGCACGACTTCATCTCTAGTTTCCCTGATGGATATGACACCGAGGTAGGAGAGCGTGGAACACAGATTTCTGGAGGTCAGAAACAACGCATAGCAATTGCTCGAGCCCTTGTGAAGAAACCAAAAGTTTTACTCTTAGATGAAGCGACATCAGCTTTAGATTCTGCTTCAGAACATATTGTTCAGGAAGCACTGGACAAACTCATGGCATCTTCAGAGCATACTACAATTGTGATTGCTCATCGATTATCTACTATACGTAATGTGGATCGAATTGCCTATATTTCTGATGGCATTGTACAAGAACTTGGGTCTCATGATGAATTAATGGCAAAAAAGCATGGACGATATCTCCGATTGGTAAAATCTCAGGAACGTTCCACAACTTTAACGGACGAGACTTTGAAAAAAGTAACATCCGATGACGAAGAAGGTAATCATGAAGAAGATGAGAAAAAAAATCGTAAAAGAAGAGGAACTAAAAATTCAAATGAAGACGAAGATGCATCATTTGACCCCAAATGGGCCCGTAATATGGCAAAACAAGATATTAATTATTTCATTGTAGGCGCATTTGGTATTATTTTGGCCGGTGCGGTCTTTCCTGCGTGGGGAATTATGTTTGGTTTAATGATCAAGACATTATTTTTCCCTGTATTCCCATGTACTACTGAAGATATCGATCTTGGCGTGCCTCCATGGTTTGATTGTGATGAGCTTCCTCTCCCAGGTTGCTTCAATGAATGTGATGCATACTGGCAATCTGTTTCGAAAAAAATAGAGTCGGAATCATTCGTGTTAGCTGGATATTGGGCTTTAGTAATCATTTGCTGTTTAGTAGGAAACACTCTCTCATTTATAGGATTTGGAACCGCTTCTGAACGGATGAACAAGCGCATACGCGACAGTGCATTCACAGCATTAGTAAGGCAAGAAGTTGCCTACTTTGATACGAGAACAACTGGAAACATTACATCAGCTCTCGAAGATGATGCTGCAAAGATTCATACCTTTTCGGGAGAGCCGATCCGAACCTTCTTATTGAACGTCAGCAGTGTCGCTGTTGGAATTACAGTATCATTCATTTACATGTGGTAAGTCAGACTGAAAATAAGGATTTTTTAAATGTGTAGGTGATTCACTTTCTCAATTTGTTTCATTTGTCCATAGGCAATTCGCTTTACTGTCTCTGGCCGTGATTCCTCTCATGGGATTTGCCACTGCTGTAGAGTTCAAACTGATGCTAGGAGTCAGTGACGAAAATTTGGAAAAAGATGTTTTAAATAGTCCTGGTGGTATAGCTGTGGAAACTTTATTGAATATGAAGACAGTTGCATCTCTGTCACTAGAAAAAATTCGTTACGATACGTATAAAAAGGCTCTTGAATCTAGTGATGAGGAAGAGATCAAAATGGGATTAAAAACAGGATTTACACGTGGCCTCTCCATTATTATTCAGCAATATGTAAATGCGCTTCAATTCTGGTGGGGTGGTTGGTTACTGAGTCGATATGATAATTACACTTTTGATGATTTTTTGATTGCAATGTTTGCTCTTCTTTTTTCTCTATTCGCTCTTGGTGCTGCAGCAGTCAATGCAAGTGATAAAGATGAGGCCACGAAAGCAGCAACGAGAATATATCAATTAATTCATCGTGAAAGTAAAAACGATCCTTTAGCGAATAAAAAAGGTACGAGAAAGGGTTCATCATTGTCAACTGCTCTGGAAACCAGTCAAAACATATCAAGAAGATCGACTAAACTTTCTTCTACGAGATCAAAGGCAACTGTGAATTCAATTTTGTAGTTTTAAAGCATAAACGTAGCACATCGAATTGTATAGCCTTTGCATATATTTTTACTTCCAGCATACATTTGTACTTCCATGAGAAACATTGAATTATCTGTACAAGCTTTCGGAGCATTTTTATTGACGGCATACATTTATATGAAGCAATACATTTTCGAATAATTTGTTACATTTATGAATAACAAGACAAATGAAAATGAAGCGTCGACAGAGTACTCCATTTTTTTTCATACTTTGGTATCTCAAAAAACTTATGACTTAGGCACTGAAAGCGCTCTAAAAATTGATGTGCATCAGGCGTACCTGGGTCGAACAGGTTCTTCTTATTTTATTCGGTTTTGTGGAATTTGCTTCATTTCAGCTCAGATTCATATCAGGTTTTCCTGGGACGAACAGGTTTTTCCTTTATTTGCTCCACCAAGAACATTATAGAGAAAGAGAGGGTGATATAGAATTTTCATAATGAGGAGAGGATAATTGTTTCGACAGCACTAGGGATTCAAGACTTAGAAGGCAATTTTGTAATAAGGGTTGATAAGGTTGGATTGGATTGAATTGAATTAAATTGGATTGGATTAGATATGATATTAGGTTTTCGATTGCAGGCGGGACAGTAAATCTTTTTTATGTTGACGAGTGTCTCAAGGCGCGGCAAAATATTTTCTGACGATGATTGTACCTCTTGCGGAAACACAGCATTTATACGGCAAAGTACCTTGAACGACTGTCGCATATCAGACGAAAATTTGTTAGTGAAACTATCGGGCCCTAGCTTCATTTTAATGCCGTAGCACAAACTAAAAAACATATCAGGAATAACTTGCGATCAGTGTATAACACGGTTAAAAAAATAGCATACATAAACATAAACATAAACTAACATACAGAGGGGGTAAAGATGTTCACCACATTGGTACAAGTTTTACTTCGGAAAGGCCAGGACGCTGAATAAATAGACTAAAATAATCAAAATCAGAAAATCTATTAACTAATGGTTTCTATCTAGAAATATTACACTTAGGCTAATTGTTTGAAACAGAAACTTTGGAAGAAAAAAAAAGCAAGAATATGTTGAGAAAGAAGTTAGCATGATGAACTTAACTGTTTTGCACTCTCCCGTGTGAAAATGCGTAACTTAATAGTTACAACACCATACTTAACATTAATAATATTATTCAGCAAAAAGAATTTTGGCCACATAGGCCATATGATGTTCAAATAAAAAAAAACCAAACCTAACGTACATATACTTAAACATTATTATTATTATTATTATTTGTATTGACTGAAAACGTAGCCTGGACACTGCTACGTCTGTATCAGCTCGTAATAACTTCTTTTTATTCGCCTGCACGCAAAGACTATTTGACTCCATCGTACTCAAGTTTCCGGAAAAGAACCTTGATCGACAATTATTTTGCTTCCTGTATGGTTTAAAATGATGAAAAGTATCCTCATCCCCCTTTCTTTCCTGCTCGCCAATGCGCAGCCCCCATATAACCCTCATCTAATGCAAAGAAAATATAGCGGGAGACACATGCAAACTGATGCTGAATTTACTGACACCACGGTTAATGAATTATTTAGTCCCAATGTTAGTGCGAGTATGGTAGATAGTCTCAGTAGCGATCTTTTACATAACTACAATACAGAATCATACCCATGGGACTATGCCTGGAATGCTTCCCGGACGAATACATCAGATATTAGGAAAGGGCTTTGAGAAATTGACCTCGTATACGTATTTCCAAGAATCAATTATTTCCCACGAATGAATTGCATTTCCAAGACTATATGTATACCGTATCAACGATCAATTATTTATTCCAAGACTATACTTATAATAG
>Ga0209092_10001573_pt1 | contig 22014 bp, 15 predicted proteins | sample FraStrMetagenome_FD_187446 | JGI IMG/M metagenome (GOLD analysis project Ga0209092, IMG submission 187446) | Marine eukaryotic phytoplankton communities from Arctic Ocean - Fram Strait ARC3M Metagenome (SPAdes) (version 2) | ecosystem: Environmental > Aquatic > Marine > Oceanic | place: Fram... | reverse complement strand
GCTTCCCTGTGAGGAGGAAGGCTTTGATGATTTTAATTTCATTTATTTTAAAGTCATCTATGAATCGCTACATGCGTATTCATGTATAACTATTAAAATAGCTGCTATATTTTTAATCTAACTATTAAAGTCGCAGCTACAGATTTAATTAGGCGATCGCGTCTAAACGTAGACTAATTTAGCCGGATCATTAACTGTATATTGCACATAATTATCTTTCAACCATCTTTTAATCTAGATAGTCTGTGCATAAGGCAAAAAGATTCAACGTTTCCTTCGTTCTTAATTGGCACTCCTCATTTAATTCATAATCAAATGTAACATATAGAGTCCAAATATTGCAATTAGATCTAGCTCCTTTATTTTCAATAGATGAAGAATAGATTGTCCTTTCATTATCATAAATGATAATACCTATTGTGTTTAGAGAGTAAAAATAAAAGAAATAGAAAAATCTATCCTCTGGATTTAGATGGTTAGATTGTCACTTATAAAATCCTGATTTGATCATCATAAATTGATGTGATTATTCGGAACAATCTCACACTCCCTGATGAAAATTGTGTTGATAAATCACCATCCCATGATGAATTACCTCAGTTTAACGAATAAGTTCTGAGGTAGAGGTTTTGTAAACACATCCCCTCTTTGATTAACCGGCTTGATCGGTAGCACTTTCCCCTTTTGACATACAATCTAAAATGGTGGAAAACCTGGTCAATATGTTTTGTCCTTGGTCTCATCTTTGGAAGACAAGCCAATTCCAAAGCACCTTAATTATTCTCAAACGCTTAACAGTGAATTTGAGGAACAGTTGAGAACACATTGAAGTTTTGCCTTCTCATTTCTCTAAGAAGATCCATTACTGGAATTGTCTCCCTCCTTAAAGCCTGACTTAATGCCATGTATTTGCATGTCGTTGTGCTTAAACCTCGAAGAGTCTGGAGTTTAGAGGTCCATATGAGCAGGCAATTAGCAAAGGCAACGATATAACCCGATCCTGATTTTGAGGTACTACTTTTATCAATTGGAATCTACGTCTGCATAAACATAAAAAAATGGTTATTTTTTGGTTGAATAAATATACCTTGGTTTCTTGTCCCCATCAAGTATTTTCCTATATACTCTACAGCTTGCGTGTGCAAAATCTTCGGGTCTTCACAGAATCTTGTGCACTGGTATACGGTGTAGCTCATATCTGGACGGGTGCTTATTTATTTAAACTTAGCAAGTTTTTTATGTTCAAATTTCTTTTTACGTATGAAGTATCAGTCAATCGGACCCTCGGACCTTAGCAACACCAAAATCAATAACGAGAAGGAGATCAGGGACAATCGTACCACCCTACTCAGCCCGGGTACACTATTATCAGGAAGCTACTTAAACATGGCCATCCAAGAAATAAGGAAACATGTACAACCTTCTACTTATATTGTAAGCCCTGAGGCAATGGACTACCTCGCGGATGCTTACAACTCATCCACTTGGAGAACCATCGACAGAACGTTTAGGTCCACTGGGGTTCAACACAGCAGCCCAAATGGAATATATATCATACCCAGATTTTCAGGATCTACAGAATGCGTTCATTGGTCCCTTATTGTAGTGGAAAAAGGAGCAATGGGATGCAATGACACGAACATTGATTTGCTGAGGAGAGGAGGGGTGCTGGGCAGAGAGTTCCAACAATTTAAGGGAATCTTCCAAGGAAAACGAAATTTCAGTTGGACTGTCACCCAGAGCTGAAAGCAAACTGAAATGGAATGCGGATTCCGGGTCATTATGGGAATAGCGACCACCTGCAACTGCTTGCGTGAGGGAAGGACATTTTTTGAGAGCATCAGGGCTGCAACCATGCTCGCCGCCGGCAGGGAGGAATATTATTCTTCCAAAAGGAGTTTTGACGGGACCAATATCATCTATGGGTCAAGCGAATGGGCAGCGCAAAGGGAAGTCGAACACAGACCGGCACCTGATACGGAAATGCCAACAGGGATACAGCCAATAGAGACGACAAATAGGAAACGGAGACGCAGGACGAGGAAAAGAGGGAAGCCCGTCAAGCGCAATAAAATAACGTAATTGAGACTTCAACTTTATCGGATATTCACTCAAAACATGTTAAGTCATCTTTTTTCTGCTCGATTCACAAATGAACCACGATTCTAGTGAAGTTGAAAGATCGATACGATTGGTAGGATGGTTACTGGCGTCTCCCCTTGATATTAGCTTCGGGCTATCCAAGTAAGGATTAGACCCTCTTCGTGAGGACAGTCATGATTCTACGCGGCATCGTGCAGATCAACGGACCGTCACAGGACGTAGGGACTGATAACACGAAAAACTATATCATACCAAACAAACAAACAAACAAACAAACAAACAAACAAACAAACAAACAAACAAACAAACAAAAAAACGTGTGAAGTATCAATATCAACAAGCAATAAATTAATTTGTCTGATTGCATCTAACTAAATCATATAATTACATGAAAAAAGTTTGTTTACAAGGCAATTTGACCCTACAAGGGAAAGTAATAGGCATGATTTTCTTAGATAATTTTTAACTATTTATTTGAATGTTATGAATATTACCATGTGATTCATTCATCAACATACTCATTTTGTGTAGAAATCTACCTTAAAAAAGTACTCATTTTATGGGTATTCAGTATTAAAACTATTTCATGGAAGGGGCATTGTGCCCGCCCTGGTAATGGGGGGCCACAGCCGATTTATTTGTTTTGGAAATTCTGAAGAGACCTATTCTGGACGAACTTGACATTCTATCGGCAGGTGCTATGAAATACTGTTTGAAAACAATTTTGCCAGTTATCTTTGTGAACCATGGTGCAGGACCAATGCATTTACACGGTGGTCACGACGATGCTATAAAATCACACCTTCTTCACGTTGGCTCGAAATTCGCTGAGGAAGAAACTAAACCAAAAGCAATACTTGTCATAAGCGCACACCATGAATCAGAACCCTTCTTAATGGTTTCTTCCGATTTGGTCCCTTCAGAATACCCAGATGAGCAATATCTTTCTCCAACTGATATTAATCTTTCAAAAAGAGTTCAGAATCTGCTGGTAGAAAATGAAATTCCGTGCGAATTCGATCCCAATCATGTCTTGGATCATGGCTCTGTTACTCCTCTTTTGATAGGATTTCCTAAACATGATATTCCAGTTGTATCTTTATCAATTCACAAATCAATGGATCCGCAAAAGCACTTAAACATAGGCAAAGCTTTACAACCTCTCAGAGAAGAAGGTGTTTTGATAATGGGCTCTGGTATGTCTTTTCATAATCTAAGTTCTTTATTTTCGAAAAAGTTGGTTAATGGACCAACGTTGGGATATGAATTTGATCAAAAATTAACTAAAATAATAACATCACCTGATCCAGTTCTTCGTAATGAAGCTTTAAAAGACTGGGAAAAGTTTCCAGATGCACGTAAAGTCCATCCCCATGAAGACCATTTGATGCCACTTCTAGTTATTACCGGTGCAGCTGGATCAGATATAGGTACTCAAACTGATTCGTTCGTCTTTATGGGAGCCTCTGTCTCGGGGTACTCATTCCCATAATATTTGAATTATTCTCCATCCTCTCAAGAGACTCAATTTTATTTCTTCGATTATTCCGAGATCAAACGATGCGAATTAGGATTTAAATAGAAAAAAAGTATCAACTTCATCTGGAAACTTCATGATTTTATTTTTTCATAAATACCATCCTTATAAATGGGGACAAAAATTAAAACAATTCTCTTTGTATAACGTGATGAATGTAACTACTCAAAGTACGAAGTAGCTTCTATTTATCATTCTTTTGCACAAACAGTGCAGTTTTTGACACGAGTTTGTAAAATTACATATATTTACTATGGTTTCATAGTTTCTTCTTTTACCTCTAAAAAATCATGACATTTCAATTCTAAAGTGCATCCAAAGTATTTATTCAATTGGCTGTTGAAAATTCAAAAAGAACTTAGGTTTTCCTAAGAGAGATTCTTTCTTGAGTCAAAACAAAATTGATGCAAATAACTAAGCAATAAGACTGCCTCGTTCATTATCAATTGCAGTGAAACTTCGGAAAGATTTTCGAATAGCACCAATACTTTTGAGATTCTTCTCTTTCATATAGCCTCCAACACGGAAAACAAAAGCAGCGAAAATAGTCATGAAGGCAATAATTCCAAATCCAATAGAAACTGCTAGCAAAGGTTTAAATACAACGTTGCGCGTTGATTCACTTTGTGGAACGTATGTATAATTCAACTGAACTAGTTCAGCAGTTCCACCAAAATCACAAGTTGCTCCCTCAGCGCGATGATTTTCCCAGTACTCGGAATATAGCTTGTTTGCCTCTTGCAAGAGAGCTTCTCCTGTTAAATTATTCATAAACTCTACATAATTTTTTGTTCCACGAACGTTGAGGATATACTTACAGCCACTGCGGATATCCTTTTCAAGCACATTATCCTTCAAAGCGCATTTGTACTCCCCTTTATCTTCTTTGGCACATGCATCCAAAATATCATCGTCTTTAGTATTCTCAGGATCTAGCCACCCCTTTTGCAAAGAAAGCAAGAAACTCCACTGAGGATCCTCCAGTTCCGTCCGGAAATTCCAGAAATAAAATCCATGTCCAATGCCGCTAAAATTTTGAGAATTTGATAAAGATTGTGAGATGGTGTATTAAACTATTGGTGAAAAGCAAAGATACCGAAAATTACCTGAATGCATTCAATTTTTTCTGAGCTAGTAGCTTCATTACATTATTAGTATCGTCGAGGCTTGGAGGAGCATTTGGTGGTGCGTGCATGTAAGTATTTCCGCCGGATTCGCTAGTTTCCTTACTCCAATCTCTACCTACAGGACACATACCCCAAGATGGCCCACTCATCCCAGTTCCAAAAGGACCTTGGATTGGCTTATTAGGATCTACTGGTGTTCCAGGTTGATCGGGGCCCATATATGGAGCTGGACAATTGATATATTTACAAGGAAGCATAGGGTATCCACTAAGATTATCATTGAAACCATTTAACCACATCGCACAGTTGCTATGATAGTCAAAATGGATCATAATTACGTTAATTATTTGAAAAAGAACAAACCTGTTGAAATGCTGAATAAAATAAAAATCATACTTACTCGGTAGCAAGACTCCATTCTCCCACAATCACAGGACCAAAGGAATTTTCAATTGCTGCAATTCGATCCTTTTGATTACAAGCATCCATGAAAAAGTTCTCGCGACTAGAGGGGAAATTCCAAGCTTGGTAAATATGAGTATCCATAGCTCTATCTGGACAACCGGACATGAATCCACCCCAAACATTGGGATCGAGACGGAAACTGTCATGAATAATGTATTTCCAGTAAGGTGCAGCTGACTTCATGATTAAATAACCTTCCCAATAAAAACGCTTCAGCAGATCGATTGGAGTGTATTCCCAAGGTTCATTTACGGGCTCTAATCCATACACGGCAGCATGATCTTTATAGGTATCAACAATTATGCGAATCGCGTCCAGGGTATGATCTACATTATCTTTATTGTGTGTAACATATTTAGTTGAAGTTGTGTCAAATTCACCCTGCAAATGAAAAGCGAAGTGTAAAAAAGAAAAAAGTTAAGATGAAATAGATAAAGAGCAAAGTCTATGACAAAGAGAGTAATCTTACCATCCACTCTGCAGTTCTAATAGGCCAGTGTTCGAACTAAAACATTGAAAAAGTTAGCTTTTTGAATTTTGAGTTCGTGGACACATTTCCTTCTTATTCTTACCGTTACAAGACCTTTTGGATACTCATTGATAGTTGAAGTCCATTCGAATCCCATTTGCTGACCAGAGTTGTCGAAACCATTCTGGCTTCCCTTAACTCCATGTATATCGATCAGGACAGAAAGACCATATTTTTCTGCCCAGTCTAGGAGTTTATCAACATAGTCAGTAGCACCATCAGTACAGCCAATATAAGGACCTTCAAAGCGAAAAGATATGATATTTTGATTATTTAGTTTTTTCCTCAAATCAAAACGATGCAAATGAAACTTTAAGAAATACTCACCATAAGGCTTGTACATCCAATCTCCTACCGGCAGACGAAGAGAATTGATTTTTCCCACCTCTGCTAATTCCTGAATGATATCTTCTGTCACCCATGTGTCCCAATGTCTTCGTAGCTGTTTGTTACCTTCTTCAGGACCAAGAACTTTACAAAAGTTATAAATATCACCAGCTGCTGTTTTTTCGTTTCCTCCAAGAAATTGGTAAAAGAGAGAAGGCGTAATCCAGGGCTCGAGGACTAACCACCCACCAATACAAACTCCACGAACTTGATCATTGAATGGAGTAGCATGCTCATCAGCCCAACACTTCATGGTTGTATTGTCAGCGAGGAAATGATCGAATTGAATAAATTCATCATCCACCGCTGGCAGTGCAGAATTTTCATGTGGTAAATGTATCAAAAGTGATACGAATAGCATCGATTTCATTAGGGTGTGATTCCCAACTAAGATTGTCATGATATTTACAGGTCCTCTTAGTTAACTGATGTGCTTTTGTTTGAAGTTTTGTAGTTTTGAAGTTTAATGATATTTCGGAGAAGTGTCAAATTTTTTTTAGTATACTTTTTCCAATGAATACATGCGTGTTCGGTCATAGCAACGGCTGTATGTTTATTTTCATATTCAAACACACATAGATATGACAAATGTCATACCCTTATGCTTATCCGTATATGTCCCGATGAAATCATTAAATGAAGATTTGCCAATCATTTTCTTAGAAAATCAAAATCAATGTGTTTCATGTCAACTTCTTTCATGAAAATTCGCATGCACTCATCATAAAACTTGTACAAATAGAAAGTACTTACGTAATGATGATGTGTCTACAGTAACTTTAATTGAAACAGCAGTATGTATTCCAATTTTAGATAGGCAAAAACAGATCTGTATGATGTACGCACGTAAGATTCTTTTAATGAATCTAAACAATAATTAAAAGTGAATCCGAACAACTTGATGTGTCAGAGGGATAGGAGTAGGTGACCACATTTTATACAAAATGTGCTTTGACGTGCATTTCTTTAAAAGGCATTTGCTTCTAACCAGCTTCGACTCTCTCTAGAGGCACGGTATGTCTATTGTTTAAACAACAGCAGTCACAAATAAATCATAAGAACCCGATGTGAAACAAGTATTATCCCGATTAATTTTTTTATTCTCAATGAGGGAGGTATATGAATATGCAGTTCTCAATCAAAATGATTCTCGTTATTCCAAATTTCCACTATCATCTGATTCTTTCATTTGTCCAGAAAAATGAATAATGAAAATATGTTCGCAATTTTGTTCAAGGGGGTAAAATCGACTTAGATTTTTGAATTTCAAAATATTCTTATTGACAATATTATACGACGACCACGGATATGAAATTTGAGCAACATGATTATCCAGCGTCTTTATCAAATTAGATATATTCACATGAAAGGGATAATGGAGAAAGTCTTGTGGTTAGATTGCAAGTCACGCTGTAAATCATTGCACTAAAAATGGATAGCAACTATAATCATTGTTCCGGAGAAAGAGGTTTGAATTCAAATGGTATTTTATATCATAGTCGGATGAGATATCTGAAATCAAGAGATGGCCAACTTATTAGAAGCTCCATTGTACGTAAAAAACAAGAGTACAAAAAGATATCACATGAAAAGAAAAATAATTACACACATCATGTAAGCTTTCCTTCACCAGCAGTCGCTCACAAAACTCAGCCTCAGCACTTATCCATACTCTCAAAAAATAAAGCATGCTTGCCAGAAAAATTATTACCTCCAACAGAACTCATGTCTCGTTCACAAGCGTTCCGAAGAGCATGCTTGACAAATCTTGACACATCACCAATAAAAAAAATAAAAAAAATGAAATCGTTACATAGAAAAGTAAAACCTTCGATATTGGCCAAAAGAGAGGAAATATACTCAAAAATTCGTGCAGCAGAAATATCAGCAGAACGAATAAGAAAAGAAGAGGAAAAAAGACAATCCTCATTCGTATCTAGAAATTCAAGATGTTCAGGATTGATTGGAGCAAATGTTCCATCAAAAGTTTTTTTGGGGAGAGAATCAGAAATTTCTATATCTGAGGAAGGAAAAAATATAACTTTAGACAAATTGGATCAGTATGATAATTCTCCCGATATGAAAGAGGTTGATTTGAATTCGAATAATTCCCATGAGAAAGGCTCTTATAAATTTCGAGCGAGAAAGACTAATGAAGAAAACTCAGATGACGACGAGGGTTTTCCTGGCTTGTTTTCGTTTATAAATGACTGGAAACCATGACATACTACTAACTAGTTAGTACTTTGTTCAGCACACATTTGAGATTTTCTTGATAAAAAGATGGATATATTATAAAAGGGCAAAGACAGATTTCAATGCCCTGAATGAATCATGTCGAAACAAAAAAAGTTCAATAACATTTAATTGTTCAATTTTTACACTATGAGGAATGCCTATATTCATAATCTCACATGTTTTTCTTCTAGTAATCGAGTCACAAATTCATATGTCCCAATCGTAACAGCAGCACCAGGAGCACCTTTTCCAAGAGCAACTTGCCAACCCTTCGTCATGTTAGAAATACCTCCTATCTGAGATATCGCCGATAACATATTTTTGGCAGATCCATTTTGTACTAATGTTTTCATTGTATCAAACGGCAGAGCAGCAATCCAAAAAACAACTCCTGATATGGAACCGGATATTATTGATGTCATAAGTGTACCCTCACCAGTGACATCCTCTAAATATTGTTTTCCAAATTCAAAACTTAAGAAGAAGAAACCACAGCCGATGGAATCACGAGCTACAGTAACGCCTGTACCTCTCCAAAGACCAAATATCCCATCTCTTTTTACTATTCGTTGAATAACATCTTTTGGTCCCCGCATGATAGACGAACCTGAGGTGGATGGATGGGCAGTTGATGACAACGCTCTTTTGGCTTTGTTAGACTTTATTTTTTCACCTTTGTTCCATTTGCTACTATGATCATCTCGTTCCAGAGCTAATTTAGAATGCTGTGCTATTAATTGATTTCGAACAAATTCAACAGGAGACACAAACAAAAAGGCATTCACAGCACCCCCCAAAGTACCGCAAATAAAACTATCAGTTAAAGATAGCTTGATTGTGGTATCATTTGGACTTTGTTTTCGTTTGAAATCAAGCAGCAAAGAGCGTGTATATTTGTTTACAGTGAATACAGTTGCTTTGTACACAGCCTGTGCAGATACAGGAAGCGCCAATCCTGTATATAAACTCCGATATCCACCATTTTGAATGGTATGTGAAAAGGCTGAAAAAGGGGATTGAAATGCCTTCTTAGATGCTTTTCCTCCTAATCCCCTGTCATTGCTAGAAGAAGATGCTGCTAGAGACGATTGCATTTTGGTCCTCACTACATCAAATGGGTGAAATATGGATGTGTTGATGACACCAGCAACGCTCCCTGCGACGAGTGAGTTCCAAATTGAATTGTCGGTATTTACTGGCATATCTGGTTGATTTAGAATCAGCAGGAGCTTGTGTCTCTAGAATGGCTAAAAATGGACGAGAAGTGATGATTTTGTGCTTCAATCTATTATGTCTTCATTTTTCATCGGTTGAGATCTGAAAGACCTGTTCTGTCACAATTATGAAAGGGCTCTGCTGTTTGTCAAGAAAGGTAATTAATGAGGTTTTCTTCGGCTGCTACAAAATTATTTATGCAAACGAAAGGCGAAAAGAAAACGGCTGTGACGTAAGAAATAAATACCTTCCTTTCATGAAAAAGTAAAACAAGTATGCTTCATTTTTTTTGCATAGATGGTCACATGTATGAATGAGTAACGTAACATTTCTACGGTAGAGATATAGCCTAGATAAGAAATGGTACTTGGAGATGCGTTAAATTCTATACAATTGCATATTGATGATTAATTTGTGTGGAGAGACGATTGGCAAGAAAAGATTGCTTCCCTGATCGACATCATGCTTCGATTACTCTCACAGCAGGTTCAATGTACCTCACGAAAAGTGACCCTTCCTCGAGCGGCACCTTTCTCAAGTAGACCGACTTACACTCCTCGGAAATATGAGCTGACCACATCGAAGGAAAATCATCTCGTAACACGGGAAGATATGCCGTACCTTCATCATATACCAAATAAACCAAAACCAAAATTTGCTTCTCCCAGAAAAAGAGCATCCAAATTATTTAACAATCTTCAATCAGAAGCAATTCAAACTAGTGCTGAAAGCAAGCCGGATGTATTTGGAGCTAATTTTCGTGTAGGAGATGCGATTGAACTACAAGTTGCCTTTGAAGGTGGTCCAAAAAGCACTCGATTTGATAAGATTCGAGGTGTTGTCATTGCGAAAGAAAACAAAGGTTTATCAGCTAGTGTCAATATATTAGATGTACTAAATGGAGAGCCCGTGGAACGAAAAATTCAGTTGCATTCTCCTCTTGTGAAGAGCTTGAAGCTATTGGAAAAGAACTTTATCTTCAAAGGTAAACGGAAGGTGAAGAGAGCCAAATTGTACTATTTGCGAGACCGCCCAACAACAGGTAAGTTATCCACTTGTTCGTTTAGAACTGCATTTATCCTGTTGGATTTATTATAATTTAACTCTTTCGCGTAATTGTATTGTCGTTTTTTTCATAACAAGAATACCGAGTTACGAAGTAAAAAATAAATTTTTTTATGTTTGAAAGAATAATGCGATCCGTTTGAGTTTATCATTTTTGGAGTCCTTACTTCTATGAATCCAATCTTCAAACTATGTTGGAAAATATACTAATTATCAGAAGGAAGCCAATTTTCGTTTGAAATACACAATGACACCCATGTTTTCCATGTTTCTTGTAAAGCAAAATTTGAACAAATGCAGTTGGACAACGAAATAGTGTCTTGTCCATTTTCATTGTTTCTCTTCGACATTCAGTATCATTTTTTAAGCTTAAAGCACATCACAATCTGCGTATTTCTGCATTAATCCAGTCACTCAATAAATGCTCACAATCATCTTTTAAAAGCTTCACTACAAAGTTTCCTTTCTTTTGTGTACTGGTACATATAGTTTTTTTTCGAGTAAACTTTGCATTTTATCTTCTTGTTTATGAACCATTATCTCAAAAGTCGGGGTAATCTTTCATCTCTAGAATTATATGTTTCGGACTATTTTTAAGTGAATGTCAATACTTTTTGTTTTATCCCACATATAATCCATGGGCTTTGTCATAACGTGCTCCGTAATCATTCCATACTTTTCAGCGCAGATTTGGAAAAACGCGTCATCCTCTTCTTCACAACCGGGTATGTGATGAGCGTATGTAACTATTGCCATTCCATGAAGAGGATGCAATAACTCATGCAAGGATTTTGCTAAATCTTGATGAGTTCGGTGCATCCATAAACATTCTGATAAGATTGCAACATCAAAATAAAATTTATTTTGGTCTCTATCCATCGATTTGATTTGGTTCCCTTCCATACGCACATTATTTGTGAAAGTGTTTAAAGCAAAATCTTGAACACTTTTTGTATTCTTTCCCCATTCGTGACCTATAACACCGACTCGATTCATTAGATGCATATTATTATTTTTCACTTTGTAATCATTCTGTAAATTTTTTTCATGGATACATTCCCAATTCCATCCAACTGTCTCTTTCAATGCGTGAATAACACCATCATCAGGATAATCTGTTATGATACTAATGGAACTACCTTGATTCAAACACACTAAAGAAGGTAAGGCCGTTCCAGCTCCTAACTCAACTGTGCATTTATTTCGGATCAAATCTGAATTTTCATATAAATAGGTTGCCAATAGCTTTGAACCACTCCAAACTTTATGAGCAAACAAGGTCCCTGTGTCAGGTGGTGGACGAAGATGATATGTTTGTTTTCCTATAGTGGTATGTTCGATGAAGTCATTCTCATCTTCCTCATCGGAATCATCATTGCTTTGAAATAGATCAAACAAATTTTCTCCATCATCATCTGTATTCAGATCATTATGATTCTTGATGTCGTTGTTTGCTTCTGCGAGTAGTTTGGATTCTAAGGATGTTGTTTGGTATGCTCGTGGACGAAATTCATTTGGGATTTGCTGCCAATATTTTCCATCAAATTTTTGTGGAGTATTAACATGTTCAGCTGTTGTCGTCATATCAATCTATAACGATTAATGAAATGGGTGCAAGAAAGAGATAAATTTATTTAGTGAAGAACAAGGTTTTGTTCTTGATTAAATGGTGTGTATTGGTGAGGAGGGTTCAACAATTTTATACTCAACTAGAGGTTATGAGCCACTTTACTACTATATTTTGAATAAATACCCACATCTTTTCTTTCATTTGTACATTTCAACAAATATAACCTCAACATAAGAAAAGGAAACAAAATTTATTGAACAATTTCATTTGCTCCTATCATCTATAGTGTGTAAGCTTTGAAAATTGATTGTTCTAATTTATGTGGTGGCATTCCATATAGATTGAAGTCTTAAAGGTGCTGTCCCATCAACAAGACTACCAATTTCCATTGGTGGAAAGTGTTCTCTCAACGTTTTTACTTCGTTAGAATGAATCCGTCTCATTATGTCATTACAACTAACTTGATCAACGGATGTATATCCCATTGCACCAATAATGTCTACAGCACTCTGAACTGTTAGCTTTTGATAATTATATACTCTTGCAGCTTTATCTTCTGGAACCAGTCCGTGCATCAACTCCTTATTCGTTGTTGCTATCCCTGTAGGACATTTGTTAGAGTTGCATTTTAGAGCCTGAATACATCCCAAACTCATCATAAATCCACGTGCAGAATTAGTAACATCAGCACCTAAAGCAAGGTTTTTGACAAGCGAAAATCCATTTGTAATCCGCCCCGAAGCGATAATAGATACTTTGTCCTTTAGTCCAGCTCCAACCAGCATATCCCGAACAAATACTAATCCTTCTTCTAGAGGTAACCCGATGCTATTTGAAAATTCAGGTGGTGCTGCTCCAGTACCTCCTTCAGCACCATCTACTGTAATAAAGTCAGGTCCAGTTTCCATCTCAACAAAAGCTTTGCATAATGCTGCAACCTCGGAAGGTTGACCTACACACATTTTGATACCAACTGGTAAGCCACCACTGAGCTCTCGTAGTAAAGAAATGAAATCTACTAATTCATAAGGAGAATGAAAGGCAGAATGAGATGATGGGGAATGACAATCTGCTACTGGTGGAAAAGGTAATTTTCTAGCATCTGCAATTTCCTTGGTGATTTTCGATTTTGGTAAAAGTCCTCCATGGCCTGGTTTTGCTCCCTGGGATAGTTTAATCTCAATCATTTTCACTTGTCCATTTGCTTCCTGGAGTGTATCTTGAAAACAAGTTTTATCAAAAACCCGATGACTGTCTCCTGTACCACATCCAAAATATCCTGTCCCAATATTCCAACACAAGTCTCCTTCATTTCGTCGATGATATTGAGATACTCCTCCTTCACCGGTGTTGTGACTAAAATTTCCTAATTTTGCTCCATTATTCAATCCTAATATAGCATTTTCAGAAATAGCTCCATAACTCATCGCAGAGATATTCAAAATACTTGATGAATACGGTTTTTGACATCCCCATTCCTTAACACCAATAGTGTGTCTAGCATTCTCTACAGGAACGTGTTTAGGAAACATAGAATGGCAAGCCCATGTAGCGTTGATATCATATAAATTTCGCCTTGTTCCAAACGCAATCGTATCATTGACATTTTTGGCCCGTTGATAAATTTGTGCCCGATGAAGCCTATCAAAGGGAGTTCCATCTTCATCAGATTCGACTATATATTGACGTATCTCAGGTCGAATGGTTTCCATGATATATCGTAAATTTCCAATCACTGGATAATTTCTCCGAACAGAATGACAAGTTTGATTAATATCCGATTCTCCAATTTTAAAGTAGGCAGCTGTTCCACCTACAAGCATCGCTGCTGGAATTGATGATGTCGAAAAAAGAGTTTCACATGTATATGCCGTCATTCCTGTTGCAAGCACACTAGTAGCAACCATGCCTATAGAAAAATAAATGTTATTCAAAGTAAATCATTTGGATAGAAAGTATTCCTGAAAAATTGTGCACCAGTTCTTGCGATGACTTGTAACCTACCATAACCAACTTTTCGATAAACTTGTCTATTCCATCCCTCAATGAAATCCGGAAAAGTATGCCCAACATATGCATTGACTTTCTCACTGGTCCAAATATCAGCTTTCTTGCTTTTCTTGGGTGTAGATTTGCAACTACTTGTGACACATCGTAGACTTTTCGCTAAAAGTGCATCTTGTAGGACACCATGATTGATTCTTGAACGCAATGAATAATGATAAGTTCTTACGGTAACCAATGACGCCATTTTCTATTTTGAAAATCGGAGGGTATTTTTTTGTTATGCTACTTTGACTAGTTTGGAATTAAGTTGATGTGATGCTTCTCTCTTTTCCTTCGCGTGTCAACAAATGTCATGTCATGCAGTTTATTGGAAAATTCCTTGATGGCTTGCAAAACAATTTGAGTTCTCATGAGTCCCGCGTAATAAAAAAGGTCATGATTGAAATGAATAACTTCCTTCATCAGTATACGTATATTGCATGAGACTCGACATTTGTTTTTATTTAGACAATTTATGAATAGAGTACTCATAAATAAGTCGAACGAAACCTTATTCGTTAACGGAAAAGCTTAAACTTTAGAAACAAATGGTTAACTCCAATTCCAACGGTAAAATATGATAGAGTTAATATGGTATGTTTGTTATTATAATTATCATCTCAGACATTTATTTATACCTCATGCCATAATTTCAACAGACATCGTTTGCAACTCCATTCAGACTAAGAAGAAAGATTTGAGAGTGAAACAAATATGAAAATTAAGTTCACGAGAAAGCATATCTAACGTGGAACCACAATTCATTCTAAATTGAAGAACATGAAATCTTCTAAACCTCATCATAATGAACGATACGAGGAATTGCCAATCAAAATTCGTCGAGTCCTTCATGAAACAGGCAACTTACAATACACAGAAGGTGATGCATCGATTGCTACAAACATCCCTTTGCGGTATAGTGCGAACTCGAAGCTAAATCAATCTTTTTCGAATTCTATTGAGAGTTCAAGCGATGTTTCTATTAAGTCCAGTTACTCTACAATATCCAATGTGCTGTCACCCTCGATCACTTCAAGTAGTAGTGAATACAGTTCATCAAGCGTCCAAAAAAATAATAATAATCTTGGATTGAATCGCTTTTTGAATCGATCAAAACACAGATCTATCAGACAGAGGTTATCTACTGATGAAAATCAAGATCCATTGGCTCTTTTGAACAAAAATGTGAATAATATGACAATACAGAGCAACACCAGCAATAAGAGTGCAATTGAAACACCTAAACATTCCAGATCCATGATAAACCATCAAAAGGAATTGGTCAAAGCGATTGAAAGCATCTCCAATGAAAAACATCAAGCTATTGCCAAAGGTGCTAATGCTATAGTTTTGCAATTATTTGCTTCCGAGGATTCCAAGAAAATCTTTGAAAAAGTTAATCTAGATTTCGAAACCTATTTATCAACCCAAAGCATCAATATCCCTAGTCGCACTATTGAAAAATCTCTACGTGTCGCTATGCTTGTGATTAAAACTGCATACTCCACTTTTTCAGAAACAAATAACAAATTTGAGAATCAACTTACTAATGTGCCATTGTCCCGGTGGAAGCAATTAGTTTCGGAATCAATATTTTATATCACGGGAAAAAATAATCTGAACAAACTCCCAAATGAAAACTTACACCAAGTAAAAAATGAAAAATATCTTTTGTTGAATTCGTTACCGGTTTCTTCCATATCCAAATACACTGCTATGATATTCGCAGCTATAGATGCTATTGTCATTGTTTGCTCATCAGTACTTCGATATGATCAATCCTATCAATCCACTGCGATGATGGCGTCCAAAAGTTTATCAAGCAGCTCAAGCTCAAGTAACGACCAGCAAACAGAAACCAATATTTTATCTCAAACAAAAATTTCTTCAGTCTCTGATAGAAAATTGACAAAGAAAATTCTTCCACATGTAAATGTAGGCAAATCGAAAGACCCTCATATACCATTACGAAGCAATAGTTTTGAAGATAATAGAACTGCTCTGATAAAGAATGCAGATCAGGATTCACCCTCTCTTCAAAAATCTGGAAGATTCTTGTTTGCACTGCGTAACACAAAATTGACGAAGAAAAATACGGAAAACACTAAATTGAAACAAAATAAAACAAAATCACTGAAAAAGATCCTTCAAGTGAGTGAAGGAAGTGAGACAAGAGATAAGAAATACCAGAAAAAAATCAATGAAAATGTTTCAAAAACTATTCAAATTGATGCTAAGATGGCGGTCAAAGCAGTCTCTATGAATTCGGCAAAGGCCAGACCCAGAGCACAAGTCCATCGATTAGGGAAAAACTTCATCAGTAAAGTTGCCGGTGATGAGGTAGAGATCATACTTTTAAATCCGCAAAGGAGCAGGCACAATAGATAGGCTTTACTCATTAAAACACTGTGTTATTACATAATAACATAAAAATTTTACATGTTGAATGCGTTTTGAAAATTGTTGTAAGTAAAAAATTATATCATTCCTTTGGTCAAATGCAATTACCGACACCATTATTACTATGTTTTGACAAAAGGAGTAGACATTGAAACGAAAAAAATTGATTGATGAGTTGAATGTTTTCTTTCACCGTACTGATCTACCTTACTCATATAATTCATCGCCTCATTCAGATTGTAATCGATGATTCAAACTATAATCTCCTATTTTTGGTTTCATAAACAATGTAGCTATTCTTATTTCTACTTTAAATTCCAATTGTCTCCAACGCATTTGTTCTATCAACAAGTGCATTGTATTCTCGCATCGATGCTAGCAAGTTGAAGACTCCAGCAAAAATTGCACTTTCTTACTTTACGTGACACCTGCTCTTGCACTTTTCCAGAATCAGTTCTCTCTGTGTCTTTCATCTGCGACCATGACTAGTATAAAGCTTCGGTGAAAGACAATCATCTAGTTCCACTTACTAAAAAAGTTTTAATATGTTCATTAGGCTTTGACTGGAGTATCTTCCTCCTCTTTCTCTAAAACGAATTTTTCTCCTTTATGATCTTCCCATGAGTCTATGGCACAATTACATCTCTGGCACACGTCTCCGTGAGGTAAATCCATTTTCCCGACTTGTTCGTCATAGAACCAACAACGTCCACATTTAGTACCCGATGCCTTCCTGACCCCTACAGTGAAGCCATTATCAGTTTCTGTTGCTATATATTGTTCATCACATGCAGCTTTCACTTCATCTTCCGATTCAACCAAAGTAACCTTTGTTTTTATAACAGAGCATATTGCTTAGTTTTCTTATATTGAAAAATTAAGAGTTATACAATGAAATCGTATTTTTACTCACCTGTGATAACATAAGAGCAGTCCTAAGATCGTCCACACCGTTTGTTTTCACTGGAGGATAGATTAAATTCTTATCATTTTCAAGTTTCTTGAGAGTTTGACGAGTCTCCTCATCCGCAACAAAAACAAAGGCTGCGGCGTCAAGGGATGCCCCAATTAATTTATCATTACGTGCAACTTCCATGACTTTGTTCACATCATCGCGTAAACCACGGACCATAGACCATTGATCTACATCATACTCTGGGAACTCCATGAGGTGAGTGGGCCAACCTCCTTCGAACACACTTTCAGTTGTTACCTCATAAGGTAAGTTTTGCCAGATGTCTTCTGCCATATGAGGTAAAACTGGTGCAACTGCCTTCGCAAAACCTTCAAGACATGCATGAAGGACAGTTTGACAACTTCTTCTCCTTGCATCGTCAATTGAAGAGATATACAATCGATCTTTCGCAATATCGAGGTAGAAGTTTGACAAGTCAGCAGAGGCAAAACGAAGAAGTTCTTGTATGGCCCGATTGAATTGATATTCATCAGTTGCTTCATCTACCTCCTTGAGTGTAGCTGAAAGAGTTCCTAACATCCACTTGTCCATTGATGGGAGTTCTTCGTATGGTACTGCGTTGCTATTTTCCCCAGATGGGGTAAAATCAGCAAGATTGCCGATCAAATACCTTGCAGTATTTCTAAATTTACGGTAACTTTCAAAAGTTTGTTTAATGATCCCGTCCCCGATACAAACATCACCTGAGTAATCTGAAGTGGCCACCCAAAGTCTTAGCACATCTACGCCGTATGCAGGTTGCTTTTTCTTATTATTACCTCCTTCAATGACATGTAATGGACTCACAACATTTCCCAACGATTTCGACATTTTGAATCCTTTCTCATCCAAAACAAATCCATGGGTAAGGACAGTTTTATAAGGTGCCCTTCCTTCTGCAGCAACGCTGGTTAATAAACTACTTTGGAACCATCCACGGTGTTGGTCGCTACCCTCCAAGTATAAATCAGCGGGGTAGGCTAATTCGTCTCGAGATTGAGCTACTCCAGCCCAGCTAGATCCAGAGTCAAACCAAACGTCCATAGTATCTGTTCCTTTTTTCCACTTGTCTGCTTCATCCTTGTACTTATCAGGTAGTAAATCAACTTCATCTAGTTTCCACCAAGCATCGCTTCCTTGCTCCGCAAAGATCTTTTGAACATGGTCAAGGATATCTTCATCTAGTAGAACTTCATTTCCAGTGTCCCTGTCGTAAAACACAGGAATGGGGACTCCCCAAGACCGTTGACGAGAGATGCACCAGTCGCCTCGCCCTTCCACAAAAGAATTAATTCGATTCTTTCCAACTTCTGGTACCCATCGCACCTATGAAAATATTGAAAAGAGTCAGTTTCTATTTTTGAATAAAAAACAAAAGATTTCTCTTTGAACGCGGATTATTTCCTCAGACAAAAATATTGAAGACCGTTTGTTGTCAGTGTTAAAAAGCTCGATTGTAATTTGTCGCAGCATTGATGGATCATATCCATCTCTGACCCTCAGGATAACTATTTCTTCATCCAACAAAGTAAGATCTTCAAAAATTTCTGGCATTTTCTGTGATAAAATTCATTGTATTGGATCTTGAGAATGCTCAAACCAATCTTCATACGCAATATCTTTCAAACAAAATTCCAAAATAGGACAAACATACTATTTTCCAACAAAACAATACTGCAAAGTATATTCTCCGAGATCAAAAGTCGTCAGTTTTATCTATTGTAATTTCTCGCAGCATTGCCGACACTTAGTCAACTCTGACCCTCAGGATAACCATTTCTTCATCCAACTATATTGATCTCAATTAAAAAGCCTTATGAAAAGAGGCACCTCTAGCTTGAAAAGTGTGGTACTAATTCAACATTAAATGTCGTCAGTGTTAAAAAGCTCGATTGTAATTTGTCGCAGCATTGTTAGCACAAGACTAACTCTGACCCTCAGGATAACTATTTCGTCATTCGACATGTTGAATAGAATACCACACAATCAAGGCCTAATTCTTCAAATCTGTCCACACAGGAAAACAAACACAAACAAACTAAATATCTATTTCACTCTATATGAAGAAGGGAGCAGAGAGATAACTTGACCTCGCCATAAACATCTTCCTCTTGATACAGGCCCTCACAAAGATAAAGATAAATGTACTCACCTCGTCAACAGCTTTCAAAGCATCGTCCCTAAATCCTTCCACACTTGCAAACCATTGATCGGTTGCTCTGAAAATGGTTGGTTTTTTAGTTCTCCAGTCATATGGATACTTATGGTTATAATCCTCCTGCATCAAAAGGGCACCCTTCTCCTGCAATGCGTCAATCATAGCAGTATTACCTTCTCCAAGAACAGGCAGTCCAACGAATTTTTCTCCTGCTTCAATTGTAAATTTCCCTACGTCGTCTACGGGTGAAAGTAGGTCCAAACCATATTTGAGACCAGTTAAGTAATCCTCTTGACCATGTCCTGGAGCGGTATGGACCAGACCAGTACCTGATTCAGTTGTAATATAGTCTCCACCAGCAATTACAGGTGACTTTCGCGGATAAAGAGGGTGACTGTAGGTTGTTCCGATAATTTCAGATCCGGCAAGAGTTGCAAGGGTTGTGAATGATTGTCCTTCAGGAAGACTAAATTTTGCCTATAATTTTAGGGATGAAGAAGGAAGTATGTTAGGTTTGTTAAAAAAGTGTTGATAACGTATGATTGTGTTTAAATCGATACGAAAGGGAACATTGAAACATAAATGTAAGATTTCTTACCGCTAATGATTTTTGTAAGTCATCTGCAACAAGAATCCGTCCAGTCTTCTCGTGTTCTACTACAGCATAAGTCAAGTCAGGATTCACAGCAACTGCTAAGTTAGCTGGCATTGTCCATGGTGTTGTTGTCCAAATAGCAACCTTCAATCCATCCTTAAATTCACTCAAAGCATCGGAAACTTCATCCACCTCAAAGGCCACGTAGATACTCTTACTGACATGTCCTTCCGGATATTCCAATTCTGCTTCCGCCAAGGCTGTTCTAGAACTAGGACTCCAATGGACTGGCTTTCTTCCACGAAAAATGTAACCCTTTTTGTACATTTCTCCAAAGACACGAATTTGAGCAGCCTCAAATTCAGGTTGTAAAGTCATGTAGGGCTTATCAAAATCTCCAAAAACACCGTATCGTTGGAAACTCTCTGATTGTTTGGATACAGTGTCTAACGCAAATTCTGTGGCCTTCTCACGGAGTGTCACAGGAGTCAATTTCTGACGTTCTTTACTTTTGATGGTCTGCAGTACTTTGAGCTCAATTGGAAGACCATGACAATCCCATCCAGGTACATAGTGAACTTGTTTTCCTTTCAATACTTGTTTGCGATTGATGAAGTCTTTTAGGAGTTTGTTGAGAGCGTGCCCAATGTGCAGATCTCCATTTGCATAGGGAGGTCCATCATGAAGTACGAATCGTTCTGCTCCCTTTTCTTTCGCTGTTTCTGAGAGTTTATCATAAAGATTGATTTCTTTCCAAAAGGACTGCAGTTCTGGTTCACGTTTGACGGCATTGGCTCTTTGAGAAAATGGTGTTTCTGGTAGAATGATAGTAGGGGCATAGGCATTTTTTTGTCTCTTGGGTCTGGGGGCTAGTTTGTTTAAGATATTATGAAAAGTGAGCGCATAAGAATATCCATGACGTTTTCCAAGAAACGTATGTATTAAAAAGTAAGATTTGTGATATATTGTAATGAAATGTCAAACATACAGATGTGCTGCTCTTACCTCCTTTTCCTTTGGCATTCATTGTGACCATACCCCTTCGGACGGAGGATCGAGCAGCATTATTCAAGGTAAAGGAGGAGCTCCCAGAAATTGAGAGTGCTGATATGAGGAACATAGTGGCTCCAACTCCTGATATCTTCATTATATATTTGTCTTCTTTAGTTGTAATGAAGGAATGGATTTATGTTGATCAATCTGAATCTAACTTTGGTTTGAAAAAGATGTTTATACTGTAGACTACAATAAAGGAAGATTGTTAAACCAAGGGAAGGTGAGGAGGTATGAGTGGTGGGAAGATACAATTTGTGCACAATCCTCCGTACTCAGATAAATACTTCAAATGGAACTCATACAACAGCAGAACAAGAAGATCGATGAGATGAACATGAAACTGACGTTCATATTTTTCTTAAAAGAACACATCATAATATATGTAACATTCGCTACTTCTTACTGCAATCCAACGTACTGAAAGAGTAATTCTTAAAGCTGATATCCCATTGTTGAATGGATGACACCTATTTGCAAGGGCTGATTCAATAAAATAAAATTTTGTATGGACGAAGTAAGGTAATAAAATGTATCTATCAAAGTACGTACTTTTCAATCACCTATGCAA
>Ga0209092_10001571_pt1 | contig 22029 bp, 19 predicted proteins | sample FraStrMetagenome_FD_187446 | JGI IMG/M metagenome (GOLD analysis project Ga0209092, IMG submission 187446) | Marine eukaryotic phytoplankton communities from Arctic Ocean - Fram Strait ARC3M Metagenome (SPAdes) (version 2) | ecosystem: Environmental > Aquatic > Marine > Oceanic | place: Fram... | reverse complement strand
AACAGATGCAGATTATGATGCTTTAGACCTAGGTTATGGAAACTTTAGCTCTATGGAAGATGCAAAAGCAAATTTACCTGGTTTTTTGTCAGATAAGTATCCAGCATGGGGTGCAGAATCTTTAGCATCAGTAACGTTTAAGTTATATAGCCCAATTAAATTTGAAACTTACACAGCTACAGAGGCAGATTATACTACCTTTGGCGCTACTAGTTTAAACACAAGTTCAGATTTTAATAATTTTTTAGGAGCCCAATTTCCATCAGAAGCAAATGGTACAGTTGTAGAATTAACATACAACACTTTAGCGCCCCAAATTGATTATACTTTAACTGAAGAAGATTTTGATTCAGTTGGGAACGGACAATACAATAATTTCGATATTAGATCTGGTAGAGCAGAAGAAACTTTAGAATCGAGAAGAGCTAAAATAGAAACTATTCTATTAAACAATTTTTCTGATGCAGCTGTTGGTCAACAATATTTAGTTACTTATGCTATTTATGATGGATCTGCTGGAACTTTACAAATGTTATTACAATTAAACGCATCTAATGAGTATGTTTTAATAAATGGATATTCATTAACTGATGCAGATTTTGATTCTGTAGGTAATGGAAATTACAATAATTTTGATATTAGATCTGGTAAAGCAGAAGAAACTTTAGAATCAAGAAGAGCTAAAATAGAAACTATTTTATTAGCGAACTTTCCTAGCGCAGTAATTGGAGATCAATATTTTGTTACTTATGCTATATATGATGGTGCTCCTGGTTCAAGAAACATGCTTTTAGAATTTAATGGAACAGGTTATGCTTTAGTAGAAGCTACTGTAATTTCTAAAACAACAAGATTTACTTATACAGGTAGTTGGGCTGCGCCAGTTACATTTACAAGTGACGAGTATTCTCTAATGGGGCAAAGTTATCCAAATTTTAGTGATAATGATGAAGCGAACTACAATATTGGAATCTACTTAAGAACATTATATCAATTTGCAGCTCCAGAAGATTTTGTTGCTGTAGAATACAGTTATTATAGTGGAGGTGTAAGCCAAAGAAATGTAAATTTTGTTTTTGACGGTTCTGTTTGGAATGCAATTCCTACTGTAATTGATGAAACTATTAAGTTTGGTCATGATGGTAACAGTTGGGTACCAGATAACACAATTAAATATACGTTAACTGCTGCTGATTACGAATTAGTTGGTAATGGTAATTACGGTAACTTCGATGTAAGAGCAGGTAAAGCTGAAGAGCCAGAGGCTGTTCGTTTAGAAAAAATAAGCACTATTTTACTAAATAATTTCCCGTCTGATGCTGAAGGACAAAAATACATTGTTTCCTATAATATCTATAATGGAGCAGCAGGTGTTTGGTCTCTTGCAGTTATTAAAGAAGGAAGTGCATACGTAAAACAATAGTTTACGATACATCAATAAATTTATCAAAACCACCTCAATTGAGGTGGTTTTTTTTTATATAAAATTAGTAACTTTACACAATTAAAAACAAACTTCATAATTATGAAAGAAATCCATTCATATTGGGCCTATTTAGTTTTGGCAATTTTAATTTTTGCTGTTATCAATGCGGTAATAGGTCTTAAGAAAAAGAAGCCATTTACTGATAAAGATTTACGTATTGGTTTATTTACTCTTATTGTTTCTCATATTCAATTATTAATTGGTTTGGCTTGGTATTTCATGTCTCCTTGGTACAGTGCTCTAAAAGCAGATGCAGGAGCAGTTATGGGTGATAAAGGCGCAAGATTAATTGCAGTAGAACATCCTACAACCATGATATTAGCCATTGCACTCATTACAATAGGTTGGTCTAAACATAAAAAGAAGACTCTAGATACTGCTAAGTTTAAAACACTTGCTATTTTTTATGGAATTGCATTATTGTTAATACTTTCGAGAATTCCTTGGAATAACTGGTTTTAAAATGAAAGTATTAAGCTGCTTCTTATCTCCTATTTTTATGGGAGTATTTTTTTTAATATTGCTCATTTTTCAACCTTTACAATGGATAAGCCTGAACGTTTTTGGCCATAAAGTTCACGGAAAAGTAGTGGATTGTTTAAACTTTTTTTTGGTGAAGTCTATGTTGATACTAGGTGTAAAAGTTCGTGTTACAAACAATCACATACTACCCGAGAACGCTTCTCTTATTTTTGTTTCAAATCATCAATCTACTTTTGATATTCCTCCAATTGGTTGGTTTTTTAGAAAATACGCTCCAAAATTCGTTGCAAAAATAGAACTAGGAAAAGGAATACCAAGTGTTTCTTATAACCTAAGACATGGAGGTGCTGCTCTAATCAACAGAAAAGATCCAAAACAAGCCATCACTGAATTGGTGCGATTTTCGAAACGAATTCATGAAAAAAAATGGGGCGCAATTATTTTTCCAGAAGGAACAAGAAGTAGAAACGGAACTCCTAAAGTATTTGCAACAAACGGATTAAAAATGATTGCGAAGTACAACCAAGAAGGATATATTGTACCTTTGACAATTAATAACTCATGGAAAGTTTTTAAGTATGGAAAATTTCCATTAGGAATAGGGAGCCCAATTATAATTACAACGCACCAACCTATAAAAATCAATTCTTTGCCATTTGAAGAGGTATTAGAAAAAACAGAAACAGTAATAAAAGCTCACATAAAATAAGAATATGTCTATTAAAAACATTAGAAAGGAAGTAATGCTAACCTTAGAAAAAAGTATGGATACTTTCATGGATAAATATCTAATCCCTGCTGAAAAAATTTGGCAACCCACAGATTTTTTACCCAACTCGCAAAAAGATAGTTTTATTACTGAAGTAGAGGAAATAAGAGAACTTTCTAAAGAATTACATGATGATTTTTGGGTAGTTTTAGTAGGAGATACCATTACAGAAGAAGCATTGCCAACCTATGAGTCATGGTTGTTAGATTTAGATGGAGTGACTCAAGATCCAGACAATAGCTGGGCAAAATGGGTAAGAACTTGGACTTCAGAAGAAAACAGACATGGAGATGTTTTAAACAAATACCTTTATTTATCTGGGCGTGTAAACATGCGAGAAGTAGAAATTTCTACACAACATTTAATTGCAGATGGTTTTGATATTGGTACTTCAACAGATCCCTATAAAAACTTTATTTATACCACTTTTCAGGAATTAGCTACCTATGTTTCTCACAATAATGTTGCTAAAATTGCGCGTAAAAAAGGACATAAAGCGTTAGCCAAAATGTCTAAAATTATTGCAGGAGATGAAATGCGTCATCACCAAGCGTATTCTGAATTTGTAAAAGAAATTTTTAAGATTGATGCTAGTGAAATGATGTTGGCTTTTCAGCACATGATGAAACACAAAATTGTCATGCCAGCGTTGCACTTACGTGAGTCTTTTGGCAGTAAAGGAAGCCTATTTGATGATTTCTCTACAGTAGCGCAAAGAATTGGAGTATACACAGGCTTCGATTATGTAGATATTTTAAAGAAGTTAACGACGACTTGGGAAATTGATAAAATCACCAATTTAACACCTGAAGCAGAAAAAGCGAGAGATTATTTAATGAAACTTCCAGATAGAATGTATAGAATTACTGAGAGAATTGTAGTTCCCGATACTGATTTTAAATTTAAATGGATGATAAATCCAACTTAGTTTTAGAGCTTAGTTCTTATTCTGCGTTGTTTTTTATGAGATCTATTTCAAATAAACATACGGGAGCTTCTTGATAATGCTCCGGTAAATTTGAAGTATTTTTAAGAGTATGCAGCCCTAAAAAATCAAATCCGGCATCTTTATAATGTTCAATTAATCTCGTATTATTTCCTAAAGTATCTAACCGTATAAACTGTAGTCCTTTTTCATCTGCAAATTGTTTCGCCCAATCTACAATTTTAGCAACCATTTTTTTTCCTCTAAAATTTGGGCTCGTAGCTATTCTATGAATATAAATAGCACTGTCTTTATTTTTCTCTTCCCAAATTTGTTCATCATTAAAAGTTATTGCCCAAATACAAACAACTTCGTTTTCAATTAACATTTTAAATTGTCTATTCTCAGCAATTTCAGTTTCAACCATATTTCGATCAAAATTTGGCCAAACAATTACTTTCTTCTTTTCTCTTTGATACTCTGAGGCAATTTTATAAAGTCGAAAGACTATATCAATATCTATAATCGAAACGTTTCTAATGGTCATCACTGTTATTTATAAAATGTCAATTTTAAAAGCATCTTTATCATTTAAAAAGCCCAATCTTTCTCGAATGCCTTCTTGTGCTGTTTTTACCAAAGTTGCTTTTAACATTCCGACTTCATCCTTTTTAAGCGAAGAAAGCTCTTCTCCCAAACAATTTACAACTAAAGAATGTCCAGAATAGATATAGTTATTAGCGTCTTTACCCGTTCTATTGATGCCAATTACATAGCTCATGTTTTCTATTGCTCTCGCTTTCAAAAGCGTATCCCAGGCGCTAATTCTTTTAACTGGCCAGTTAGCAACGTAAATTAAAAGATCATAATTTTCGGAGTTTCTTGTCCAAACTGGAAATCGTAAATCGTAGCAAATAAACGGACAAATCTTCCACCCTTTAAAATTTACAATGAGTTTTTCTGTACCAGAGGTGTATGCGGTGTTTTCTCCTGCCAATGAAAAAGAATGTTTTTTGTCATATTTTTCAATTTCCATAGATGGATGCACAAAAAGTAACCGATTGTAGTAGTTCTCATTTTCTTTAATAACCAAACTTCCAATTACTGCAATTTGATGCTTTTTTGCCATCTTTTGCATCCACAAAACTGCCTCTCCGTTCATTTTTTCAGCTACTTTTTTCGGATTCATTGTAAAACCTGTTGAGAACATTTCCGGCAGAACAACGAGGTCTGTACCTTTAGGGGTAGTATTTATTTTTTCTTCAAAAAAGGCAAGATTTTTGGTTGGATTCTCCCAAACCAAATCAGTTTGAATTCCGATTACCGTTAATTCATTTTGCATTCAAAAATAATTTACTGATTAATGAGGTATAAATGTAAGTTTTTGTAAATTAGAAATCCTAACCGATTCTTAAAAAATTGATGCAATCTTTCATATCTCAGACTATTGATACTATTTTAAAAACGACAACATCTTTTCAAGACGTTGTTTTTATTCTTCCTTCCCAAAGAGCAAAAGTATTTGTTAAACAAATACTTAAAGAAAAAGTATCAGTAGGTTTTTTGCCAGAAATACTAAATATTGAACAGTTTATCAATCAAATTTCTGGCATAGAAAAAGCAGATAATATTCAATTGCTTTTTCATTTTTACACGATTTATAAAGACATAGAAAAAGAACCAGTTTCTTTTGATGTCTTCGCTTCTTGGGCATTTACAGTGCTTCAAGACTTTAACGAAATAGATCAACATTTAATAGCTTCAAAAGATATTTTCATCTATTTAAGAGATATTCAACGGTTAAAAAAATGGTCTGTAAAAGGAGAATTTAAAGAAACGGAATTAATGAAAGATCATTATTCATTTCTAGAAAAGTTGAACGCCTTTTATACCGCACTTTATCAATATTTAAATGAAAAAAATATTGGATATCAAGGGTTAATTTATAGAGAATCTTGTAAAAAAATAGACACATTTTTACAACAACACGCTCATAAAAAATTCTTTTTCATCGGTTTTAATGCATTGAATAAAGCGGAAGAATTTTTATTTCAGAAGGTGTTAGAAAACGAGAATTCTGATATTTATTGGGATATAGATACTGTTTTTTTTAATTCAAATCACCAAGCAGGTAAATTTTTAAGAAAATATAAAACAACATGGAACTACTATGAAAAAAATGAGTTCAAGACCTTAGGGACTTCATTCTCGAAACCAAAAAAAATTGAGGTTATTGGAGCTCCAAAAAACACCACACAAATAAAATATGCTGGAGAAATCTTAGAAAAATTTACTGATTTTAGTAATACAGCATTGATTTTAGCAGACGAAACGTTGTTGCCAATAACGTTGAATTCTTTGCCCAAAAATATAGATGCCATAAACATTACAATGGGATACCCTTTAAAAGACGTTCCCACAACAAATTTATTATTGTCAATATTTCAACTATTTATCTCTCAAGAAAAACTTAATAAAACGCTTTTAAATGAATTTTATCATAAGGATGTAATCCGTTTTTTAAAACAGCATTCTATTTTTAATTTAATTCCAGATATTACTCACTTTTCCGATGAAATTTCAAAACAAAATCAGACTTTCATCAATAAAAACCATCTTAATAAAGCATTAGAAAACACTCCCATTGAGTTTCGAGAAGTTGTCAGTTCAATTTTCAATTCCTATGTATCTATAGATGATTTTATTGATCGGATTTTAAACCTTATTAATTTTATAAAAGAAGATACAAGCGATTTAGAAAAAGAATATTTATTCCGTTTTTATACAACATTTACCCAATTAAAAACATTGCAAAATGAGTATGAATATTTTCCTGATTTAAAGACATTATTTCTTTTCTTTAAACAGTTAATTTCCACAGAAAGTTTATCATTTCAAGGAGAACCACTAAAAGGCTTGCAATTAATGGGGATGTTAGAAACACGTGTTTTAGATTTCGAAAATATCATACTAGTATCTACAAATGAAGGAATCTTACCAGCAAGTAGCCAACAAAACTCATTTATTCCTTTTGATGTAAAAATTGAGTTTGATATACCGACTTATAGAGAAAAAGATGCAATCTTTTCCTATCATTTTTTTAGACTATTACAGCGGGCAAAAAAAGTGTTTATCCTTTACAATACAGAACATGATGTTTTTGGAAGTGGTGAAAAAAGTAGGTTTGTAACGCAATTAGAAATGATGAGAACAGATATTGTTCAAAAATTAGTAACTCCAAAATTGATACATCAGAATGCCCCTTTGAAAGTAGTTGCTAAAAATGAATCTGTTCTAGAACAGCTAAAAGAACTCTCCATAAAAGGAATTTCACCCTCCGCTTTAACCAATTATTTATACAATCCAATTTCATTCTATAAACAGAAAATTCTAAAATTAAAAGAATTCCAAGATGTTGAGGAAACGATAGCATACAACACCTTAGGAACTGTTGTTCACGAAACATTAGACGAGTTGTACACGCCATTTGTTGGAAAATTTTTATTGATAGAACATCTTGATTTGATGCAAAAAAAATCTAAAGAAATCGTTAAAAAGTATTTTAAAAAGGAATTTAAGAATGGAGATATTTCAACAGGAAGAAACCGTTTAATTTTTGAGGTAGCCATCAGATTCGTTCATAATTTTTTAGGGCAGGAGCAGGAGCTATTGAAAGATGAAAAGAATCAATTAAAAATACTGGCAACTGAAGAAAACTTAGCAACAGAATTAAACATTGATGGGTTTGATTTTCCAATAAAAATTCACGGTCAAGTAGATAGAGTAGATGAACTAAATGGTGTTTTACGAATTATAGATTATAAAACAGGAATGGTAAGTAGTTCTGATCTACGGGTTGCAGCATTTGAAAAGTTGCGAGAAAAACAACAGTATAAGGCCATTCAAGTATTGCTGTATGCCTATTTATATACCAAAAGTAAAAACTATAATTTCAAGCAGCCTTTAAAAGCAGGAATTTATTCTTTTAAAAACTTAAATAGTGGTTTTTTAGCAGTTGATTTTTCTTCAAATTATAGAAATCCAGCTTTAGAAATAACTTCAGAAAAATTAGACGAATTTATAGATCAAATAAAAAGCTATATCACAGAAATTTATTCTCTCGAAGTAGATTTTATAGAACCTGCTGATTTAAAATATTAATTTATTTTCCTTTTAAAATCAACAAAGGGATTGAGGTATGAAACTCTTGTTTTAAAACTGTATTTTTTTCCCATAATTTTTTAAAGAAACCGCGTTTGCGTCTAAACACACACAATATATCTGGGTTATGGGTTTTAAAATGCTCTAATACACCCTGAAAAGTAGTGGCGTTTTCAGTAACAGTAAAAGTAGTTTGTAGTTTAGACAAGTCTTTGTCTAATACTAAATCTTCGTCTTTATACCCAACAGTTTTCACTAATAAAGAGTTTACTTCAGGTTTTAGGTGCTTTACAATAAATTTTAAAGGATTTAAAGCCGTCTTGCTTTTTACAACACCAGATTTAAAGGCTAATAATATCGTGTTTATTGGTTTGTAAACATAGCTTTCTGGGACAGTTAAAACAGGTAATTTTGTTTTTTTAACCAAACTTCCGGCAGTACTTCCTAAAAATACTTCTTCTTTAATTGAATTACTTTTGGCGCCAACAATAATTAAATCAATACCAATTTCATGATCAACCGCTTCTACACTTTCAATAACACTTCCTCTAGAGGAAATTAATTTTATAGCTACTTTTTTTCTATCAACAGATTTTACAATTGCTCGTAAATATAAATTTGTTTCTCGTTCAATAATTGCATTTATATTTATCATAATTCCAGCTTTAGATTTTGCTTTATAAGCTCTAAAAACTAAAATATTAGCATCAATTTCTGCAGCAAAATCAATAGCGTATTGCAATGTAGATTGGGCGTTTTCTGTAGATCCAATAGGGACTAAAATATTTTTCATCATCCTAAATTTAAAACAACAAAGTTAGGTATTTTTCAATCATTCTCTTCTTTTTACACATTTTAGATATGTACCTTTGTTCAAAAGAATTTACTTGAGAGCAAACATTGGTTTTAAAAGCATTAATAAATTAGCAATACCAGCCTTAATTGCAGGTATTGCAGAACCTTTATTGTCTATAACCGACACTGCAATTATTGGTAATATTAACGAGAACGCCACAGAAAGTTTGGCTGCTGTAGGTATCGTTGGGGCATTTATATCGATGTTAATTTGGGTTTTTGGTCAGATTAGAAGTGCAATTTCTTCTATTATTTCTCAATATTTAGGAGCCAATAAATTAGATGAAGTTAAAACATTACCAGCACAAGCAATTGCAATAGTCATTTTAGGAAGCTTGTTTGTTTTGGCAATTTCGTATCCCTTTGCAAAACAAATTTTTCAATTTTACAATGCATCAGGAGAGGTTTTGGTCTATTGTATAACTTATTTTAAAATACGAATTTTCGGATTTCCATTTTCACTCTTTGTTTTTGCTGTTTTTGGTATATTTAGAGGATTGCAAAACACCTATTATCCAATGATTATTGCAATCATCGGCGCATTGCTAAATATTATTTTAGATATTATATTCGTATATGGAATTAAAGACCTTATCCCTGCAATGAATATCGAAGGAGCCGCCTACGCAAGTGTAATTGCACAAATTACAATGGCAGTTATCGCACTTGTTTTACTAGTGAAGAAAACACCTATTTCTTTAAAAATAGAACTTAAATTTCATAAAGAAGTTTCGCGTTTATTAGGGATGATAGGAAACCTGTTTATAAGAACAATCGCTTTAAATATAGCATTGTATTTTGCAACAACTTTTGCAACTGGTTATGGAAACGAATACATTGCAGCCTATACAATAGGGATAAATATATGGCTTTTAGGGGCTTTTATGATCGATGGATATTCAAGTGCTGGAAACATTTTAGCGGGCAAGCTTTTAGGAGCAAAAGAATATAAAACTTTAGTGGAATTGAGTGCTAAACTTTTTAAATACGGACTAATTACAGGGACAATTATTGCGATGGTGGGTTTTGTTTTTTATAATTTTATTGGACAATTATTTACAAAAGACCCTGCTGTTTTAGAGCAATTTTACCATGTTTTTTGGATTGTTTTACTATCACAACCTATAAGTGCTATTACATTTATTTTTGATGGAATGTTTAAAGGAATGGGAGAAATGAAATACCTAAGAAACCTTTTAATTCTCTCAACAGGGTTGGTTTTTATTCCTGTTTTATTCGTTTTTGATTATTATGGTTTAAAGTTAACGGCCATTTGGATCGCCTTTACACTTTGGATTATTGCAAGAGGAATTCCATTAATATTTAAATTCAGAAGTACGTTCTTACCACTTGTAAAAGAGTAGTTTTTTTTACCCCAAAAAGAACAGCAACTCCCTGTTTATTTTCTAGAACCAACTAAAAAATGTATTTATAAATAACATTCAAGATAAAAACTTATTTTTACAAAAAGAAACATTTATGACAGTTATAAGACAAAACGGAAGCTTGTTTACCAGTATACAAAATAACATTGCAACGATTGCCTTTGGTCACCCAGCAAGTAATTCTTTACCAAGCGAATTATTGGAGAGATTAACGAAAGAATTGATTTCCGTTGGAAACAATAACTCCGTTGCTGTTATTATCTTAAAATCTGAGGGAGAGAAAGCTTTTTGTGCGGGCGCTTCTTTTGATGAATTGGTTTCAATTTCAAATTTAGATGAAGGAAAACAATTTTTCTCAGGTTTTGCAAATGTCATGAATGCCATGAGAACTTGTGGAAAATTAATAATTGGTAGAGTTCAAGGGAAAACTGTTGGCGGAGGTGTTGGTTTAGTAGCAGCTTGTGATTATGTGTTGGCCACTGAAAACGCCTCTATTAAGTTGTCTGAATTTACCATAGGCATTGGACCCTTTGTAATCGAACCTGCGGTAAAACGTAAAATAGGAATATCAGGGGTTTCTGAACTTACTTTAGATGCAACCCAATGGAAAACAGCTTATTGGGCAAAAGATAAAGGCTTATACGCAAAGGTTTATGATACTAAAAATGAACTGGACGATGCAGTAGAAATCTTTTCAGAGACATTGGCATCTTATAATCCTGAAGCATTAGCGGAAATGAAAAAAACAGTATGGCAGGGAACCGAAAGCTGGAATGATTTACTAGCAGAAAGAGCGGCTATCTCTGGAGAATTAGTTTTGTCTGAATTTACAAAAAAAGCATTGCTAAAATTTAAAAAGTAAGTTTATAAAGTATTTAAATCATAAAATGAAAATCATTTCTACAAATATTGGTGATCGCAGAGAAATTGATTGGAAAGGAAAGCTAGTTACTACAGGAATTTTTAAATTTCCTGTTACTCAACCTATTTTTCTTGGAGCCAAAGGGGTACTGGGTGATGAAATCTCTGACAAAGAGTATCATGGTGGATCTTTACAAGCAGTTTATGGTTATTCTTTAAAACAATATGATTTTTTTAAACCTCTATACCCAAATTTAGAATGGCAATTAGGAATGTTTGGAGAAAACTTAACAATTGACCATTTAGATGAAACTAAAATTCACCAAGGAGATGTATTTAAAGTTGGTGAAACTATTTTAGAAGCAACCGTTCAAAGAAACCCTTGCATGAAATTAGGAGTTCGTTTTAATGACATGAAAATTGTAAAGCAATTTTGGAACACTACTTTTTGTGGTGTTTATTTTAAAGTGATACAAACGGGTTTTGTGAAATCTGGAGACGAATTTATTCAAATAAAAAGGTGTCCAGAAAACCCAACCATTGCAGACTTGTATACTGCCAAAAGGATTTCAAAAGGGATGTAATTTTTGGTGTAATAAATAGCACAATAGGATACAGAATGTAAACCCTAAACGCTTGCTTCCTTCTTGTGTAAAAAGCGTGTTAGTTTCATAGAGATGTCTAACAAAATAATTTTTGCGTTTCCATTTCTTTCAATGTGATAGATGGCATCATTTAATTCTTTTTCGATGTCTAGGATGTTTCCAGCATGCACAAAAGGCGCAAATTTAGACAGGTCAAATCCTGTTTTAGTTTCCATAAAAACTAAATTATTGGATTTATAATTAAGTAATAAAGCTTGTCTAAAAAATTGCAAACAATACTCCAAAAATCGTTTTTGAGTCTCACGACCTGTTTTGGCAATTGCATCAGACCATTCAATTAATTGTTGCACAACAGCTGCGCTTCCTTTTGCTTTAAAAGCAGTTCTAATCCAAGAAACAAACCATTCTTCGAAAATAAGATCACTAGAATCATTTTGTAATAAATGCAATGCCTTGTTAAAATTTCCTTCTGCCTGATGGGCTATTCTGGAAGCTTTATTTTCAGAAACTTGATGGTTTACAATTAATGTGTTAGAAATATCTTGCGCACTTAAAGCAGGAAAATGCAATGCCTGACAGCGTGATTTTATAGTAGTAAGAATTTGTTCTTCATTTTCTGTAATCAACAAAAAAACAGTTTTTTGAGGAGGTTCTTCAATGAGTTTTAATAACTTATTTGCGGCAGCTATGTTCATTTTTTCAGCCATCCAAATAATCATCACTTTAAAGCCACCCTCATAACTTTTTAACTTTAATTTTTTTACAACTTCTTCAGCCTCATCAACGCCAATAATACCTTGCTTGTTTTCAACACCAATATGTTGCAGCCAATTGAACAAGCTACCATATGGTTGGGTAGCAATAAAATTCCTCCAGTCTTCCAAAAACAAACTACTTACGGGGTGTTTTTTTACCTTTTCATTAGAGGTAACTGGGTAGGCAAAATGCAAATCAGGATGTTGTAATTTTTCACATTTTAAGTTGCAAATATCAACATTTTCAGAAAAATTACACAATAAAAACTGAGCATAGGCAATTGCCATTGGTAAAGCACCACTTCCTTCTTTCCCAATAAATAATTGTGCATGCGGGATTCTACCATTCTCAGCAGAAACTTTGAGGTGGTTTTTAATATGTTCTTGACCGATAATTTGGTTGAAAATCATGCACAAATATAAGCGAATAATTACGCAAACGATGTATTAATTTTTAGGTTTTGCATTCTTAAAAGAGTAAATAAAAAGGTATTTTTGTTGAAAATAGATTTAATAAAAGATGAAAACACTAAAAGATTTTAATTTTAAGAATAAGAAAGCGTTAATTCGTGTAGATTTTAATGTGCCTTTAAATGACCAATTTAAAGTAACAGATGCTACAAGAATTCAAGCTGCAAAATCTACAATTTTAGATATTTTAGCGCAGGGCGGTAGTTGTGTTTTAATGTCGCATTTAGGGCGCCCAAAAGGGTTTCAAGACGCGTTTTCTTTAGGACATATTATTGATGTTGCTTCTGAAACTTTAGGAGTTCAAGTAAAATTCGTTTCAGATTGTATTGGTGATAAAGTTGAAGAAGCTGTTGCAAATTTAAAATCAGGTGAAATCTTGTTATTAGAAAACTTGCGTTTTTATGATGAAGAGAAAAAAGGAGCTATTGAGTTTGCTGAAAAAATATCAACATTTGGAGACATATATGTAAATGACGCTTTTGGAACTGCGCATAGAGCCCATGCCTCTACCACAATTATTGCGCAATTTTTTCAAGAGAACAAATGTTTCGGAAATTTATTAGCAAGAGAAATTGAAAGTATAGATAAGGTTTTAAATAATTCTGAAAAACCTGTATTGGCAATTTTAGGAGGCGCAAAAGTGTCTTCAAAAATTACTGTAATAGAAAATATTTTAGACAAAGTAGATCATTTAATTGTTGGAGGTGGAATGAGTTTTACATTCATCAAAGCTCAAGGAGGAAAAATTGGGAATTCAATTTGTGAAGACGATAAAATGGAGTTGGCTTTAGACATTTTAAAACAAGCAAAAGCGAAAGGGGTCGCAGTTCATATTCCTGTAGATGTAGTTGCAGCAGATGATTTTTCTAATGATGCAAATACACAAATTTGTGATATTTATGAAATTCCTGAAGGTTGGGAAGGCGTTGATGCAGGCCCAAAATCGAGAGCGAATTTTGATGCTGTAGTCAATCAATGTAAAACTATTTTATGGAACGGACCTTTAGGGGTTTTTGAAATGGAATCTTTTGCAGGAGGTACAATTGCACTCGGTAATTCAATAGACAAAGCTACACAAAACGGTGCCTTTTCTTTAGTTGGAGGAGGAGATTCTGTTGCCGCTGTAAAACAATTTGGTTTCGCAGATAAAGTGAGTTACGTTTCTACAGGTGGCGGTGCGATGTTAGAAATGTTAGAAGGAAAAACGTTACCGGGGATTAATGCCATTTTGAAATCATAAAAAATAAAAAAAGATGATAAAAAGTTCTCATATAATGAGAACTTTTTTTTTGGACGCTATTTTATGTTCAAATAAATCCTATTTTTGATTTTCTTAAAAATTTTATTTTGATGAAATACACAACACTGCCTTACACAGATATTAAGATTAGCAAAATATGTTTAGGAACCATGACTTGGGGAAACCAAAATACCCAAGAGGAAGCCTTTGAGCAAATGGAGTATGCTCTAAAACAAGGAGTTAATTTCTTTGACACGGCAGAACTATATCCGGTGCCTGCAACTCCTGAAACCTATGCCGATACAGAACAGATTATTGGAAATTGGTTTCAGAAAACAGGGAACAGAGAGAAAGTTGTCTTAGCAAGTAAAATTGCAGGTGGAGGAGACTATACAAAACACATCAGAACCGGTGGTTTTACAAAACAAAATATTATAGAAGCTGTAGAAGGGAGTTTACAACGATTGCAAACAGACTATTTAGATTTGTACCAATTGCACTGGCCTTCTCGAGGAGTAAATTGTTTTGGCGTAAGAGACTACCCTTATCAAACAGCGACAAAAGAAGCAGAAAATCATCTAGAAATTTTAGAGACTCTCACTGATTTTGTGAAAAAAGGTACCATAAAGGCGATTGGGCTTTCAAACGAAACTCCCTGGGGTACCATGAAATATCTAGAAACCGCTCATACTCATAACTTAGTAAGACCGGCTACTATTCAGAATTCATATTCGATGATTCACAGAGGGTATGAAGTAGGGATGTCTGAAGTTTCAATGAGAGAAAATATAGGCTTATTAGCCTATTCGCCATTAGCACAAGGAGTTTTGTCTGGTAAATATCTAGAAGGGAAAAGCCCAGAAGGATCTAGAGGAAATTTATTTCCGAGGTTTATTGCCCGTTATATGGGTGATGGTTCTACTGAGGCGGTAAAAAAATACAAAGTAATTGCTAAGAAAAACAGAATTACATTGTCAGAATTATCCCTGGCCTTCGTCAATCAACTGCCATTTGTTACTAGCAATATTATTGGCGCTACTAAAATGAGTCAGTTAAAAGAAAATATAGGAAGTATTCATATTGATCTATCTGATGAAACCTTGCAAGAGATTCAAGAAGTTCATGCGATGATACCAAATCCTGCTCCTTAGTTAAAAACACAAAAGAGCAACTTCGATCCTTCTTGAGAAAGTAGGAATCTGTGGTTATTTTTGATCAATGAGATTTATAGAACTTACTTTAAAACGCTCATTTTTAAAAACACCAACAATAGTTGCTTTTCTAATGATGTTACAGAAACCTGTATTTTTATCATGAGCATCACCAAAATCGTCAATATTTACACCGTCAATAAAGTAGGCACGATTGTCTATACGAATTGCTAGATCACAACCCATAGGATCTTTTATTTCAAACTTACATTGTCCGCAAGAAATTTCTGCAACTTGTTTGATTTCTTTATTGTTTCCACAAGATGCTACAATCAAAAAACTAAAAAGCATTATTTTTTTCATTTTCACATTTTTTTTTAATTATTACTATTTTCCTCCCCAAGAATCGCGCAACCCAACTGTTTTATTAAAAACTAAAGCATCTGACGTTGAATCATCATCAACATTAAAATATCCTAAGCGTTGAAATTGAAATCGCTCACCAATGGCAGCTGTTTGTATACTAGGTTCTACAAAAGCGTTAATGACTTCTAGTGAATTTGGGTTTAAGAACTCCATAAAATCTTTGTCTTTATAGCTATCTGGTGCTTCGTCAGAAAACAATCTGTCATAAGCTCTTACTTCAGCTTTTATAGCATGACTAATTGAAACCCAATGCAAGGTACCTTTTACCTTACGCATGCTTTCTTCAGTTCCGCTCCCAGATTTGCTCAAAGGATCATAGGTACATTGAATCTCTGTAATAGTACCATCAGCATCTTTGGTACAACTTTCAGCTTTGATAATATAGGCATTTTTTAACCGAACCTCTTTTCCTAATTTTAATCGGAAGAATTTCTTATTGGCTTCTTCTCTGAAATCTTCCTTTTCAATATAGAGCTCTCTTGAAAAAGGAACTTCTCTAGACCCAAAACCTTCTTCATAATCATTATAACTTGCATCTAAAAACTCTTCTTTATCTTCAGGATAATTGGTAATGACCACTTTTACAGGATCTAAAACCCCCAGTACTCTTTTGGCAGTTTTATTCAAATCTTCCCGAATTTTAAATTCTAACAGTGCCACATCAATGATATTTTCTCGTTTAGAAACACCAACAGTTTCAATAAAACTTTTAATTGATGCTGGCGTATACCCACGTCTTCTCAATCCAGAAATAGTTGGCATTCTTGGATCGTCCCAACCAGAGACTACACCATCCTCTACCAAGCGCATTAATTTACGCTTGCTCATGATGGTATAACTTAAATTTAAACGTGAAAACTCACGTTGTTTTGGAGGATTTGGAAATTGTTCTTTACCGAACTCATATACATGATCTCTAAACCAATTATATAAATCTCTATGAGGCTTAAATTCTAATGAACATAAAGAATGGGATATTTGCTCTATATAATCACTCTCGCCATGGGTCCAATCATACATTGGGTAAATGTTCCAGTCGTTTCCAGTTCTGTGGTGTTCTTTATACAAAACGCGATACATAATAGGGTCACGAAGTAACATATTTGGACTTGTCATGTCAATTTTAGCACGTAAGATGTGTTCACCTTCTTTAAACTCACCCTCTTTCATTTTTTGGAATAATTCCAAATTTTCCGCTACAGATCGAGTTCTAAAAGGGCTATTGCTTCCAGCTTCCGTTGGTGTTCCTTTTTGTTCACGCATCTTTTCAGACGTTTGACTATCTACATAGGCTTTTCCGTTCTTAATCATCAAAACAGCCCAATCATATAATTGTTGAAAATAATCTGAAGAATACCATTCATTGGCCCAGTTATATCCCAACCAGGTAATATCATTTTTGATAGCGTCTACATATTCTTGCTCTTCTTTTGCAGGATTTGTATCGTCAAAACGAAGGTTTACAGGTGCATTGTATTTTTCTCCCAAGCCAAAACTAATTCCGATGGCTTTGGTATGACCAATGTGTAAATAACCGTTAGGTTCTGGAGGAAAACGAAAACGTAAATTTTCTTTTGGCATTCCGTTAGCCAAATCTTCTTCAATAATTTGCTCAATAAAATTGAGTGATTTTTTTTCTTCAGACATAAATTTAAACGAAAAAATTAAGGTGTAAAATTACATAAAATAACTTGTATATTTTTATTTTTGACCTGTCCTTTGAGGTCAGGGCTCTGTCAAATTTCTTTCTATTCAAAAAAATAAAAAGGTGAGAACTTCAAATGCCCAGTATTTAAGATTTTAAAAGGAATCGTAAAGTATGAGAAACCTTTTAGCCCGTTAAAGTTTTATTAAAGCGAGTTTTGTCGTACTTTTTTGTCGTAATTTTGTAGTAATGAAGAAAGACGAAGAAAAAAAACCAGATTTAGTCGTTTTTAACGAAGAAAGTCAGCAATATGATGCTGCGTTAAAGCCCTATGGCACTTCTGCTAGTTCTCCGGTAATTACCCCGTTAAATACGGCAAGTTGGAAAAACGACGGGATACAGCGGGTCAATAAACAATTTAAATCTAAGTTCGACGAGGTAAAAAAAGAATATGAAGCATTGATTGAAAAGTTTCAATACAACGATTTAATCTACAATGCAAAGTTCAGTTTTGAGCCTATTTTTGGGGAGCATTATCACTTGTACCATACTAAAAATAAAGAACCTTTTTTGTCTATAATCTCGCCAGAACAATGTAGTTTTGAGTATATAGGATCTTTTAGATTGAATACAGATAAAATGTGGGAAAAAATAGAGCCAGCATCAAATTCAGAAGAATAAAATGGGAGTTATTCAGGTAAATAACATCAAACTATATGCATACCACGGGTGTTTAGATGAAGAAGCAAAAATAGGCAGCGAATATCGAGTAGATGTTGCGGTAAAAGCCAATTTAAAAAAATCTTCAAAAACAGACGAGTTGACAGATACTGTAGATTATGTGCATCTAAATCATATCGTAAAAGAAGAAATGGCCATACGCTCTAAATTGTTAGAAGAAGTGGCACAAAGAATACTAGACCGCTTTTTTAAGGAGCTTTCTATGGTGAAAAAGGCCAAAATTGCCGTTGCAAAAATAAATCCACCAATTGGTGGTAACGTCGAAGAGGTTGTTGTAATTCTTACGAAAAAACGATAAGCTAAAAAAATACTTGCAATACATGTAAATTTACGTAAATTTGCACACCTCAAAACATCAAGGTGTCGTGGCCGAGTGGCTAGGCAGTGGTCTGCAACACCATCTACAGCGGTTCGAATCCGCTCGACACCTCAAAAACGCTTCAAGAAATTGAAGCGTTTTTTTATTTTAATAACAACTTTTTCTTGAATCAAATTCAAAAAGTGCATGTGTTTTAATAAATTTTATTTATCAGATCTTAAGAATCATTATAGAAGTTCAGAAAGCGTTGTCAATTGATCGCTGTAAACTTAAAAAGGCATATTTTAACGAGACTTATGCTATGTGGTTCTGAGGTTTATAATAAAAACAGAGGGCACAAAAATATTTTATGATGAATCTTTAGAGTTTTCTTAACAAGAATTTATGTAATTTTATACATCTTTGTTTTCAATGAAAATGTATCCTATACATACAGGTAATTTTAAGCTCGATGGAGGGGCTATGTTTGGTGTTGTTCCAAAGGTTATTTGGCAAAAAACAAACCCTGCAGATTCCAACAATATGATAGATATGGGAATGCGTTCCTTGTTAATTGAAGACGGACAAAGATTGATTTTAATTGATACTGGAATGGGAAATAAGCAGTCTGATAAATTTTTCGGCTACTATTATCAGTTTGGAGATTTTTCTTTAGATACATCTTTAGCTAAATATGGCTTTCACAGAGATGATATTACAGATGTTTTTCTAACGCATTTGCATTTTGATCATTGTGGAGGTTCTATTGAATGGAATTCTGATAAAACCTTTTTACAGCCCGCTTTTAAAAATGCAAAATTCTGGTCTAATGAGAAGCACTGGAAATGGGCAACCGAACCCAATGCAAGAGAAAAAGCCTCTTTTTTAAAAGAAAATATCAATCCGATTAAAGAAAGCGGACAGTTAAACTTTATTGCAACTAATTACAAAGAGCAGCTTGGTTTCGACCTCCTTTTTATGGATGGACATACCGAAAAACAAATGCTGCCAATGCTAACTTATCAGGGAAAAACAATCGTTTTTGTTGCAGATTTATTGCCAACTATTGGCCACATTCCTCTCCCCTATGTAATGGGCTATGATACCCGTCCTCTATTAACAATTAAAGAAAAAGCAGCATTTCTAAACCAAGCAGCAGATAAAGAATATTATCTTTTTTTAGAGCATGACGCAACCCATGAGCTATGTACTGTTCAACAGACAGAAAAAGGAGTAAGAGTAAAAGAAACGTTTAATTTTAAGGACATATTTAGTTCGTAATATTTTTATGAAAGTAATAAAGTTAATTATTTTTAGTGCAGTTATTAGTTTTATTGGATGTAAATCTACCATCAATAGCATTTCAGTTCCAAGGGGCTCTGAGCAAGTTATTTCTGTAATACCAAAAAAAGGCGTTTTATCTGAAGATGAAATGCATCGCTGGAGTTATGCAGATTTAGAAAAAGATTCGATTGCTGGAATAAGTATTGAAAAAGCATATGCGTTTTTAGAAGGAAAAAAAGGGGTAAAAATAATTGTTGCAATTGCAGATTCTGGAGTAGATATTGATCATAAAGATTTAAAAGATGTTGCTTGGATTCATCCGAAAGAAGTTGCGGATAATGGTATAGATGACGACAAAAATGGCTATACAGATGATCTTCATGGTTGGAATTTTTTAGGCAATAAGGAAGGTAAAATGGTTGTCAAAGATCAGTTAGAAATTACCCGAATTGTTAAAAAAGGCACCGAGAAGTTTGGCGATAAAAAAGCAACTGAGATTCTAAAGAATGATAAAATTGAGTTTCAGAATTTTTTAAAATTAAAAGAAGAATATCAATTAACAATTCAAAAGAATAATGAAGAAATAGAAACGTTAAATGAAACACTACAAAGACTTTCTCAAATTGAAGAAAATTTTACCCTTGTGAGAAAATTAATAGGAAAAGAGGTTTTTACAGAGGTCGATTTAAAAGCATTAAGACCAACTAGTATCTCTGAAGGAACTAAAATTGCAGATGTTTCAAGCTTGTTGAAAAGAGGAATAAAAGAAACCGAAATGTTGGCCTATAAAAAAGAAGTTTTAGCGTATAAAGAGCATCAAGAAAAAGCTCAAAAAGGCTATGATTTTAACCTAAATGATCGTCAATACCTGGGGGATAATTTAGAAGATATCACCGATAAATATTATGGAAATAATAATGTAATTGGTTCTAAAGAGTTGGAAAAACACGGAACTCACGTTGCCGGTATTGTAGCTGCTTCAAGAAGTAATAACAGTACCATGAAAGGTATTGCTAATAATGTTCAAATAATGACTGTTAGAGTTGTTCCTGATGGAGATGAACATGATAAGGATGTTGCTTTAGGAATTAGATATGCCGTAGATAACGGAGCAAAAATTATCAATACTAGTTTTGGCAAACGATTTTCGCCAAATAAAGAATGGGTTTTTGAGGCTATTAAACATGCTGCTGAAAAAGGGGTGTTAATTGTGAATGCTGCAGGAAATGACGGCAAAAATATTGACATAAGACAAAGCTATCCAAGTGACGCGAAAGACTTAGTGAACGAATTTGTAGATAATGTGATAACAATTGGAGCTTCTAGTGTCGCCTATAATGAAAATTTGCCGGCTACTTTTTCTAATTATGGAAAAATAAATGTAGATGTTTTTGCGCCAGGAGTAGACATTTATTCTACGGTGCCAAAGGACAAATATGAAGTTTTGAGCGGAACTTCAATGGCTGCACCCACAGTAGCGGGCATTGCTGCTTTAATTCGTTCTTACTATCCACAATTATCTGCGAGTCAAGTAAAACATATTTTAATGAATTCTGGAACTAAAATCAATTTTGATGTTATAAAACCCGGAACAAAAGATGAAAAAGTTCCGTTTGCAGATTTGTCTGTTTCGGGACGTGTTGTAAACGCGTACAATGCCATAAAAATGGCTGATAGAATGCTCAAAGGGAAGAAATAAACCCTATTATAATTTAAAATAACGAAAATGAAAAAAATAGTTTTTTTAGGAGTATTAGTTTTACTGTTAAGTTCTTTTAAGCTTTTAAAAGAATCTATTTCTGAGTCAAAAAATACTTATTGGCAACAACGCGTTTCGTATACAATGGATATTGATGTTGATGTAGACAAATATCAATACAAAGGAACACAAACTCTAGTGTACACAAATAACTCTCCAAACGACTTAGATAGGGTGTTTTATCATTTGTATTTTAATGCTTTTCAGCCTGGCTCTCAAATGGATGTGAGGTCGCTAAACATTAAAGATCCGGATAGAAGAATTCGCGATAGAATTGGCAAATTAAAACCGAATGAAATCGGATATATTAACGTAAATTCTCTAAAGCAAAACGGCGTAGATGTCACTTATGAAACAGTTGGAACTATTTTAGAAGTTCAATTAAATCAGCCTATAAAATCTGGTAAAACGGTTACTTTAGAAATGAGTTTTGAGGCGCAAGTGCCTATTCAAATTCGTCGTTCTGGAAGAAATAATAAAGAAGGAGTTGCACTTTCCATGTCGCAATGGTATCCAAAAATGGCAGAATATGATTTTGAAGGTTGGCATACTCCTCCTTATATTGCTCGAGAATTTCACGGGGTTTGGGGAGATTTTGAGGTAATATTAAAGATTGATAAAAAGTATGTTGTTGGTGGTACAGGATATCTTCAAAACCCTCAAGAAATAGGTCATGGTTATGAAGACAAATCACTTCCCTTAAATAGACCTTCATCAGAAAAGTTAACA
>Ga0209092_10001570_pt1 | contig 22035 bp, 14 predicted proteins | sample FraStrMetagenome_FD_187446 | JGI IMG/M metagenome (GOLD analysis project Ga0209092, IMG submission 187446) | Marine eukaryotic phytoplankton communities from Arctic Ocean - Fram Strait ARC3M Metagenome (SPAdes) (version 2) | ecosystem: Environmental > Aquatic > Marine > Oceanic | place: Fram... | reverse complement strand
TGATAGTACCTTGAACGACTGTCGCATATCAGATAAAAAATTGTCAGTGAAACCGCGGGCCCTAGCCCAGTCTAATGCCGCGGCACACACTAAAAACATATCAGAACTAACTAACTAACTAACTAACTAACGTAGTCTATGATAGTGACAACGTAGTTCAAAAAATGTATTTAGCAATGCGCATACCCCATTAGACCCAAACTCCTGTGAGTTCTTCTTAAAGAGGAATCTTTGTGTGTTCGGTGTTGGGTATTCCATAGAATCTGTCTCAAACAAGTGTCACACGAAAACATACTATGTCCCGTATAGTAAGTAAGGCTCCATACCTTCATGACCAAATATTCTTCTTCATGATAATAACAACAATGACACATTCTTTTTCGCACATATTTCTCGATTAATAATATTAGAGAGCTTCCTGCGCAAGAATGACCAAAGACAAAGATGAAACATCAGTGAGCAGTACCAATAAGAAAAAAGAATCCGATGCCAAACCTCCATCCACATTGCAACTTCTTTCATTAGCAAAACCAGAATTTGGTGGAATTTTCATTGCGATGGTGTTTATGGTACTCTCCGAAGCATCTACTCTAATACAACCTCTGATTCTAGCGGATGCATACGACACTGTCATTGATTCGACTATTGATTCAAGTGCAAAAATGGCAAAAGTAAACAGAATTGTGATTATTGTACTAATCATTCACTTTGGTGGGATGTTGGGACAATTTCTGCGGAGTATACTATTAACAGCTGCAGGCGAAAGAGTAGTTGCAAGATTGAGGATTCAACTATATAGAAAAATTTTGAAGCAGGATATTACTTTTTTTGATGAAACGAATTCCGGAGAACTTGCTTCTCGCCTAGGAAGTGATACAACTTTGGTGCAACAGGCTACAACTAGATCTATTCCAGAAGTAATCTTAGTCGTAGTCAAGATGATAGTTTGTATTGTTCTTATGTTTTGGATCTCTCCATCTCTGGCTGGATTAGCTCTAGCTTTGACATCTGTTGTATTTGCCGTGAGTGCACCATTTGGGAAGTGGCTAAGCGATTATTCAAAGCGATATCAAAATGCATTAGGAGAGGCTCAAAGCAAGAGTACTGAAGCCCTTGGAGCGATTCGTACTGTCCAATCGTTTGCTTCAGAGGAAAGAGAAATCAATCGTTATAGTGATTACGTTGGAGACCCCAGTATGTTTCCTGTCTGGTGGCCAAGCAAAAAATATAGAAAACCAGATCCTAACGGAAGAGTCTTCTCGGGAGATAGCACATATAAAGTAGGCGTCTACAAAGGAGTGGTAAATTCTGGTTTCTTTACTTTTGTATTTGGAGGAGGCTTTGGAGCACTGAATATCACTCTATGGTATGGATTTAAACTTGTTATCGATGGGCATATTACTCTTGGAGCTCTTACTGCTTTCAACTCATATGTAAGTTATACATCTGTCTTTAGCGTCAATCTAATTTTTTTTAGGAGACAAAAATACGTTTATGGATTAAAACATCATTGAAATTATGTATAGGTGTTTCAAATTGGAATGGGGTTAGGCCAATCAAGTGCAGCAATAGCACAAGCGATCGAAGCCAAAGGAGCATCAACTAGAATTTTTGAACTTATGTCACGAGTTCCTTCCATTCCAACTCCCATTGACGAAGACGCTGATTTAGAGACAAAAGAAGGGAAAAAAAAGAAAGGCCACATGAATGCAAATTCTTCAAACGATTTGGAATTAGGTCAAACAAATTCTCAGTTTGTGTCGAACAAACCTGAATTAACTGGAGAACTTGAATTGAGCAATGTATCATTTTCATATCCATCACGTCCCAATCTTCCTGTTCTTCGTAATGTCAATTTGACAATCCCTACCAATACAACTGCAGCATTTGTCGGAAGCTCTGGTGCGGGAAAGTCAACAATTGTATCATTATTGCAAAGATTTTATGATGTTTCTGATGGAAAAATCAAAATAGATGGTCATGATATCCGTGAGCTTGATTTGAAATATTTAAGGCAGCAAATTGGGTATGTTCAGCAAGAGCCACAATTGTTTGGTTTGAGTATACGGGAGAATGTTTGTTATGGTGTAGAGAGGGACGTCTTAGATGATGAACTAGAGACTGTTTGTAGGGTAAGTTACATTGCATCCGCAACGATATTCACATCTTATCACTAATATCAAAACTAATTCACTTGTTTCATCCTATATATATATTATAGGAGGCCAACGCTCATGATTTTATCAGTAAATGGCCTGATAAGTATGAAACGTTAGTTGGAGAACGCGGAGTTAAGTTGAGTGGTGGCCAAAAACAACGATTGGCCATAGCACGAGCCTTACTTGTGAATCCTCGTATCTTACTGTTGGATGAAGCAACATCTGCTCTCGACTCTGAATCAGAACATCTTGTGCAAGAGGCTATCAATAAAGCTGTTGTTGGTCGAACTGTTGTGATTGTGGCACATCGACTGTCAACTATAAGAAACTCTGAACAAATCGTAGTTTTGGATGATCATGAAATTGTTGATGTGGGTCGACATGAAGAGTTACTTGGTCGATGCCAAAAATATCAGGAACTCATCAAAAGACAGACACAGGGACAAACAGAATGAAAGTCTTCTAATTTTCGTAATTTATGTTATATGAAAGAATCTTATTTTTGTATTTTATGCTTTGGTACTATTGATTTGCAATTCTATTCTCTGGTGTATAAGAAAGAATGACGATTCCTTCTTCGATTAAAAGACACCTGAAATCCCTACTTATGGATCCTAACAAAGTACCTTTGTAATACGAGAGAGGGTTGATAGATAATTCTAGATAATTATAAATTTACACAAATCCAAAAGCATTCTTCCAGGACCTTGTACCTTGATCCTTTACTAAATTGTTCATTTCTATTTCCATCTTCTTCATGGCCTTACCATGTTCCTTTTCCAACGCCCGTTCAATTCCTGGGCGAAGCTTCATTCGATCCAATTCCTCTTCTGTAAAATCATGCTCATCATCTTCTCCAGGGCATATAATATCGACAACTTCTGCAAATCGACAATGATATAAGTTGTATAAAATACCTCGAAAGCAAGAAGTAAAGCCAAGAGAAAGACGACAACAGTTTGCAAACGTTCCCTCAGGGAAGGATGTAAAGGCATACGCAGTATAAAGCATACCACAGGATGTGGTTATCATAAAGAGAAACGATAGTAATATGATGGATGCAACGCTAACATCATCCTTGCTATTTTTTCTAGCGCTAGAATAACTTGATTCTCCATATCTTCCACGACTATTGCTGTTAGATTGTTTTCCATAAGAAGAAGAAGAAGAAGAAGAAGAACCATATGAAGACGAACCATAGGAGGAAGATCCGTACGACTTTCCATATGAAGATGAAGATGATGATGATGATGAAGGATAATCATCATCATCTCTACCTCCAAACAAGCTCCAACTATGTCTACTGCTCTTTCCACTATCCTCATCGGAACTATTATCATTTCCAAGCAACCCAAATAAATTCCAAATACTCTTTTTCTGTTTATGATTATCATTACTCTCGTTAGAATAAGGATTAGAAGACCAGTCATCGTCACCTGCGCCAGAAGTATAAGAACTTGATTTGGCACCATAAGAGCTTGATCCACTATTTCCATAATAATCATTCTTTTTATTGGGACGACTGCTCCCATAATAATCATTTTGACTGCTGGGTTGTGAATTTCCATCATTTTCATCATTATTATTTCGTAGTTTCTGATCACCATCATTGTTATGTGCTCTACTGCCGTCTTGCTGTAAATATCTTGTGACAGTGGATACTGAATTTGAATGACCATGGTTTATCACAGTTGAAGAATCCCTTTTCATTTTTCGAATATTGTGTTTCACTTTAGATGGTAATGATCTTGATTTCGTACTAGACACATTATGAATCGTACAGATGAAAACGATGGCCGTAAATGTTGTCAATTTTCTCATTTTACTATTCGCGTGGGATCGATTATCAGCAGGAGCATTGTTCATGTTGTGTAGAGTGTTTGTCACCGTTGCTATGTCATTCGATATGAATTAGGTTAATATGTAAGGTGCTAACTACAACAAAATGTCTGTTTTTTCACGTTTACGGAAGTCATTTCAGAAGTCTTTCCATCCAAGCTTACCTTAGAAAATCGTATGTGACAAATCGTATCTTTCAGAAATTCACCAAAAATAAGTAAATTGGTTAATTTCAAAAAATTGTCATTAACGCTCATCACCTAATGTTCCGTATATAACGATTTTATGTGTTCATACTTTCATTTGTAAAAGAGGCAAATCTTGATTGAATGAATTCTAAGTGATCATGAAGTGGTTCCCTTTCTTGACACCCAAGGTATTGTAACTTATAAATTGCCTCCTATGAATTTCTTTCTGAATCTCATTCATGCTCATTTTTTTTTCACTTTGAATAGAAACAGCGAATATTATTATTGTAAATGAACCCAGCTTTTCCCCGTGACAATCTTTGGCTTGATGATTCCTTGGCTCTAGAAAAAGTACACAAATCATATACAAAAATTCGACACCTCTTCCATTTGAATCGAGTAACCTAATCAAAGCAACCCACCAAAATTCATACAAATAAAAGCCATCATGATTGTTGTGTTTGTTGTAGACACATCTCCATCCATGGGCTTGCCAGTTTCATCTTCAGAAAGCTCCGGAGCAAAAGGCATGTCTCGTCTTGATTTGGCGAAAATGACAGTGGTAAGTTTTTTTTATGTGTATGGTCAAAGCAATGATTAATTCTTAATATCAATGATCGGTTCACAATTATGTAGGAAACATTGACCAAAGGGCTTGACAAACGAATTCAAGAACACAATCGACAATTTCATCAAAATATTGCATTGCACAATCAGGATAGTCAAACTCATATTAACCCACTACAAAGTATGGCTCAAAGCCTGCAAAATATTGGCTTGGGTTTTGCCCCATCGGATCATTTTTTACTACTTTCCACGGGACAACAACATCATCAAAACAAGCAATCACAAATGCACATGCATTCTATTTGTGGTGCTGGAGGGAGGCTTTTAGTAGGATATGGATCTGGTGAGAATTCATTTGGAGGAGACTCTAATAGTGGAAATAGCAATACAAATAGTACAGTGGGGGGAATAAATTCCAAGAATAGTAATGCACAAGATCAGCAATCCAAACAAATGTTTTTACATGGCCATGCTCATCATGGAGTCTTTGAACAAGAGTTGAAAAAAATACGAGCTAACAAATTTCCATCTTCTACTCGAAATGAATTACAATCTCCACATCCTTCCGCGTCAGCCGTTGGAGGACAAACACCATCACAAGCAAATAAACAACACTTTCCTGAAAATGGTGGAGGAGCGAGAGGTTTGAATATTGCATTATCGAGTGGTTTTCAATTACTTTCTCGACATCGTTTACGGTATCGTTCCACAGAAAATTTTGGCATGGGACGTTTGCCCTCATCTGCTATGCTATCTCCAGCTTCCAGTCATAATAAAAGTGGAAGTATGAATAATGGAGGAATGGATGGAAATATTTCAACTCCTAGCAATGCACTTCAACCTGCTTGTCTTATTTTACTTACAGATGGAGAATGTCTTACAAGACCCAAGGCAGAAGGAGGAGGATCCTTACAGCTACAATTTGGCAATATGCCACTAAGAGAATTTTACTCTGAGCCATTTCGATGGGATCATCGTTTTTTTTGCGTCAACATTGGAAAAAGCAGCTCATCTAATCCAGAACAGCCAAATAGTCTCATTCATCCTTCATTAAATGCATTGTGTGAAGTCACAGGTGGAGGCCATATCAATATTTATTCGTCTTCTTCTCTTTCTCAAACAACTGATAGGTTGTTGCGGATGATTGCACCTTCTCGACCATCTAGTATGCCCATTCCAGACCCACTTCGTCTTCCTTCTCTTCCGCCGTTACCTCCTCCTCCAACTCCGAACCAAGCTTTTTCCAAATCAGCCGGTAACTTTGTCAATGGTGGGCCTGTTTGCACATTTCAATCAATTGAACGTGTTCTTAATGGTGAATCTCATCGAGCTCTACTGCTTCCAATATTATACCAACGGCCTGTACCACCTACATCTTTGTTCGTATCTTCTTCTGCAACAGTAAATATTATACCCTCCTCTCCTCCTATTTGGTGCATACCGGAAAATTTTTTTCCTAGTAAAAAGTTGGAGACCTTACCTCCTCGAACAGCTCAACCATTGTTGAGTTATACACGAATGTTCCAATACCCAGGTCTTAACGTATTTGATCCAATGGTCGTGATGAAATTCTTACACCGTTTGGATCATCTTACCATGATAAACAAACAAATGCAAGCCATCATTAAACAAAAAACTGAGAAGCAACCAACCCAAACCTTTGTGCCTTCTGTACAACTACTGCAACGAGATGTTTATGTTTGTCATTGGATAGGAAAAGATGGTAAAGGAGGAGTACCTCATGCCCAAGGAAATTTAGAACATTTTCCTGTAAGTGTACGTGGTGCCGTTCGCCCTTCCCTTACCGATGGAGAAGATACCTTTCTAAATATAGGTATTCTTCATATTCCAATTTCACGCGCTGGCAAGGACTCAAATACCCCACAACTAAGCACTCTCACTATGCTACCACCTGAACCACAAATATTATTACCACTGTAAGTAAATATGAAGCTTTAATTTTTCAATTTTGTCGAAATAAAAAAATGATTCTAATTTATATTTCTCTTCTACTTCTTGCTATTTTAGAGTAATTCGTGCAGTAGAGGCAGAGCATCGTGTACTGAAGAAAGCATTAGATGCCCACACTAGCAATCATCAACCGAAATCAGGTGCTACTGCAGGCTTGTTTCAAAAGCAACATCAACTAAGCAATACATCATTTGCCAACCTTAGTAGAAATGTCATTTTGGATGAAAACTGGAGAGTGGAATTTCGTGCCTACATATTTCGTATACCCCAATATTATCAACATGCATTAAGACGTTGCCTACGTCCCATTCTCCCAGCAAGTGCTCATTCCTTTCTAAGCAATGATAATATTGAAACAGTTGCATCACAATGCTTTTCTCGGATTTGTTTGCAAAAAATTAGAAATGGAGAACAGATTGCGAAAGAATCTAATGAAAGATTGGAACGACAAGAAGATCAATTACGAAGAAAAGGCGTTCCCTTCTTGGATTTTAACGGTATAAAAGACGGGTTTATGGATCCAGGATATGGCCAGTATGATCCTAGAAGTAGTCGGTCAAGCTACCTTTTGCAATTGAGAAATTTGCCACCACCATGGAAAATTCGTGATGATTCCGTTTCAAAGATTACTCCTCATGATGATGTCAAACTCAACAATATATCAATGCCAGAAGTGTAAGTAATGAAGAAAGTAAACTTGATTGGCTCTGATGTAATGCTGAATTTTCTAAAAGTTTGTATTCTTGTTATATATAGCTTGGGGGACTTACCTGGAGATTGCTTAGTTTCCTATTATGAATCAAGAAGACGATGGATTTTTGGTGGAGTGAGTCTGACTACAAAAGGCCAATCTGTAGAAGGGATTACAACTGCAGGAGCAAATTCTCAACATTACAATAATAATCATTCAATTAAAGATGAATCTCTTCTTTCGGTAGCAGGAGTTGGTGTTTCCATTTTAAATAAAACAACAATAAGCAAAATGGGAGATTATCGTGAGCGTTTGCTTTGGTCAAGATCTCCAGTTGTTGGCTGTGAAGGAGCAACAACTGCTGCAAACGGATCAATTTCATGGTCCGTCGATGATGATGCACTTCCTTGGCAGTTTTTTGATCCCAACACTGGAGAATTCACAGATTCTATACAAAATCGAATCAAGGCAAGGTTAACAGTGAATTTTGGTAATCCTTACAAAGATAAACGCGGAGACTCGCTCATCCCAGAATTGTATAAAAATCAAAGACCTCAATTTAAGAAAGGAAGTGTAAATGATCATCGGATTGATGAAAATGGTTCATCTATAGTAGAGGGCGAAGGCGAGGCTGTATTTGCAGGTAAACACCAAGTTTCACCTACTAGGACTACTCCAATGCCCCAGAATCATAAAAATTCTGGTGACAAGAATCAAGAAAAAGAATGCTTGAAAAGAAAAGGCATGTCAACTACAACTGGGACTGTCCAAAAACTGAAGAAGCAGAGTAAAGAAGCATCGTTTACATCTCATAGAAAAGAAGGGAAAGTGACTTCAACAAGCAAAAATACCACTTCATCGCCACAACAGCCGCCACCCCCTCCTCCACAGCCTCATTCTAAATCTGCTTCTTGGACAAAGCACAAAGCACATCGTTCACAAACAGTATTGTCAACTCATAATAACAGCTCTCCGACTCAGAGAAAACCCCCACCACCACCTCCACGTCCAGCTGATCATAAAAGTAAACCACCTCCTCCCCCACAAGTGCCATCAAATCCCAATAATAAACGAATTAGTAATGGTCCTCCACCACCACCACCACCGTCAAGAAAGCCTAAGCCACCTCCGCCCTCAAAAATATCACTAAATATTAGCAAACAAGGATCATACGGTGATCTTCATCATGCAACCACTGATTCCGATGAGAAAGAGTCAACTAATCTGCTCAAAGAAGCGAAACCGTCTAATAAGGAGTCGACTCAAGGCTCAAAAATAAAACCTCTTTATATTCCACCACCCCCGCCACGACCTTCTCAAAAACCACAAAGCCAATCACAGAGTAGTTCAAATGGCATTAACAAGCCAGCTCCACCGGCACCATCGAAACGTGGTAACTCTATTGATTCCGAACAGAAAGATACGCCATTCCAGAGCCAGCAACCGAAAGCAGGAAGCCATGTTCTAATACCTAAACGTACCATATCCACAGTCCGACCACCCCCTCCTAATTCTAATAGTTCAGCAACAAGAAATGCCACATCGGATCCCGTTGATTTACAGAATCCCAAAGTAAAACCTAAAATCAATCTACCAGCAGGATGGATATTAGTTTGGTCAAAAAGTCAAAAGAGGTGGTACTTTTTTAATACGAGAAACAATAAGAGTGTTTGGCAATGGCCACCACCAAAGGTGTGAGCTGAATACGTTTTTAAAGGAAGAAAGATCATTAAATTAACATAGCTTAAATAGAATGGTAGATTGTAATAAATTTGCATTATTTAAGACCCCTTCTGGACGCTATATTTTATATTGTGTATTTTATTTTACTTTTTGTTTGATTCTTTGTATCTATCTCCCTTTCTCAGATTTTCTTTTTGGTCATTTCTATTCTTATGCTATCAATAGCTTTCAAATACTTTGGATTAATGTGATCACTAATCATATCAGCAGTGAGCAAGGAATCAGGATGGAGATGTGAGCATTCATTGCTTTGACAAATTATAAAAATGACATAATCTTAAACTTACCTAGCAATAATTGCAGATTGAAGTCATTCGTGTCAATGTCACCTTTTTCTTCTTTTGGTCGACAAGCCTTACATCGAACACGTCTCGTCCGCGCTCATCTTTCTTATCTTTCCTCATCCACATGACGAAAGGGGCTGCGATTGCTAACCTATGAGTTCTTTTTGCGTACGTGGTTTCCCGTACTTTGGTTATTTCGTCCACTATCTCCTTGGAGATAGGTTTCAATCCTGCTGCCATTAACGGAGAGGAAAACAAAAAACCTTTGGGCTTTTCGTCTACTATCTTCGTTGTCTCTGTAAGTTTGCGCATTTTATCCCCAGAACAAAATGGGACAACGTCTTTCTCGTGAATGAAAGCATATGTATCATTCATGGCGTCTTCACTTTTTTTGCTAGGTTGACTGAGATAGAAAACAGGAGGACTCGCGAAAGCAAAACATCTAATCGCAACATCTTTGAGTGCCTTATTTTCTTTAGTCAGCAGTATATCTTCATATTTGAGCTTGAGAGTCAAAAGCGAAGCAGCACCTGCACCCAAGGAATGGCCAGTAATGACTGAATCAAACCCTGGATTCTCAATAATCTTGTCCACAATCGTCTTTTTAGCATGGTCCCACAGAGTAAGTGTACATTAAGAAATTCCCTGATGTGCAAAACCATTACAAAAGTCAACACTTGAACATTTCAGATTACTCTTCAATTCTGAAATAGTGAAGGTCCCACGGATGGCAAGTACTACTACACCTTTATCACTACTATACAAGCACGCCTTTCTCTTGTCAACACCAATGAAATGGGAGAGCATGTTCATGCTTCCTCCTTTCTTGCGTAGGAATGGTATTTCGTGGGCCCCAACGCATTGAATGATTTTTTGTTTCCTTTCCATCTCAGATGCAGATCATATTCTTGCTGGGATTGTGACCAAACATTTCAAGTAAGTCAGCAGAGCAGATCATGGGCAGTGTTTGCATACCTAACATAGCTAAATGTTTTTATGAAAATCTTTGAGTTTTTCTCATTCAATTCTTTTCCAAAATACAAAACTCTTACCGTATTGCGTCCGTCCAATTTTGAGGTAAAGATTTGAAAGCTGTACGAGAGTGGTGGCACTTTTAATAATCAGCATGCTTCTATATGCATTGGCATCAACAAAAGCCTTCAAAAGCTCATCTCCTACTCCTGAATATTCCATGAAACCAAGAAACTATTTATTTTGTAACTTTGTGACATGACGTCATATTTTATGAGTTCCGTATCTTTTGGATCTTTCGTATCTTGAGATCAGAACGAATTTGTGAACATCAAAATGAACCAATCCTTTTTCTTTTATTTTTGTATTATGACTTACTCTATCTGTTTTCTAAATGAAGGGAATAGTCAATCATAATATGATCCCGATAACAAGGATTGTGTTAAGACAACATTCTTCTAAGATCACAATTTTGAGTTTTATGCTCTAAATGTTGAACTGCTTGAAATTAGATCATTGTAAAATAATTTCATACAGACAAATGAATTTTGTGAGCTTTCGAATCAAATTTTGAGAGTAGTAGGCACAAATTTCAATGTATTCAAATTGTTTTTATAGAATAGCAAATAGTAAACTAAACACGCAATTATTCTTTTTGTTGAAATAGAAACCTCTATTTTGCGCTTCCTCTGCACAAAGTGGATTTACAAGTAAAACAATCAAGATTGTACAACTATGATCTGGAAACAACTATCAAACGATGGACAATCAAGCAGCTGCCGCTGCAAACAACCCAAATGATGCAAACGCTACCGCTTTGCCTCCAGGCGTAAACCCTCAAGTTGCTGCTGTCGCAGCACCTATTTTTGCCCTAAGCGCTGCTAGAGTCAATCCTAACAATTTCATTGACTATAGCACATCGGCAGGCCAGAAATTATTCAGTAAAGTTACTACTTACCTGGAGTACACTTTTGATGTAGAAGAAGAGTCAATCCAAACGTTTATTGAGACCCTTAGTAACCGTGCTGTCATGGCAGGTTGGAATTCAGGTGCATCTAGCATCCTGACAATCTCCCAGAAAATTTACTTTCCCAGCACGGCACCATCACACTACAAGAAGTTAGAGATGATGCTTTAACTTATGTGCAACAGCATAACATAAAGGCACAAAATTCTTACCAAATGTGTGTTTGCATTATGACTTCTCTATCCGATGCTGGAAGAGTCAAGATTTTGACCGAAGGTAACAACTATATCGTGAATGGGATCTATTCGGGACCCCTTCTTTTTAAAATCCTAATGATTAAGGCATCTACCGATACTAGAGCTACCGTTACATTCATTCCACTGTCACTAACCGAGCTAGATACCTACATGACTTCGGTTGCAAGCAATATTGAAAAGTTTAATCAATACGTTAGGCAGAAACAGCAAGACCTTCTCTATCGAGGAGAAAACACTCAGTATCTTTATGCTAATTTGTTCAAGGGATATCTTGCTTGTTTGGATAGCAACTTTACTGCCTATATTCAACGTCTTATTGATAGGTACAATGAAGGAGAAAACATGAGTATCGATGAGATTCTATCAAAGAGACTCACCAAATTCATGGAACTGAAGCAAGCAGGAACCTGGAACAAGCCTTCTGCCAATCAGGAGAAAATTATGGCACAAACTGCTTGTTTTGAGGCTTTGAAAGATAAGAAGCTCAAACTGGCAAGTAACCTTAACCCACATTCAAGACAGAATAAGAAGAAGCTGGAGAAACCCAACAAGGAAAAGTCCAAACCTAAATCAAAGGCAAGAATTATAGATGAAAATGTCTATGCACCTTCATTATGCCCAGCTAGAACTGCTGCTAGGGCCATTTCTCAGGTACACAACAAAGATGTAGTCCAACTACTACCAATCGTATTTTGGAGTCCGATTGATGTAAACCTTTTTCTCCTCTTATTACATCAAATGATTACCTGGGATGAGGACTCAACTGCAATGTACAGTTTATGATCCAGCTAAATTAGTCTACGTTTAGATGTGATCGTCTAATTAAAACTATAGCTGCAACTTTAATAGTTAAAGTAAAAAGCTAGCTTTAAATTTAATAGTTAGATATGAGTACGCATGTAACAATTCATAGATGACATTAAAATTAATAAAAACAAAATCATCAAAGCCTTCCTCCTCGCAGGGAAGCAGCTGCTGAAGCAAAGCTTGCAGCTTTATCCATATACAATGAGTAGCATCCAACAGCTGCCTGTCATCTGTGAATGACAGCTCTGTTGGAAATATGGAATAAGAGACCAATGCAATGCAAATATTTCTTATTTTAAGTGTAAATACTTAGGACATACAAGTAATATGGAATAAGAGACCAGCTGTCATCTGTCTGGCTCACAAGTGTCAGCTGCCCTCGTTGTGGAAACTGTGTGGTTTTCAATATGTGTTTAATATGTCCTGTATGTTTAATTTATGAATTAGTTTAGTCAAAATAAAATAAGCTCATAATTATCATCCTTTCAACTTTTGTGTATTAATTTATTTCTAATTCATTTCCGTGCATAAGGCACAACTAAGGGGGGTAAGTTGCTTCTTGAAAAGAATCGGAGATTGTCATAGAGAAGACAAGCCGACTTCTTAGCTCAGAACTTGGTTTCACTGCTTTCACTGGAGAGTGCTCTTCTTTCAAAAATTTGTATATCGCTATCATCTGGAGAACTAGAATGGAGAGCATTTACAAAGATGAGCTGATTAATTCATTGGCGACTTCAAGCGATAGGAAACCCCGTGAAGCTTACCTTTGTATCCCACTTGATCCAACTCTCTTTAACCATTACGCAACAATCATTTCGGAAAGCGAAGAGACATCAACTTTACTTTGGCAAATGCATTTAATTTCTGAATACCATAAAACCCCATAGTGCAAAAGACACTCGCTGTTTTTTATGAGACTCCAAAAAAGTATGAAGTCACATCTAATGTGATTTTCTTACTTACAACTCAAATATTGTATATTTACGTAATTACTAACCATATAACTTCTAATTATGATTTAAAAAAAAGAGAACAGATACTTAAACTCAGAACCATCAATATTTTTAGGATTTGTTTTGTCAGCTCCTACACATACCGATCAGTGCGATGCTGCTTATATAAAACATGTTAAAATGAAACATGCCGCAACAACATAAATAAATAAGAAACTTGAGACTATTGCTCTACGACATATCCAGGTTTCTCCTTTCTTCACAAGAGCAAATAAATCGGGGAGTAGTAACACAAGCGGATTGGGCAAAATTCATTCGTGGGTATTATTATATTATTTTGACAACAGCACTTGGCTTTTGGTATTTCTTTCATCATGAACTGTTTTATATCTTCTATAGTGAACTTCATGATTTTATCTTCTCATGGACATGCACTCCCTTGCTTCCGTTCTTCGAATTAGTTGTTTGGTCTTGTAATACTACTAGCATAATTGTTGCTGGTATAGAAAAGCAATGGAGTAGCGGAATCGTCTTCCCTCCTTTACAGGGTTGGATTGGCTCCGTTGATACAAGATTTAAACTTTTTACTCAAAATGTTTATATGACAATTATTTTCTTTCATTATATTTCATGGAGGAACAGGGCTATATACTTTTGAATCGCCTGTAGCAGCCCCAAGAATATCGATTTTATTCTATAATCAACATTCAGGATGGTACAGAATGCACAGAAAATGAGCTTCTGTCAAATATTGGGTTAAATAAAATAAGGGGACCATATTTGGGAATTCCATCAATGGATGGATCAATCATAGCAGCAATATCATGGGATGACAGTGATACGCAAGTAACATTCATAAATGCTGAATCAACGGAAGCTTTGTTCAATCCTCCTGTGTTAATTTTGACTAGTAATCCTGGCAATCTTTACAGGCCAACCATATTTTGGCTTACAACTGAAGATTCTGAGCCGGCTTTAGCTATCTTGGATACTGAAAATTCAACAAAATATACGATGGTTTTTAGCAATGGCACATTCATTGCAACACCAAATAATTTGACCTGTATTCCTTATCCTTCCTCTAGTGCTCCCATACGTTATACTGATGGTGCTTTCGTGGACGTGAATTTTACAAGCAACGAAATCGTCATATCTTATCTCGATTCGTGGAATAATTGTACGATATTTTAAATGAGCTAATTCAAGAGAATATTTCGTTCATTTCAAACATGAGATCTCATTTGATGGTAAAAAGGTTTTTTTCCAAAACCCAGTGATGCTTGGGACATTTTTGTTTTGGGAGAGTCGTATCTTGTTCTCTAGCTTCTTGCAAAGCCAGATCATGAAAACTCATTTTTCAAGGATGTAAAGTTTGTATCCTACGGGAGCCCTGCAACTTATAAATAATAATAACAATTGTGCTCAAAGTATGTCATTGTGAATAATCGTATCTTTTAAAGTATGGATTGTGTGACACCCTATCGAAACCATTACAAAAAGGGAAAGTTATAAGTAAAACACTTAGGTCATGTTAATTTCTTTTTTTTTCACGTATCATAATTACTTCTTCCTAACAAAAAGCGCTAAATAGAGCCTTTGTAATCCATAACATACGAAAAAGCAAATGAGTATTTACTGGTAAACCATTTAATTATCCAAATCTTTCAAGAATCAGCCCTAATTTAGGATTTAAGCTGTAATCAATATGTAGTTTGTATAGAGACGTTTACTAAGACATTCTATACTCCAGCTTAGTGTAGCAAGGAGCTATCCTTACATAATCAAACGGAAATTTTTTAAACTGAACGATTAGAAAAACGTTCAAAAGTGTTTCTACTATGAGCTACAGGAAGAGCAAGATTTTTAACAGTTCTATTTTGCAAAGATTAGCGCGGGTTTTTTCTTCGTCTAATACTTTTCTTAATTATTTAGATCAAACTTTTCCTGAATATCAAATTCAATTTTGCTCAGAGATTTACCTTTGATTTGAACTAATAACGAAGTTTTCTGTAGATTGGTTGACGGAATAGATTTCGAAACGGCAACCTTCTTCTTTATTTTCGATCGAATGCAAAGGAATAATTTCTGTACACTATCCCGACGAGGCTTTCAGAATTGTGAGAAAAATGAGTAATAATGAAAATGAAAATATCATAAACAAATATCTTGATGGTGATGATTTCAAATGCCAAAAAGCTTCATCTCCTAAACTTGGAGAGGAGAGCTCCCTTAATAGTTCCACTAGTGATCAAGACCTCAGTCTCCTAGTGTCACCTTCATTTTCTGGTTTTGCTGAGAAAGAAAGCAAAATTATTGAAAAAGATGGCACAGCTGATTCCAATACTGTTTTCAGTGGAAAAAGGCAATCTAGATGCTTTCCTGATCAGCAGAATCCTAGGGATATCCAGCCAGTGATAGGCAATAATAATGAGCTTGTCGCAGAGGTGATAGAAGACACAAAGCATTTATTAGATACTTCTCTATGTCCCTCACTTGGTCTTGGATCTGTGGGAAGTGAAAATGAATCGATAGAAGATTCTCAAAGATCTGGAGAAAGAAATCAAGACGACAATGATGGCTATGTGTTTAAAACAACAATCAATGAGAATTCTGGAGATATTCTAAACGTTGAGTACAAATCTCACTATGAAATTTGTGATGAAAACGAAGGATCAACCAATAATTTTAGTATGGAACATGATTCGAAATATGGTAAAGATCATAATAGCTTTAAATTACCAGATGAATCAACTTCACCATGTTCAGATCCGGTAAATACAACACAGGATTCACAAAATGATATGCCAGCAAAACAGGACGAAATTACTGATGAAACTTCGAGAGAACGAAGGAGCTCGTGGAATGATGATATTGCATTTAAATTGAAAGGAGTCAGCAATTTAATAGATTCTTTTGATGAAAAAGATAAAGAGGAGAAAAGTACTGTTGAATTGAAAAACAAAGATTCTCGCAATTCATTGACAAATGACAATGCAGAAGAATCAAAAAGAGTAGTCGATACCAGTAGCAAAACGGATTTTTCAAAAAGATTTTCCTTGGAAGAACTAGAACAAAAGTATCCTTCACCAAAAAAAAAGGAAGAAAAGCCAAGCGTCTTTAGTTCTCCAAATATTGACAAAACTTTGCAGAAAGGTTCAAATGCAATCTCATTCATTCGAAATCTATTATCACCACCCGAATTTCTGTCTCCAAAACCGCAACGAAAGTCTAACTTAAAAGCATTGATAGAAAACGTCAAAGTTTCGGCTGAGAAAAGTAAATCAAAACTAGATGGTCGAGATAGAGAGATAACAAACAGCAAAAACGAAACCAAATATAAAAGTGACGAAGCTGGCATTGGTCACTGGAGGCTATCAGTTTTTGTCCCCAAGGAAACTGATTTATCTTTGAATGTGTCACCAATATCATGTACTTCGCAAAATCCAGAGGAAGAAACCGATGAAGGCTATGATTCCAGCACATCAGGCGAAATTCTCGGAGAAAAAATCCTTGAAGACGAGCAGGCATCTAATATAATCTCCAAAATGGGAGCATCCCTTTACTTGTCACCAAACTCTGAAAACTCGTTTGGCACAGGAATGGGTAGTGGGAGTGTAGAGATTTCAAAGATTACAAAGAGAAAATCTGTTTCTCATTTTCCAGAAACAAGGATTCCAACTTATTCGGGAAGAAGACTTTCTGCAGAAAAAATGCATAGGAGCTCTTTGGAAGCAGTGCAAGAACTGCCATTATCAAATGAGAAATTTGGTATGTCTGATGAAATAGAAAAAGTGAGAGAGGTCAATGGGACTCCTCCTCTACCGGAGTTCTCATCTATAAAAGATTTAAGCAGTGCGAGAAAAAAAATCGATGCATCTTCTATGGCACTCATAGAAAGATTACAAGGAGCATCGCAAAGGAGAAAATTGTTAGTTAGTAGGTCTGGTGAGTCAGTTAAAGCAAGAAATGAATACAAGACTCTGGATTTTGATAAAGAGTTGCCTAATATAGGTGATCCCGAATATGCTAAAGTGGGAGATAAAGCTGAAGTGACTACATCAAAGGTAAGAGCGTCTACATTCAAGCCATTCAAAGCAAGACCATTACCATCGACCACAAGTATGATTGGTCATGGAGGACAATTAGGTGTTCCGAAAATACCAAAGAGAGCCGCAACAAACCCACTTTCTCCCAAGCTTGGGCACAAAAGACAACATGATTCTCCAAGTCGGGCTATTAGAAAAGTTAGAGCTGAAGAAAAGGCAAGAAAAAAAATATTACGGGAAGCACTTGGACCAATACAAAATTTCAATGTGCCCAAAACGGTTCCAACAAAGAGATTACATCCTAACGAAGACCCATATATTCCATTTAAAGCTCGTCCTATACAACTAGCACCAAAGCCTCTTAGACCAAGAGATAGAGTTGGGGAAGTAATTAAACTCGAAAGAGCAAAGTCATCAGCTTTACGCCAAAAAGTGCTACCTCGTGAAAATCCTTACAAACCATTCAAAGCTTTACCGATGCCTTCATCCTCATCTGGTTTTTCGAAGGTAAAGATTCTTCGTAAATCTTCGTTAATCATCAAGAAATCTGCCAATGACAAAATTTCGAAAGAGGTAAGCTTTTTTTTGAAGGTGCAATAAATATGAATCAATATTTTGATCTAATTTTGTCCTGAAAATAACTATTCACGCAAGGTTTCAAATTCAAGAAAGATGGGGATGAAAAAGAAAAGTTCCATATCAACGAAAGAAGAAAGCAAACGAAAGTTTAGCTCTGAAAGCTCTTTCTTTTCGTCAAGAGTTCGAAAAATTTCATTGAGTGGGATAAATACTATCAATACAGATGCTGAAAATGTTCATCCAAATGAAATCAAGGCATGCAGTTCAAGATCTCAAGAATTGAAAGGACCCGATTATAAAGCAAAACGGCAACGCAGATCTTCTTATCAGAAATCTGATTTGAACAGTAGATTTTGATGAATGGAATACGAATGAAAAATAATTTTAGGTACCATTCTGAAACTGTTCTAATAATGGAATGAGACTCCAAATTATATTTTACATACTATAATAAAAGTCTTTTACCTTCGTTTATAATAATCTGCTTATCCTTATTTGATTGCATGGAAGTAAAAAGAAGCGTCTGTCTTACAAACAAACAAAATCAACTATGCTGTTAAATTTCCTGTCTTCGGTGGTGGACACTTTTTCTTGTGATCCAATTTTCAGTTTCGCAGCTACAATCCTGCAAAAAATGCCTCTTTCCTACATTTTTGTGGATTGAGAGGATTTTAAATCGATTTCCAAAACAAAGAAATCAGAAATTAGCACTTCCTTCATGCAGGATGTTATCTGAAGAATATTCTTTGGACGTCATCATGAAGCTTTTCTCTGTCAAAGCAATAGAAACTTTCGTAAAATCTAATGTTCTAGAAGAATTTCGAAATGTCATGCTTGGTTTGAATCCATGACATCCGCAATCTCATTGCAATAAAACATTTATATAACATGAAAATTACTCCATTGGGACAATTAATTGATCTTACTAACATTAAATTATTAATTGGCTGAACAGAAAGAAGAAGGTGGTATATGTACAAGTGAATGATCTTGTAGAATGTGTCTGATTTGAAAAGGCTTGTAAATTGAGAAAATATTCATAGTTCCTTTCAGATAAATGCAAATGTCCCTCTCTTCAAAATCAAGTCAAAATTGGTGACAACAAGTGTTTACTCATCAAGACGAGGGTCGTAAGGGATGGCACCTCCTTCTTCTGAGATGCAGCAATCCTTCTTCACCATGTGAATACCTTGGGCGAGAAGTTTGAACTTGTCCATGTTAGATGGGGGGCGAACATCCCTATCAAAGATGGCAATGGGAATGGCCAAAGTGGCAACTGCGTTAGGAACGTCAACAATACCAGAGATACGTCCTTCACAGGGGCAGCAAGAAAGAAGAAGGTAGATTTGTTGTTCAGTGAATCCGAATTGGGAGAGGTACTTGATGCAGTTAAGAACTGCACGCTTGTAAGCAATGGTGGCATCAAGGTAATGTTGTTCTCCATTTTCATCTACAGAAATACCTTCGAATACAAGCCATTCCGAATAACGGGGTTCAAGAGGACCAATTTCGAAGATGGGATTAACGTTGAGCTTGCTAGGTCCAACGGCTGGAAGACAGGCCATACCTCCTTTGATGACAGTACATTTAAGGTCAAGGTATCCAGACATTTCGATAGCTCCACAGAAGGAAACCTCTCCATCTCCTTGAGAGAAGTGCATATCACCCATGGAAAGCTTGGCTCCAGGAACAAAGACGGGGAAATAGACAGTACATCCACGAGAAAGATTCTTAATATCACAGTTACCTCCGTTTTCTCTTCCAGGAACAGTACGGGCAGCTTCAGATGCTACTTTATCGAAGGTGGCATCTCCAGTGGAAGTCTTAAAGTGACCAAGCTTTCCAAGCATAGCACCCTTGGCTTCTGGAAGACAGGCTAGGGGACGAGTACTCAAGCATCCGCAAAGAGTTTTCTCTGCCGCAGTTCCTTCTTCCTTTACTAGCTTCGATTCACGAGTATTCCAGATATCAAGAAGCTCCTTACTGGGGGCAGTTCCAATAAGACCAGGATGAATAAGTCCAGCGAATTTCACTCCAGGAATGTGACGACTTTGAGCGTAAACTCCCTCAAGGTTCCATACAGCCTGTGATGAAACATCAAAGCAATGAGGATCGGGAAAAAGATAATCAAGAAAAAAAGAGCAACTATAACAAAACATACCTTGGTGGCTTTAGGGTAGTGGTCAGTCAAGAATCCTCCTCCGTTTTCTTTTGCGAAAGTTCCAGTAAACCCCCATTCATCTCCATCAAGACATCCAAGGTCGAGGAATTCTACCTTCAGAAGATCTCCAGGCTCGGCAGTTGGAACTTCAATAGGTCCAGAAAGATAATGCACCTGCAAAAATAGAAGAATGTTTCGGGATAAGTAAATGAGAAACAACCCAGTTGCATCAGATGATCCCCCTTCCAATGTGGCTTGCAAAAAGCCTTACCTGGGACAAATCCACGTTCTTTACATCATCTGAGCTGTCAGAGTCTTTGATTTGACCTCCAGTCCAATCAATACATTCCACACGGAATACTTCTCCTTCTTCCACCTTCGCAACACAAGGAATATCAGGATGCCACCTGTTGTGAAGAGGTACTTTTTGTTCCCAGGGCTTGAGATTTACATCGACTTCGATAAGTTTCTTGACCATTTTAAAGATAAAGGAATGTTCTTACAGATAGATTCTTTTTCGCAATTAAATTGTATAATTTGTGAGAATATAAAAATGATTGCCTTGAAGAATAGATTCTTTCATGAAAAATCTGTACCGTACACATAATCAATAATTCTACATAAACACAGCGAACAACATCTTTGCGATTGCGATACTGAGCTCCTATTTACGAAATGAGCGTATCTGTCACCCTATTGTACGTATGTGCCATATATGTAATGTCTCAAACAATATGTATGTTGATATCAGTTCTCATATTCGGCTACGTTTCAATAAAGACAAATAGGAAAAAAAGATGCTTTGTGGTAGCTTTTGTGTAGGAATGTACATCACAGAAGAAAATTGGAATCAATATTTTTAATTAGACAATGCCATTTGGTGTTTGTAGGGATAGGAATATGTGATGCACATTATTGATAAAAATATGAGTTGCCTAAAGCGAATGTTCACTTGTGAAATGGAAAGATACCTCTCTCTTTAGACGAAGAAACCATTGAAAAACAAAAATTACCAAAACGAAAATAGTTGAATGATGTCAGTGATATTAACTACTGTACTAAATACATGTGACAGAGTCATCAATTTCAAAATCTTTCATTCTTATTTGAGAACTCCAACAAATAGATTTTTTATATTCTTCGTTCCTCTAAAAATTGAGAAGAACTTAGAGAGAATTTTACATGTGGATATTCTACAAAACCATGTCAATCTTGTACTAAATTTCATATCGATACGCCCCATCGACGTTTATTTAGAAAGAAATAGCTTCAAATGAATTCTTCTGTACCTACGATCTTTTCGTACAGCTTGTTTTGATCCAAAAATCTAACTACTCTCATTTGATATTTATTTGCTTTATCTCTCTCTCCTCCTGAAGCCTGTACGTTATATTACTATACCAAATTACAGAAGAAGTCAATGAAAAAACGCTTCTAATACCAATTTTGGTTGAAGTGATTTACGGTTTTCCCAATAAGGTAACTTCCCTGACATGAGGAGAAAAATGGAGGTCATCTTCTCTTTTCACAAGAGCATATTCATACGTATGGTACGGTAAAGAATTATGAACAACGTAAATTAGGTACGATGCAAATCTTAAGATTCAGTGATTTTCATTTGTGCAACAAAAAGTGATGCACCAACTAAAAAATATATTCTACTTTATTTCACTTTGACCAATGAATACTTCTTGGTCACAAAATTATGTAAGCATATTTACAATCCAATGGGTGTTCCTTTTGTTAAAGCAGCTACAACTCAACAAAGGTAGAAGTATCTTTTAGGTTTGCAAAAGGAATTGAATATTGTAATGGTGGTGATATATAATTCTTACTACTATGATATACCTC
>Ga0209092_10001568_pt1 | contig 22096 bp, 18 predicted proteins | sample FraStrMetagenome_FD_187446 | JGI IMG/M metagenome (GOLD analysis project Ga0209092, IMG submission 187446) | Marine eukaryotic phytoplankton communities from Arctic Ocean - Fram Strait ARC3M Metagenome (SPAdes) (version 2) | ecosystem: Environmental > Aquatic > Marine > Oceanic | place: Fram... | reverse complement strand
AGGTAGGTCATTCCAGAATTTTGCAATTTTCTCGAAATTTACAAAAAAAAAGCCAGAATGTGAATTTTCTCAATAAACAATGTTGGCAAACATCACATCACATCAGACATCGACATCAGACATCGACATCAGACATCGAGCACACTGTTGCCAACTCTACTACTAGAGGAGTAAGATGTTTGTGAAGTATATAACCTGAAACAGTAGAATATACGTACGATAGAAGGCTCGAGAATATGAATGTGATGAAAATTAGCACTGCCGCTGTTGCATCCATCGATGGCACATTTCATTTCCCCTGCGAAGAAACATAATAAACTGTTGCCGCAGTAGTTTACCGTTGGTGATTATTTTAAGGTAAAGTACGACCACAAACCAAACAACAATAAGGTGAAAGGGGAAGACTGTTGGGTAGAGGGTGGCTGATATCATAATTTGTGGTGTTCAGCGACGACGATAAGAAGACGGATAACAAGCAGGGAAAGTTTCTATCTTTAAACAGAAGGAGTTTTTGTTCTGTCTTCAAAAAGTGAAAAATTTGAGGTTCAGTTAACATTATCTGGAGACTGGATAGAGAAACGACCAAAGATTGTTGCAGAAGGTGGATAACGAGCAGCGAAGGTTTCACTCTTTAAACAGAGCGAGTTATTCCTCTGCCAATATCAGAGCAAAATTCGGAATATAAAAATGACATTGTCTAAATAACTAGAGACGAGAAAGAGTTCGAGTTATTTTTTAATTATGACGAGAAGGAGGGAAAAGAATGAAAAAAAATTTCATGTTGTCGAGAAATGGCCAGGGATTGTTGCAGAAGAAGGATAGCGAGCATCGAATATTAGAGCACAATTTGAAGTATAAAAATGACAATATCTTAATTACTGGGGACAAGGAAGAGGGCGGGCTAAACATTATGACGAGAAGTGTCTAGGAATTGTTGCAGAAGATATATTATGAGCAGGGAAGGTTTCACATTTATACAGATCGAGTTATTCCTCTGTTATCATGAGAGCAAAAATTGAAACATTTAAATGACACATGGGTTGGTTTGTGAATGGGGAGGAATGAGAGTGTTGAAGGAAGATGAACTTTGTCATGAGTAAAAATCTTGCGTGAATTGGTTTTTTCTTTTGTCATATCGTATTGTTGCAAGGTCGAATTTTCACTTGCACGGTAGTCCCAAGGCACGTAGGTATGTTTTGTAGTGTGGCATCTCTATCATTGCATTTATGCCTCGACAACTTCAAAATCACATTATCCAATAATGCCGAGTAAAGTTAACGTCTTTCTTCTTATTCAATTGAAGTCCGCTGGTAAAAGATGTCATACTTTAAGTCTGTCTAGTCAATGGCATGATTTAAGTTTGGATCTGATGCCTTTCAGATGATGGTTAAATATTTGGTATTCGAATAGCAAAAACAGTTTTTAGGCTAATGAAGGTCTTGCTTTAAGAATTTACGATATATAATAGAACTAATCAACAGAATGGCAACTTAGTCTCACTAGAAAAGGCTCTAACATTACTTTACTTTAATGAATTGATCTACAGAAATATTTGACGATATTTATTTACGAAATTATTACCATTGTTTTACCTACTTTAAGATACATCGTCTATTATAGCGAAAAACGTCTACACAGATGAGGACGATTCACTACCGTCTGAATCATATGCTTTCATTGAGTCAATACTATCTCCTGATTGATATTCTGAATCTGGAGGAGGGTGAAAGCGATGCTTTTTTGCAGCTGCCAAAGCACGATTTTGTAATATTTGTTCTCGCCGTTGTTGTTGTTGCATTCGATTGAGAGCCATCACCCTAGCTGCTGTGATTGGTTCGTATCCAGATTCAGATCCATCCGATCGATCTGAGGATAATGAATCGTCATCGCTATCAGATGAAACTGATGAATTAGATTTGCTTGGCTCCACTTCCAGATCGCCATTGTCAGCGTTTGGATTTCCATGATTATCTAATTCAAAATCAAGCTGCTCCTCTTGTTGCAGCATTTGTGTAGACAAGTGCGAGTGGGATCGTCCGCTACTATTGTTTTGTCCCATTGACGGAGCGCTTCTTGCATACAAAATTGGTGAGGGAGTTCTTGTTATAGACAAATGACGAGCTCTCTCATCATCAGGATTGAGCGCCTGCTGATTTCCTGCAGGCGACGATATTTTCCCAAATTTTCTTCGACTTCCAATAAGAGATGGTGAAGACGGTGGAGAGGCCGGTGGCGAAGGAGCTCTAGGCCGACTGTCTTCTCCCAACGCAAAGCGATCCCTTAACGCTACTCTGACCCTATGATCACGACTTCCCAAAAAACTTTCGTGGTCAATCACACCAGTGTCGGTTAAATCTTCGCCTCCATAATGGCTAACGTCTCGATCGTCACTTCCACGTCGAACATTGTTGAATGCCGATACAGGAGAATGTGGAGATGTTGGAGGAGATCCACTTCCATTCCCAGCTCCCGAAAGATGAGGTGGAGATGAAGGATGTGACGGCTCTAATGATTCTGCTAATTGAAGTCTAGCTGTCTGATGACGCATATATTCCTTGTGTTTTCGGATTTGCTGTGCGCGATGCTGCTGTGCATTGATAGAGTCTTTTCCTTGACCTCCAACATTCTTTTCGTTCGAACAAGACAATTTGCGTCTGAATTTTCTCTGTTGCACTCTTCCTCTTTCGTCAGCCAATGCTGCCATTTCTCGTTCGCTTGGACTTCTCATTCCATCATCGTAACCTCCACCGAACGCAGTAACGGATGATGTAACCAACAAGAGCTTTTCTAATCCATTGCATAGCTTATGAGTTTGTGTATAGTAATATTCAGGAGAGAGCAGTACCTCAGCAAGCCTTTGAATAGTAAAAGGAGGCCCTTCCACGGAAGATGACCCATCCCTTTCAGCTCTCTGTTGACTACTTGCCATAGAGATATTGTTGAATGGATTGGAGTCCATATTTGATCCTTGTAGTGATGCATTACTTGATGTTGATTCTGCTTTAAGATGCTGAGGTAAATGCTGGCTCGCACTTGATGCTAGACTACAACTATGATCTGTGCTGCTTGCTTTGCTTGCATTACAAGTATTATTATCGTCATCAGCGTTCATCATACCCGCATTTCTCCCGTTCATAAACAAAGATGATGCAATTACATCCTTGACGTTGATCATTTCTCCCACTACATCTTCAGCCTCTCTATCCTGCATCATTGACATCAGCCTTTCCTTTCTTTTCATAAAAGCTGATTTATCTTCTGTGTATTTGTTGGTCATCGACGACTCTTTTCCGGTTGAGACATAACCAGCTCGCTCGTAAGAAGATTCTAGAACAAGATCAAGAGCTTCCCGAATTGCATATTTTAAACAAGAGTATTGGCCATTTAATGGAGCCAGACGATCACTAGACGTAGATTGGCAAGAAGGACTTGCATGAGTTTGCCCAATCTTTGAAGTAGAAACAGGAGACACATTTGTATAACTAGGCGTCCAGTTCAGATCGGTACACGTGCCACTCCGTGCAACTTCTTGCAATATTTGAATGAGTGCCGGAGATAAACTCAAATTCGATGCCAAATCTTTGGTTATGGAATCATCACCAACAGCTTCATTAGTGCCAGCAACTTGCGATTGCGAATAGGTGCAACTGTCGTGATTTGATAGACAAGACAGTGTGTCCTCTCCAGCAACATTATCAAGACGACTTCTCCCATTCGAAGAATCCCCTATCGGTTTTCCTTTTGACAACACTGAAGAATCGCCATTGGTCTTTTTACCATGTAAACTTCTGCCTTCATTCTCTTCAGTTTCACCAAATTCTGCAAACGGTTTTTCTTTATCAAAATTCAAAGCATTCTCAGCGGACATGTAATCGTTTGCGACAATCGTTTTTGTTTGATGCGCGCTAGTTGCTACCTGCTGTTGTCCATGAACGTCCATCCTTGAATTCCGGCCTTACCCTAAGATTCCCGAACAATACCAATTTTTACAACAACTTAATCGGCTGGACCTATCCAATCAGCCTTTTTGGAAATATAAGATTGCCTCGGCAAAATAAGTTTGAATAAATAAATCTATTAAGCAAACAATGAGGTGCAATAGTGAACTCCTTCACCAGATATAATAAATAGTGCCCCGTAAATCAAATCGTCTTAATTTAATGCAAACTAATATTCCTTCCCCTGAATGTTTCAAAAAGAAGCCTCCTTTGTTGCCTCTCTCAAGAACGATGAAGGCGGAGAATCATTGAGAGTGTTGAAGCAGCAACTGTTGGTTAGGAGTTTGGGCTCGGGATAAATAATTTTTAGCCGAAGACCGACGTTTGAGTTTTAGCTGTCTCGAGGTCTACCTGACTTTTTCTTATCTTCTCAAGAGGTAAATTACTCGTATTAATACATATGTATATATATATAAAATACTTTCGCTTTTCTTTTCTTATAGAAAGAACACGAGGTTGTGCATATTTTATGGTAAATTTGGAGACAACATTTTGTTAAAAGAAGAAATTGAGGAAGAGTTTTGTACATGTACCGGTACGGGATTTCGTGGCTTATAAATTTCCGCTGTTCATCGACACAATCGAAAGAGGCATAGAAATTAAACCTTGTTCTCCTTTGTCCGAATTAATTTGCAACTCAACTCATCATAAAGCATGTCCGAAGTAAGTCGCATGACAAAATAGATAATGCATCAAATAGGTATACTAAACAGCGATGAAATGTTTTCAAATGTTCGCTGAAGGGATAGATACAAGGGTGCTAATTTCGCAATGATAGCGGATATCAAGTAATTCATCAATTGGTAACTCGAAGTCGCTGAGGTTAGGCCTCTAAGCATTATATCGAATCATTGAGAAAGAGATTTGGTAGATGATCTTTCGGCTCCTCTCCTTGACTACAAAGTCACCCACTTCAAACAATGAACTGAAATCCCTTCGAAATGTCGAGAATCTACGTTTGTGCTGCTGAGAAATTCCTTTCTTATCATTCCACTGCAAAATCTTTTCCAAAATGTGATTATTTTATTAGACATGTAAAATTGAAGGAAGAAGGAAAGAAGAGACGTTTTCGCGCACATTCCTAATGCGTGCAAAATTATTCTTCTGCAATCTTTACGTTTTTCTACATAACAAATGTAGAGGTTCAACCCAAGAAATTACTGCGTACGGCGCATTGTGCAAAAAAAGTTCAAAATCCATTTATGTAATAAAAAAAATTTTCTTATCATTATTTCTTGCTCTACACTTGACGTTTTAGAAAACACGGAAAGATTTCTTGCCAGTTCCAGAATTCACCGCAGGCTCGTGAGCAACAACGTTGAACCTAACAGTCTTACTCAAAGGCCTGCATTGTCCAATAGTGACGACATCGCCATCCTTTACGCTGAACGCAGGACTGCAGTGAACAGCAATATTCTTGTGACGCTTCTCAAAACGACGGTACTTGGTAATGTAGTGCAAATAGTCACGTCGCACAATAATAGTGTTCTTCATCTTTGTGCTAATAACCAAGCCCTTAAGGATGCGGCCGCGAATACTGACGTTACCGGTGAAAGGGCACTTCTTGTCAACATAGGTTCCCTCAACAGCGGCAGCAGGAGTCTTAATTCCGAGACCGACGTTCTTTACCCAGCGCATGGGCTTGCCCTTGCTCTTGGCGCCTCCGATGACGCGCTTACGAGCAACAAAAACTGCATCCTGGCACTGATAGGCCTTCTCGTGTTGATCGCACTCGACGTACGTATTTGCAGCGCGGGGAGCCATACTTACTCTACTTTCTATGTTTAAAGATAGATGAAAATGAGTGAGTTTCAACGTTATCACTAAAATAGCTTAGACACCTAATCCATCAAAAACTCCTTGCTGTTTGACGAAAACTACAGCCAATGATCTGTTTTCATCTTAACACCTACTCCCTTCCCGAAATAAGATTCATCTTCTCTATATTACAACGTTTCGAAGGACCTCATGTTTGCTTACCTTAACTAAGCACTATAAACGTGATATCGAAAAGAGCGGTGTGTTCACTACCCATTACGTCTCTCTTTTAGTAAGGCCGGTAAGAAAAATGGATCTTCGTTGATGACATCACATGCGAACTATGGAACGAACTTTTGGAACAACGATGAGAATGGACACATGACATCATGTCATGAGTCATGATGTCATGATCATGAATGTAATCATCATCTAATATGTGTATCATGTATCACAAATCACAACTGAACTGTATTCACTTCATTTTTCAACAACACTGTTTTCTTCAAAGTACTTATTTTGTTTACATTTACTCTTGTAACAACTCAAAAGTTAAAACTCATCCTCTTCATTAGGCGCTGGTTCAAAAGAGGAGTAATAACAGTTGCGTCATCATTTTTCCTGTTATTGAACCATGACCTCCCATAACCAACCAAATGTGAGTTATCAATCATCCGACATCATGACCTGCCGTGATGTAGCAGACTTAGTAGCTTGAAGGAATGCTTTTAGACCTCTCATCAATCTGTCAACCGTGTTATCTGATTGCACCGCATTGGAAGTAGCTGGCAATATGAATTGTCGTCTGAAAACACTATCCTGCTGGGAGGAGCGTTTACTGGATGAACGTGATCTGGCTGTCTGGCTAAACTCCTCATGCCATTCCTAAACGATCACCCTTGTGTTGGGCAAGGCGACTCCAGAAGTTGTTCACAGATACTAGATGCGGCCTATGGCACAAAGTTAATGTCCTACAGAGGCAATCTTGATGACGTCTCTTTCTGGGATTTGCTTGTTGCCTATGGCAATTTATCTGCGGCTGTTGTAGTTTGCATAACGGACGACACCAGTGGTAGAGGCGCTCGTTCTGTAACTAATGCGATTGCGCAATTTTCTGCACAAAGCATTGTCAACAAAATGGCCACGGCTCGTGAGCAAGCACGTGCAAAATCTTTGGCAGCTATACGTCGCTTACCCGGTAATGATCACCCAGTTAGCGTGACACGTGAGGAGATACGTCCTTTCTCTAGCCTAAAAGGGTGGCGTCCTTTCTCCACTGGGTCTTATGCGCTGCACTGTCGATACACACAGCACTATGTACAACCTATTAAGGTGGGTGTGAACGGTACCCGTGGTGCAACTGCGGCCCGGTACTGGCGTAACAACCGGTGTGCAGAATACGCTAAATCACGTGAACAAGTGCCTTCAATGGTTAGGTTAGGTGCGCCTCAGGTCGTTGAAACTATAAGATTGCAGAACACCGTTGGAGGTCTCACATTAATCGAACCCTCCCAAGTTCTGATGTCCCCTAGCGTTTGCCATTTAAAGACGAGCAATACTATCCCCAGCATCCTGAATCCAATGACAAATAAGGCCGTCAAATGCATAGAACGCGGTGCACATCGCGGCCTGCGAGGTTTTAGGGGGGCTAGCAACTGCGTAGTGTGTGCAGCTTTGAGCGCACTCGCCCTCAAACACCGAGTACTTGCATGCTGGACGGAATTGGATGGAAATCGAGTTTCTTATTCTATAAGGGCGAACTTTCAGCGCAACCAGAATGCGACCGATGATTATGCTCACTACTTGTTACATCGTCAGGGCCAGTTTTGTTCAATGCAGCCAGGTGTTCCTAACGTGGATATATCTGGACCCGAACTAGCATCTGGGCCTTCAAAAAGGCACAAACGATATCCTATAGTATCCTCCTTGCCAGAAACAGTAGGAGGTTACGACCGCCAAATGTGATCAAAGTGTCAACACACGTTGACGTACTGTCAAGCCTTAGCTCCCAACGTACTGATAGTCTCCAGAGAGTGTATGGCGTCCCAGCTCCGCTAAGGCACGCGTAGCCTAGGTACATAAGGCCAACATACTATGTGGTGTTCGAGCTTCTATGAGACCCATGAGTGACTGGTCAATGCCACCCTTCCATGGAGTTTATTTCCAGCCTCTCGCGAAGTCTTGAGAAAAGCATGGATTTTAGAAATAAAGTGCTTAAATAGGCATCTTTACAAACATAAACATCCTGTTCTTGAGAAAACGTAAGAGCAAGATATCAGTTCTTGAAAGATGTCTGTCTGGACTCATTCAAAGAATTTCGCAGTTGCCCTCACTTCATTATGATTACAAAAGTTAAATTCACGGCTACATAAGTAGCATTGTTGTCTCAGAATCTGGAATATTCGTTTGTTGTGCAGGTGGTCCTAGATATTGCAAAAAGTACTATAATGGGGACTGAAGCATTTATTCAGTATCATCATAAGTAAGCACGTCCGCATAAAACTTTTCTCCCTGTACACCTTCCAATATTAGCGGATCCTCATCTTCATCAACATTGGCTTTCCAGAAGTCGGGAACTTTTTTCCATTTGTTGTATCGACCAGGATTTGCTATTTCCTTCTTGCATAAATTCTTACGACGATGCATTTCAACATCAGAAACACGAATTCTCCACTGCCCACGATACCGATTGTAATACTCAATATTCCCCTTCATCAAACAGGCTGGTGCCGCCTTTTCAATGATCATTGAATCCATCTCCTCCGCCATAGCTGTTCGAAAGCCATTTATCACTTCGTCGCGCATAATTTCATCCACTCGAAATTCAAAATCTGTTTCTACATCACCTGATCGATCTGACCTAGAACAGGAGCTTGAGTTCGTAGAATGTAAAGCAGCTATAAGACTCTGCCCTAATTTAGAAAGCATCGACACGTTACCCGTCATGTTTAGATCCGCAGGAGCCGGTGCATGTTTTGGCCGTATTTTTTCTTCGATGATTTGCGGTTGCTCCTCTCCTTCTCCACCAATGCCACTCCCGGAATCATCTCGCTGTCTCTTTGAAAAATCTGGTGTCAATGCAACATGAGATACACGCTTACTCATTGAATTACAAATCTTTTCTTTTTTGTCATCCACCGAAGGAAATTCTGTTGGTAGGTTACACAGACAACGGCCCGAGACTGAGACCTGAATCTCGATTTTTGATTTTCATTTTGATGTGTGATGTGTGTATGATGTCATATAGTTTGTTTGAATTCGTTCCTTGCGAACTTCTACCACCACCTTTTGCTCCAGCCTCCACAGACCACAGAACACACGGGCATTGAAAATTGAAATCGCAATCGCAATCGCAATCTTGGATCTTTGAATATCGCGATCAATTCAAATAAGATACGAGCGTATGTGCGCAAATTGGTTATTTCGTTTGTTTGGATCACAATTTAACTAAGCTTTGCTATAGATTCAACCCCACATCTAACCCATTCATCAGCTTTAAAATTTTTGGTTTGCAAAAATGAAGTCTCGTTTTGATGAGATATCCGTGATACTTACAATGGCAATCGTTTCTCATGTGTCGTGCGTCATCGGTCGGATGGATCGGCAAATTGCGTGGAAACCAAAAAACAAGATAAGGAGATACAGCTTTCTAAAATTCGGCAAAACGTATTCTTCTGATTTTGTCAAGGACTCAGTTTTGTACGACTCTATAGTTTCGCTAAGAGCTGGTGATTCAAGTGATTATGAGGGTGAAAGTACTGATGAGGACGATTCGTCATCGTCTTATGATTTAGAGACGTCGGACTATTCAGACTATGATGAAGAATCCATAGAAATTGAAATGGAAAATGCTGATGAAATTGGGATATCTTTAGAACCAGTCCAATACGATGAACCTTTAGTTCCAAATTCCATGAATTCCATGATGACTGTTGTTGGGGCAATGATGATTTTGCGTCGCTTTGATATGAATGAGCCGAAAGTAATCCGTGCTGCTCGAACTATCTTTTTGGTCTATACTATCTGTGTTATGGCCTTTGCTGCATTCGTTCGATTTATTGCTCGTCGGAAAAATGATGAGACTCCGGTGGTAGTCGAAAACCCTGTCACTGAACTCGTGAAAAACCAAATAAATAATGCAATGTCTGGATCTAGTTCTTCTGACACAGTCAAAGGGCTTGCTGGCAAGTTTTTGACTAAAGTAACGTGAGTAAACATGTCTATTGATGCACGTCCTTTTACATATCTCACCAATTTTGTAAGTAATGTGAAAGAATATGATGTTCAGCAAAGCTTTAGCCTTCAAAACAGTATGCTTTTTCCTTTAGTCATTTTGTGGATCATGCACTTTAAGATGGGACAAGTACAACCGTTGCTAATGCAAGTGGCAACAGGAGTAAGTAACTTAATGTACCATCCTTTGGTACAAGTTTACGTCATGGGAAGAAATTTGGAGAGGCCCTTCAAAAAGCCTCTTCCTACAAACTTGCAACAAAACATTGCGGAGGAAGGTACAACAAAGGAGGAAGAACAAGATGAAAAATCAACAGAAGATACTAATTTGGACGAAGATGCTTTAGATAGTTCAGACATTGACGAAAGTATCAGTAAAGAAGGAGAAATACTAGAGGAGCAGAGCGAGGAAGATGTCTCTGCCTCAGAAATAGAGTTGTTAGCTTATGATGAAGATGAATAATTGCGAACATTAAGCTAGATGCGCATTAAAATTTTATACATATTTACACCTGAATACTTTTCGAAAAAGTTGTTGCTCTTTGTAAGAAAATTCCTCCATGTCGTCTTTTGCGGACGGAAGTATCTTGTCACGATGCTACATTGTCATAAAAATTGTTCGCATTTCTCCCAGATCAGCTTGACTGTCATCGTCGGTAAGCAATGTGAATCTAAATGCACTCTAGATTAGAATACTTCTGGATAGGGAGAAGTTCAAACAGACTTATATTGCCGTTAATCTTCAGCAAATACATATGTGCTATGCTAAGAATGAGTGGAAGAACTTTAATCATACTAAGTTGTAGGCAGAAGCATAAGCACTAATTTGTTTTCAAGTTCCAAGTATCCCTTGTTATTAGAATCTATGATTCCAATGGTTTGTAACCTTCATGAATGGCAACGATACCTCCAGTAAAATTTGTATATTTTGTTTCCAAGAAGCCTTGTTTTTGCATACGGGCCTCAAGAGACTCCTGATCACTGAATTTTCGAATACTTTCTACTAGATATTGATATGAACTCCTGTCGTTTGCTACAGTCTCACCAATTTGTGGGATTATGTTGAAAGAATAAAAATCATAAATAGCCCGAAATGTGTCATTGGTCACTTTGCTAAATTCCAGAATCATCATCTTTCCACCTGGTCGCAGAACCCTTTTTGCTTCAAGAATTGCTTCATCTACATCTGTTACGTTACGAAGACCAAACGCAATTGTATAAAGATCAAACTGGTCGTCTGCAAATGGCAGCCTCTGAGCATTGCCTTCGACAAACGATAACGATTTTGTGTTTTGCAAAATATCGTTGCCAAAACGTTCGCGCGCTCGCTGTTCACCAACTTCTAACATTGCTGGATTAATGTCGCAAACGGTTACAGTGACAGGATCTTCACCAGATGATTTAGAACGTTCAACACAATTGGCAGCTTCCACAAAACGAAAAGCCACATCTCCGGTTCCTCCTGCCACATCAAGAATATCTAATCGTTTTGAAGATGGTGATTTGCGAACCGTCTTTGATATTGCCTCGACCCCAGACATGCGTAGAAGTTCATCTTTCCACCACCGATGCAGGCCTGCCGACATCAAATCATTCATAACGTCATAACTTTCAGCAACGCTCGAGAAAACCTTTTTGACTTCAGTTTCTTTATCTTCTACTCTAACATCCTTAAAACCAAAGTGAGTTTGTTCTCCCGAAATATACGCCCCAACCTTTGAAACATTTTTGTTCGAACGTAATTCTATGCCATTACCGTCTACGACGGAAGAAAATTGGCGAGAGTCCTGCCTTACAGATTTGCGCGGTTGATCAGCTAACCGACCAACAGCTCGTGCGATTCGAATTCCACGTGATCCATTCATCCGAGCACCTTTAAGAAGAATTTTGTTACAAGCTTGATTGTCCAGTCAACTGATGAGGTTGTATGTTGCTCAAATTATTTTTCACCAACGCAGGTAATATTTTGCGTTGCGTTGGCAATTTGGTTCATTTTTTTCGTATCATCGAGATGGATTTCAAACTTCGGTGGCAATAATCGATGCGAAGTTAAATGACGTTTGAAGAGCCTAAAAGGAAAGATGGTGAGGAGACGGACACCCAACACCCCACAAATCAGAAAATACAAGTAGTATTTCAACACATATTTACAAAACAACCAAAGAATATTTGGGAGCTGCATCGGTTGTACACAAAAGAACGACTCAATAAAGATGGCTTTATATCGTATCCTTGAGAGAAGGAGAGGTGCTGTCTGGGTTTGCATCCTTGTCATATACTTTGCAGCTTTCTTGTTTGTAGCAAGTGCAGATGAGATGAACGATGATACTGAATATCAAAAAAAGTTAGCAAAAATGGGGAAGAAAGCAGAGGCTGCTGCGAAGAAGAAAAGAAAAGTAGATGCTAAATTGGCAAACAGAGTTGTAAAAGCTGGAGAATGCGGGGATCACGTGAGTAACACTTTAAGCGCTTCAAGATATATACTCCCGCTTAAATCACAACTATTTTTCGTCATCTCTCTCAATAAACGTAGTACCAGGTTCTGGGGTTGACAAATTGGCAAATTCCATTACTAAACGTAACACCTGAAAAAGTGAAGAGGGCCTACAGAAACAGGGCGAAAGCCCTCCATCCTGATAAAAATTCTGCACCTAATGCCTCTGAGGCATTTCGTATGCTTGAAGATTCGTTAGCTATACTTTACGACGAAGAAGAGAAGGCAATATATGACCAACAAATCGCATTTAAAAAAGCACAAAAGCGGGAAACGATTTGCAATGCACTGCTGTCCGTCAAAAGAAAATCAATGCAAATTATTTCACCTGTGCTAGTAATATTCAATACGTTTATTCGACCATTCGCAACACCATTGATTGTAATTGGTGTGCTAATAATATAACAAAGTTTCATTAAATATCTTATTAAATCTGCTTATACGTCTACACCATCAACGGATTCAATATTGAGTAGGGCCGCATTTGCCGCAAGCACTGGCTTGGCTACTTCGCTCAAAAACTCGTCTACTTGTTCTGGTGCTCTTCCGACAAATAGTATGGGGTCAATCATTGCATCCAGCTTGTCATGGACTGCTGAGAAGAGTGGATCGTTGGCTATTCTTTCGAGAAGATCGTTCGGTTTTCCTTCCCCCTTCACAACGGCGCCGGCATCCATGGAATGAACGCGAATGGCCTCGTGAAGTTCTTGTCGATCGCCTCCAGCCTTGACACACTCCATAAGGATGACCTCGGTTGCCATGAACGGTAATTCTGCCATTGCGTGCTGGCGAATAACATTAGGCCAAACATGAAGACCGTCCGAAATATTGTGCAGCAAATTAAGGATTACGTCTACTGCTAAAAAGCCTTCAGGCAGCGTTATCCTCCGGATTGCAGAATCATCCAATGTTCTCTCAAACCACTGAGAAGCATGAGTATTAGCTGCAGCACTTGGAAGAGAAATTACGTATCGAGCGAGAGAGCAAACGCGTTCGCTTCTCATAGGATTGCGCTTATAAGCCATGGCAGAAGATCCAATTTGAGTCTTGGCAAAGGGCTCCTCAACTTCTTTCAAATTCGCCAACAAACGAATGTCTCCACACATTTTATACGCAGACTGTGCAATTCCAGACAAAACCGAAAGAACCTGATAATCGATCTTCCTTGTGTAAGTTTGACCAGACACAGCAATTGCCTTTTCAAACCCCATGAGTTCACATACACGTTTGTTCAAGGTCTTTACCTTCTCATGGTCGCCATTAAACAGTTCCAGGAAACTTGCCTGAGTTCCAGTCGTACCTTTAACTCCACGCATCGGCAAATTATCTATCTCATACTGCACACGTTCCAAGTCAATGAGTAAATCCTGCATCCAAAGAGTTGCACGTTTTCCGACAGTCGTAAGCTGGGCCGGCTGATAATGAGTGAAACCCAATGTAGGCAAATCGCGATGCTTCCAGGCAAAGTTCGCTAAAACATCTAGGGTTTGAACAAGCTTTCGCTTGATTAATTGCAGTGCTTCACGGATTTGAATAATATCTGTATTATCTCCTACGTAGCAACTTGTGGCACCTAAATGAATGATAGGCATTGCAGCAGGAGCGACTTCGCCAAACGCATGAACATGGCCCATAACATCATGACGGAATTCCTTTTCTTTCTGTGCTGCAAAGTCAAAGTCAATATTGTACAGCTGATTTCTCATTTCTTCTAGTTGTTCGTCCGAAATATCGATTCCAAGTTCTTTCTCAGCCGTAGCAAGGGCGAGCCATAGTTTACGCCAGGTACTAAATTTCATTGCTGGCGACCAAACACGGCTCATCTCCTTAGTTGCATAGCGCTTGACAAGTGGCGAATCATATTGTAGTTGATCCGAGAGTGTGGGAGCACTGGCTAAGGAAGAGACATCGATAAATAAATCGTTGGACATGATGGAGGATGGATTCTGTTGATGTTCTTCGATAAACGGGTAATCACTGTCGGTGAGGCTTTGATCAATATCCTGATGAGCGTATGATCCGTTATGACGAAATAGCGATGTAACTATCGATGCAATGAGAGCAAATCTGCAATAAAATATAAGAAATATCATAAATAGAAAGCTGCACGATAACTTTTTTCTTTCGCGCTCCATCCATTGGATGTCGAAATGTTTTTTTACGTGATTGCAGTTGATCACTGACGGATGTATTTGAGTGGACAGGGTCGATTGCACTTTTTATCAGAGTATGCTCGAAATCAGATTTATTTAGCTGTGCGAACTTTACCTAACCCATTGGCCATGGGGATGTGCGATGTGCCACGACCTCCCATCATTTCAGATTTCAGGCTTCGTGTGTCCTAATCCTAATCGTATACTGGTGACTGAGGAGGGGAGATATAATTTATGAGAAGATTTCTATCGTGTGTTCGAGCTAATACAAGTAAAGTCGTTCTACCTGAGATTCACCGAATCCCGAAGACAGATTCTTCTCACTAATAACGTTTTTATAAAGCAGCAGTACTCGTAGGTTGATGGTCGATAAACGCGGAAGAAAGAAAGAAAGAAAGGAAAGAATATTATCTAGTAATACCGGTTTACGGAAATGGATACAACGAGTAACGATGCGAGGAGTAACCTAAGTATATGCAGTAGCTTTAATGAGGAGCTCGACACGTCTTCAAACGAAGAAGTTCTTTCAATGCCCGACGTTGTTGTACGCGGTGTAGATCGGGGCAATGACGCCAAATTGCATCGAAATGTGTGGCTTGAAGCCATCGACCCGATTCATCGATATGGGAAGCATTTACGAATTTATTACAATCATTGGGAATCGCTGAATAAACCAGGGTCGTCGTTCTTTGGTTGGCTCGATGGGACGGACGGCGATTGCGAAGAAGGTTCGAACGCAATCCCAGAGTTAGAGTCGTTGCCACGCAGTGTTCTGGATAGTGATGTTGTACTCTACATCAATTCGGAAAAAGAGGCTGAGAAATATTCTGTTTCTATTCTTTCAATAGAGCAATGGCTTCACATCGATAAGCATGCGAGTATGGAGTGCGATACAACTGTTGAAAAGGACCAAAAGCACGCCCTTGACTTATCTTATGACGCTTGCTCTGCTGGTCGTATATTTGTCGACTCAGAGAATAGGCCAATTGTGACGGGACCAAATGGTTGGATATTCGTGTTGAGGGATGACACTTTATACGCTGCACCTAAAAGGAAACGAAGTGATAGAAATAATGGGATGAAGAGATTTCATCATTCGTCATTTTTTGCAGGAAAAGCCGTTTCGTCTGCTGGAATATTATTCATAAATGAGAAAGGGGTTCTAGTCAAGCTTTATCCACATTCAGGGCATTACAGGCCGGGCGACAACGAACTTTTGCGAATTCTGCAATACCTAAAGAAGCACAATATTAATTTAGAAGCAATAGAAGTCGACCTCCAACAAATGTACTATGTATCAAGAGAGCAGGCAGTTGGGGAGGCACCTCCACTCAAAGTAAGGAAAACTAGTAATCTTTATTTGCACAGTGGTACCTTCGCAGAAAATGCTCTGGTTCACAAATATCGAATGAACGAGAATGGAGTGCTTAGAGAATTGCGATTGGTTTTGGACAAAACGCTCAAAGCGGAGAAATGTTAAGTACATGTACTTGAATAAAATTTTGTGTTTGACTGCTAGTCATCCCCATTTTCAAAACAGCGTCATCTTGTCGATCTTCAACTGTTGCGTTACCGAGAACATTTTCATTTTATTTTGTGTTATTTTATAAGATAAGACAGGCAAGATGTTGATGGAAATTGGAAAGGGTAACTTAAGTAAAAGAACTTAAGGGCTAGTCTAATGTCTCGAAGTGTTTTTTGCTAACAACCCCTCACCTTCACACAGATCACAATTTATTTCACGTACTTGATAATTGTAAGACATTTTCTTTAGCCCGCTCCCGTTACAATCCATACATATTATTAGGTTGTCTAAGACTATTGATCGAGACTTGATCACTGACTGCTGCGCTCTCCTTGTGACTACATCATCTCGATTTGACGAAGAATTGATTTGAAGCTTTGAATACTTATAGTACAGGGTTTTACCATCCATCACAGGGTTCGTCATTTAATTTGATTGAATACGAAAAAGTGATACATCGAGTTGAATTGGAAATTTTTGAATATTTCTCTTTTAGCTGTTGCGCTTTCACAGAATCAGAATATTGTTTACAAAACGAGTGAACTAAAGTTTCCAAAAAGCTTTGCGCTTGACGAAAAGTAAATTGATAAGTTCAGCTTTCAAATTATGAAAATGAATCCGATCCCTATTTAGATGAGAGTACATCAATATCAATTAAGCTGTGTCAAAATTGTTTGTATGGCAGGCAGGAAATCATTAAACCATATCATCGGAACAAAGTTTTCTGTCCTTTCCAAAACCGCTATATCATGTTTGAATAGAAAAGGGGTGGCAATAAATGACGATTTTCACGATTAGGACCATATGATTGATTCCGTTGTCTTTGCCTGACAGTTCAAATTGTGTTGACATCAATCAATACAAAGCTCGGTGAAATATTAAGACTTGCTTGATTTCGTCGTTGTCAACTCGAAAAATACAACTGTTAAAGAGTGCGGCACAACTATCAGCACAGCACGCGATTCGGGACACTACCGAGTGCGCTTGGAGATCAACGATATCGGTGAAGGAACACCATTACCAAAAATAATAACAACAACATTGGAAATGCCAAAAAAGAAAGTGCTTTAGTGAAGCGAGCGAATGGGTTGCCTCATTGTATCTCTTCAATATCAACTCCCATACGATGCAAAATCTCAGAGGATAAATGAACGTAATCCTCCTTTGCACTCTCAATGCTTAGACAACCACATGATCTCCACGAGTCGTATTTCGCTCTTGCTTTAGCTTGGATCCAACTGGGTCGATCACCAAGCAGCTTAGAACCTACCGTTATTCTCTTGTGCAGACCATACAACTTCAATTGTTCAGCGTCAGACGCATGTTGGACAAGCAATTCTCCATTAGCCGAGACCGAAGCTGCGGCATTTTGAAACGCATCCTGAGTGCGTTTCATCGAATCAAAGTTATTGTTTCACACTATACTTAGGCAATATTGCTTAAGCATTTCTCAAACACGCCATTGATTGTCGTTCGTTTGTCCATCCGCTGTTCAATGTCTCGTTGTACGAGTTTGGAGTGCGTTAGATCTACTTTTATTTTGTTAACTACTATTCTTGTACCAGGTTTGTACGCAGCTTTGAATAATGATTGGTAATTGGTACATGTATTAATACAATGTATCCGCAGTCTAGTAATTACTTCGAAGTAATTTTTTTTAGAAAAATAGAGCTTACAGCCTACAGACATACAGTATGTAACGTCGTTGAACGAGTCATATATATCTTTTATTTTTTCCCTTCATGATGAGTGTTTTAAAAAGCTATAGTTTGCCTCTATCGCGAGATATAGAGTCTCGAAAAGACCATTATTTTGCGCCATCTGGGCCCCTTTTAAGCGAAATTTTGTAAAAATAACTTCACTTCTATGACCTTACTTTTCACCATTTCAAGTACCCCAAACTCCTTATCATAGTGTATTTGATGTTTCCGTAGATTAAAAATAATCGTAATTACCGAGGAAACGAAATACTCCAGAATAATCACTGAAAAAGTCTACGTAGAATCCTACGAGAACTTTAGTTCAATTACTGCATTATTTTTTGGGGTGTTAAACTATCTTCGCAAAGTCGTAGAATCAATCATATCTGTGATATTTTATCTTCATGCGGGATGTTTTAAAAATGTGATAGCTTGCCTCTATCGTGAGATATAGAGTCTTTAAAAGGTTTTTTTAGATGCGTTACGTAGAATTTTTCTTAATCTGTATGCTTTTATTTTGTTAACTAGAATTTGTATGTGCAAGATCAAATTTTTTTTTTTAAACTGTATGCTTTTATTTTATTAACTTCTACTCTTGTACCAGGTATAAATTACAGTGTGTGAAGCTTCGCCAGGAAATGGTTATTAATAAAAGAATTATTAATAAGTGGTATGTTTCACACCGATATTTCCAAACTGACTATGTTTTGTTGAGAAAAAATTCCTTTATGATTTTGTCTCATTTAACTTTCAACCGATTATTGGAATTGAATTGCTTTAGTATTGTTTGAAGACTCAGTAGAAAGGTGTCTTCCGTTAGATCATTTTCATTTGAAAGATTTCTATTTCGCGTTCAGCCAATTACCGGTATTACATAAAATCAAAAAATATCGTTTTGGTTCTACCAAGTCAACCTACACTCTTTTGCCGGTTTTTGCGAGAAGCAATGCAATATGGATTCGCACATTGCGCGCTAATTCAATATTACTCATTAGATGACGAATTAAATGATCCTAATTTACATATCACGAGATTCACGAGCATGTTCATGTTAACAATGTAAAGACAAAAATGAATATTTGAAGGTTCGAGTAGAGTTTCCATTACAACCGAATTAGCCGAATGACCAACACAAGCACCGAACCTCGTTGACATAAAAAATCATACGAATGTAGCGAGATGAAAATTAGCGTAATACATTCCTACTAAGATTCAATGATTTTTACTCTCTGTAAAATACGGGTATAGCGATTCACTTTTATAATGCTTTTTCGTTATCGTCACCTTTTTTTCAACGTGGTTCTACGGTCATTTGATTTTATATACGTTATTTTTATTTATTTAATGTCGCCGATTCTCCCAAACATGGTGAATGTCAATCCCGCAGAAACAACCGCACGTTGCTCTTTATCAACGAAGTTACGCTAGATGTATTAATAAATCTGCTCGGATCTTCAAATATGCTTGAAATGTAAATTCTCGAATGTCCTTCATCATATCGTGTTTGCACACATAATTAAAATTAAAAGCAGGGAGTTTACTTCGGTATTGTTATACATTGTGTATATCATACGAGCCGCACAAGGTACTTTTATGACATTTAGAGTAACAATAGATCGGAATAAGAATATTCTCTACCATATATTTGACCGAACACTGAGATTAGAACCGAAGTCAAAGTAGAAACCGAAACCGAAACCTTAGAATCATAATGACTGTTCCTGAAACATTTGCGAGATGACTAACTTGACTTTTTTGCTCAAAAATTTCCCAAGTACAATTTCAATTCCGGTATTCCTACAGAACAGGAAATTTCTTCAGTCAATCCAAACAAATTTCAACTACACAATGGATTTTGAGGATTCTTCATCAGAGAAGGAAATGAGGAGACGCACGAGGGGACGTGCAAGTGTATTTGTTATGACGTCTTCCAGGGACAAACAGATGAGACGTTCGTCAAATTCTTCTTTGTCTTCACAGTACTCAGTAGATGATATGATTCAACGCATTAAACAATTAGAGGATGAAAATGCCCAGTTAAAGAAGCAAGTATCTTCGCTTTATGTCGCTTCACGGAGGGAAATAAAGAGGAAGGATAAACAAATCTCCGAACTGCAGAATTCTGCCCTCAGTTTTGACTAATATTCTTCGGCATTTCTACTTTAAACACGTACCTATATAATGTTAAGAGCAAAATTCGAGGAAGAGATTATAAGGAATCAAGAATCGCTTGTATCATTGCGCGTTTGCACTTAAATGTAGACATCGAATTTTTGCAAAAATATAAATGAAACGATTTATTAATAATACTTTTTCAATCCAGTGAACAGCGGTATTCTAACTAGATACTTTGATGCTATTATTCCATTCAAAATAAAGATATAAGCGGTTCTCGGAAAATATCCTGATAACAGTGGGCGATTGACTGGACAGAGTGCCATTGGGGTGAGTGTTCTTTTTCATGTTAGAAACATTTTAACAGCCCTCTGCTGGAAAACAGTCGAATTCGTTTTAAAACATTCTTTCTAAATCCTGACCCAAACCGATTATGTTGTGACACGGGGTACACTAGCTCAGAGGAATAAAAAATGCAGCGATCTCAACTGGACGCGAAACACAACCTGGATACAATCAAAACTTTTTCATTCGTCCACTGTGTGTGCCCCGAGGCTTATCGAGTGGCTGGCTTATCATTATCAGATTCTTCCCTTGAGGTATCTAATTTTAACTGTTGTTAGCACCTAATTTAATTTGTGATGTTCTCGTAAATACAAGCGAACATCTGCCCCAAAGATAACGCGGTATAATTAGCGTCGGTTGTACTTTCGTTATCATCAAATACCACTGAAATGGTGTCTATAACGATTTTTGCTTTTAAATAAAAGAAGACGGAATTGCACGTTGGTGTGACAGATTTTGAGTACATTTTCAACTATGATTTTCAACTATGTCCTATGTCACATAAAGTATACATGCAGTAAAATATACATGCAGCTAATTTCTTTAATTGAAGGGCTTCAGACAATCGCCTAGAGATACGATTGCTATGCAAATAAACCCTCTTCAAGTTTGTCATGCATCCCCAAAAATCCTAGTTACTAAACAAATTCGAGTAATTATTACTTATCCTACGATCCTCTAACTTAACAAGCGTGGAGAACTCCAATGATATCCTTCCATTCAATCTTTGATTCGTTCGGTGCAAAGTTTGCAACGACGATAGCATTCCGAATTCTGTCGGAATCAAGACTATTATCATGTAAATCGAATCAATTCATATTTCGCAAATTATATCACTGGGCCTTTCAACTAATTGTTATTTGTAATCAAGTTTTCTAGTCGACTCAAATACCCTAACTTGGCTGGAAATTCCTGTAGAAGAGGTTTACTCATACCAATGTTATTTCCGTCTTCTATTGGGTTTAGAAAAAAGTGAATCATTACGATCTTAATAATAATTTAAACGTTCCTTCAAAATACTTTAGTGGAATCATTTTTTCTGTAATGTGATCATTTCTACAATCTCAAGTAACTCTCAAATCTCCCTCCAGTGGTGCACGATAAGTGAGGTCATCATCAGTACTATAACAGAAAATCGTCATAATATATCTCTGGATCAATAGATCATCAGAAATAGTAGAGGGGTCGTACTTTTCAACATCTGCAATAAACTCTGCCGCCAAGAACTGAGGTCCGTTAAGATCATCAAAACTTTTCATACTACTGATCCAGAATTCCAATCGATAACTTTCCATAGTACTGATCCAGAATTCCAATCGATAACTTCTTCTGGATTCGCATTCGTGAGTAATTCGACGACACCAACATTATTGCCATTATTGCAATTAGTAGCATGGTGAAGGGGGGACCAACATTATTGCAATTAGTAGCATGGTAAAGCGGCAGGTTATCACGCGAGTCTATTATGAGCACCTTTTGTACACGTTTTTCGGGTGACCCCTTCCAAAATCCAAAATCATACTTTTTTTCCTTTTTCACACCTTCTCCAAACGTATAATTCCACGAAGACATCAAACACATCTCAGACGTTACAACAACATTCTGATGTTGCAAATTAAAAAAAATTAGCATTGGCTGAAACAAGCAATTTTTTTTGTTGACTTACCTCCTTGTCTTCTACAGTGGAATCATTAATAAGGTGACACTTCGTCATAGTCTGAGAGCCCAACTTTACTGCAGCGTAAGCCACAGTATAACGTATAGAATAGCAAAGT
>Ga0209092_10001567_pt1 | contig 22110 bp, 20 predicted proteins | sample FraStrMetagenome_FD_187446 | JGI IMG/M metagenome (GOLD analysis project Ga0209092, IMG submission 187446) | Marine eukaryotic phytoplankton communities from Arctic Ocean - Fram Strait ARC3M Metagenome (SPAdes) (version 2) | ecosystem: Environmental > Aquatic > Marine > Oceanic | place: Fram... | reverse complement strand
TCTGGATCCTAGCTTACTTCAACTGTGTCAGAATCTGTTCTTCAGTATTCTGTTTGGTTGGCTCCGTCATCGGAATTGTGTGCATTGACAATGTCACACATGATTTGGTTTTGCATGCTTTATTTTTGTTTATTTTTATTTTTGTTTTATTTAATATATGTGACGACATATATTAAATATTATTTATTTGTTTGATTATTATATATATGACGACACATATCAAACATTAAATATATATATGTTTTATTACATTTATTACGTATTGTTTAATGACAATAGTTATAAACCTATTGTAATTATTGCTGTATATGACAGTAGTTTCTCAATTCTATTTCCGAACTTTCTTTCGATCTTTTTAATTAGATTACTCTGATGTAGATATAATGATCCATCAAACAATTTCACCATACAACCAACATACTCTGTCATCCTCCCTTGTTCCTTGGTACTGAAAAACTTTTGTAGCTGTTTCTTAAAATCATCTAATGCTGTCTTATCACCAACAACCATTGTATCATCAATATACAAACAAACAATAACTGTTCCTAACTCATTTTTCCTAAAGAGCAAGCATTGGTCAGATAAACATTTAATAAAACCCATTTTTTCTACCATTATATCTCTCAATTTCTTGAAAAACTGTCTAGCTGCCTGAACTAACTGTAGAGCTTCATCTTTACCAAATTCATTTTCCGTAAAAATATCCATTCCTTCTGGGATTGACATAAATATTTTCTCTTCTAAGTCTCCATATAGAAAAGCCGTTTCAACGTCTACAATTTCCATTATCCATCCATTATACAAATCAATGACAAGTACTAGCCTAAATGTAGATTCTCCTACAACTGGTGCAAACGCATATCCATGATCGATACCTGGAATTTGTGTATATCCTATTGCGCATAATCGTGCCCTATATACTCCATTGTTCTTTTTCTTAAAAACCCACTTACATCCAATTAACTCCACATCTTTCTTTCGTTCTCATCAGGGTGATTCCATCCTTCTTGAAATGTGCGTGGATTCTCTTACGTATTGTCAGTACCACCAACAAGAATAAACTCCACCATATCATCTAATGTAGGATTCCATGTATCATGTAACTTTCTCATTTCCCTAACTAGCTTTTCTGACCCTGAGTCCGACGTAGTATTTGTAGATAACCCTCTGCTTCTGGTTCTAGGTCCATCTTCAACTTCAGTCACACTTCTCCGTTAAGTCAAATAATATTAACACTAAATAAACAAAAAACATACCAAAATCTACGTAATCCTACGTGAAACAACCAAAAACCAATCACAACAAACGAAACAATTCCTCAAAAATTTCAACCAAAACACAAACCTGAAGTAAACTTGATTATTAGAACGAATTGGAAAACAGCTAAGAAAGTAAACCTTAAAGGTCCGAAATCGAACGGTATCCTCTAGATCCCATAAGGTGATAAACCACCAAAACGCAACAACTTCAAAGAGTCGAAAAAACAGTACAAAACTACGTAGAAAGATACGAACAAGATACGCAACATGGAAGACGCGATCATGGAAGAAGTGACTGAGGTCGATGTTAAGCGAGAAAAACTAAAGAAAGCAGGACACCTTACAAAGAAACGAAGCCATTCCGATATTGCTAATGAAGGAATATCGATTGTTGAAGTGACATGTATTTTGCAAGGTTTAGATGAGGAAATTACTCTCGAATCATTAGAAGTGGAGGAACTCCGAGTAGTTTTAGAAGTGTGGAAGAAGCATAATAAGGAGGACACCTCAGAAATCCAATCAATGACTGAAGAAGATATGTATGACGCCCTGACAGATGCTGCCCAACTAATTAAACCTAAAGAACTTTTCCCAATTGAAGAAGAGAATCCAGATAAAGACGTCGACGATGCGGTAGAAAAAATCATGGGCACAGTGAAAGGCATGCAAATAAGCAACATCACAACTGATGCTGACTTGAGAAAATATTCCCATGAACAACATGTATTCTTCGTATATTGGACGTATCTAATGATAGATGACGCAGCAGTTCCACAACTCGATGACCTTTTTGCCCTTCCACAAGAAGAGATCTTCAAAAGACTTCAGCAATGGAGAGACAAACAGAAATTAAAGGTATCTGATATCACGATTGACACCTCATCTGATGAAGAATCAAACTCTTCAAAAAATGACACAAGCACTAGAGAATCAACGGAAAAACCGAAACCATCCGATAATTCCTCAGATCCAAAAGTACAAAAAAAGCCTCAATCACCTAAACGACCTCAAACATTGAAACAAAAGTCTATAAAGACATCTAAATTGGGCAGGAGCAACAAAACACCCACCCCAAACAAAGGAAAAAGCCCACCAATAGTTTCACCATCAAAATCGACACAGATCCGATCTCATAAGTATACCCTGGATGAAAAATTAACGGATGACCAGATCAATTCAATGTCAATCACGGAACTGAAACAGATGTACCAAAAATATTCCATTTCGGCAGGTTCTCCAATAGCATTTGACATCATCAACAAATATAGTGAAGAATTTTTAAAGAAAACGATTAGAGCACAGCGATCGCGAATCATTGATCTCAAAAAAGACAATACAGCTACAACCAGAGTCGGAAATCTCAAAAGAACTGGAAAGTACAAAAATGCTCCAAAGAAACAATCGAACTTGCAACATGAAACAGTAAATTCTTGGAGGTACACTATGAACTTTCAGATCCCTGATGACAAAGCAGGAACTGATGCACTGAGAAACTTTCTTTCTGACATCTTTCATGAGATGTGCTCATATTGTGAGGGCCTTCTCCTTATGCCGTGGGCGAAGACTGATAATAGTGACACAATAGATGATAATGAAAACATCCCAACGACAATCACAAAAATTCAGAAATACTTTGATGGTGCACGATCATCAACAGGACAGTATAAGCAGTATTGTAAAGTCTGACTTGGTATCCCAGTCATGAAAGACAGAGCAACCTTCGAGGCAGATATCATGGGATGGTGTAAGGCACGATCTATTAGAATGATCGAATGTTCCGTACAACACCCACAGGTGAGGACATGTGGGTGGCTAGTGTATACTCCAAACTCAATTGACAGAAAGAAATGGTGTAGAGCAGTACAAGAAATGTACCAGAAGTACTCTAAACAGAAGGAGGAGATTCATGTAGGCTTAGTATGGAGATCATTAAACGACCAAAAGGATATCGACTTTAAGGAGCGCGTGTATGCGATGCATGTCGACACACCTCGTGACCAGTATCATAAAGTTCGTCAGTTTCTCCGCATCTTGTCTCACAACAAACGTTGGCCCCTAGGAGTACGCTTTAGATTAATGAATGAGTATTCGCAATACTTGTCAGAAACCATGCAAAATAGATACAGATACTTGTTTAATAAGCACATGATCTGCCAATCAGAACTTGGTCGCACCTTCACTGACTCAATCTTGAATCTAGACAAAAAGATCGATACAACCACTCTCACACTCCGCGATGTGGTAAATAACATACGGGATATTGTGGATGATCGAAGAATTTTTGCGACTGTTGATAAAAAATGGAACAGTGGAACAGAATATGTGGCAGTATTTCGACCTGATAAAAATGCTAAAGCCTATGCATTCATCAAGTCCTTGTCGACATACGTTAAACATTTATTCACGGAGGCAAAATTAGACCGAATCTTCACTATAGAAGCACTTGAGGCTGCAAAGATTGAACAGTATGATCAGAACACTCAAACCTTCATCACACAAGAACAAATCGACCTTGATAGAGAGATCCAGGCTGATCTGGATGACGACTCCTTTGAGTACTGCAACTTCGATGACAACAATCCCTTCGAAATTGACATATCGGAAAATAAGTCACTCGTAGGAGGAGAACGTTTATACAATATGAACGGTGATGACGATACTGCGAGCACATTCCCAGCAACATCTTCTATGATATCCTTCTCCAGTAATGCTTCTGTACACCTGTATGATGTGGACTCATGCGCGTCAACTGTAACTACTGAAAGTAGCAGGAAGGAAAGCCTCTGATCCCAGATCCAGCAACAACAACAGAAATTAAAGGCCACATCATTGTCCAACAAGAAGACGCATGAAGTGGCTGCTAAGAGCTAGTTGACGAAGAGCCCCAAGATAAAATTGATACAGATATCCTTGGAGAAGAATTTATTGAAACAGATAAAGTATCAAAATTAATGTTAAATAGTAGTAGTAATAAGAATAAGTAAAAGAAAAACAAAATTAAGAAAAAGTGAATAGAAATAAGCAAAAGATGAAAGAAAAGAAGCAAAAGAAAACAAAATATGCGAATTGTTATCAATCCAACAAGATAAGCAATTACTTGCTAAGCAAGGAAGGAGAAACACAGAACACAAATGATGAAGCATATTACGGGGATACACATGCTATCAAACCAAACGGTACAATTAGAATTTGGTATACGAACCCCTGTGGTATCGGGGTAGACCCGATGGCAATTAAATCAGACGACAGCTTCTTCTTCCTCAAGAACCGAAGCAAATGCGACGTTTTTGGACTAGCAGAGACCAACATTCATTGGAAAATGCTTTACAGTCATGCAACTCTATATTCCAGAGTAAAGCAGCGATGGCATCAGTTCAAAACATCAACTTCTCACAATGAGCACATGAAATTGGGAAAAACACAACGCGGAGGTACCTGCACGGTTGCAGTTGGACAGGCTGCACATAGAGTTTTCCAGATTGGTTCAGATCCCTCAGGGCTGGGAAGATGGAGCTGGATTGAGTTCAGAGGAAAGAATGATCACTTGACAAGAGTCTACACAGCATACCGCCCCGGTGGAAAACCAAGTCAAACCTTAGAATTAACAACAGTGTACCATCAACAAGCTCACTATCTTCGCAAGCATAAAATTGATAGGGAACCTAGGAATCATTTTGACATATGCATAAAGGAGGAAATAGAAGAACAATCTGAGAGATGCAATATTGTATTACTTATTGATGTAAATCAAAATGTTATGCATGGACATTTCACAAAAATGATGAAAGAAATGGGACTAGTCAATGTTTTCGAAATACTGCATAGCGATGATATGCCTTCAACCCACCATAGAGGATCAAATCCTATATCTGCGATTTATATCTCCCCTTTCCTTCAACCTACGCGAGCTGGTATTCTTCCAAAAGGTATAGGAGTTTTGGGCGACCATAGGAATATGTTCATGGATGTAACAACAGCTAGTTTTCTTGGTTCTCATATGTATATGGTGAAGACACCACAAATGAAGCGTCTGCATATGGGAGATTCGAGAATAGTGAAACGTTTTCTAAAGCAAACACGTATACATATAGATGCAAATAACATTCGATCATTGAGCGAAAAAATAGTGACCAAAGCGACCTACCCAATTTCTCTGCACATGCAACAGCAGGTAGAAAACCTCGATGAGCAAATGGGCAGGGCAATCAGACATGCAGAAAAGAAGTGCAGAAAACTTAGAACAGGAGAGATCCCCTTCTCAGGTATGTTTGCTGATCTGCGTGATGAGTATAGAATGTGGCTTCTTGTCCGTAAGAAGAAACTGGGACAAAAAGTTTCTAATACCACTATTCGAAGACTAGCAAAAAGAATGAAAATAGATAACCCAATGTCACAAACCTTACTAGCTGCAACGGCATTCATGAAAGATTCCCAGAAGAAGTATAAGCAGCTAACCAAGCAGCAGGCACGAGATGGCAGAATGAAATTCAATGAAGAACTTGCAGCAGCCAACGCATCTACAATGAAAGTTAGTAAGAGTAAAGTTCTGGCTAGAATAATTAGAGATGAACAAGAACGTGAGCAAGTAGTAATGACCCGTCGATTCTTTCCAAAGCGAGGAGCTCCTGGGAATAATAAAGTGGATCGGATACAGCACAAGGTGCGAGGCCAATGGAGGGAAGCATACACTCCGCGGGGAGTCCTTCTAGCCTGCCAAAATGACACAGCCACAAAGTACAATGAAACTGGCAACACTCCTCTGATGACTTCCCGAATGCATTCGCTATTTGGAAACTTTGCAGAAACTAGTTACGCTCAAGACCTCTTCCTTAAAAAGATTGAGATGCCAAGAAATATAAATCAAATAACCAAAATGATGCTTCAGCACACACAACAGGATCCAACAATTCCTGCTCTTCCTATAACCATGACCAAGGAAGAAGTGCAAGCTGCATGGCAGAAAGTAAAGGAGAAGAAAGCTTCTGCACCATCTGGAAGATACAACGCTACCTATAAAGTTATAAGTCAAGATAATGATCTCCTACCCACTTTAACCAACGCCATGAACATCCCATTCCTTACTGGATATCCTTATAAGCGATGGTACACGATGGTGGATATTATGGCCTTCAAAAAGCCAAATAACATTAAAGTAAATAATATAAGATCAATCATTATAAGTGAAGCAGACTGGAATACCTCTGGCAAAGTACATGTAACAAAAAGGATGATGAATCAAGCAGAGATATGTAAGCTCTTACCTAGAGAACATATGGGTGGCCGAAAAGGGCGAAAAGCAACTGATGGAGCCTTGAAAAAAAAACTCCTGATTGACAACATGAGAATGATGCGCAAGCCAATGGCAATAATTTCAACCGACGCTGCGAATTGCTATGATAGAATGACCCACAAATACATAGAATTGATATGTATGAAATGGGGCTTATCTGTATAAGTACTTAAATCATTATTGGAACCCCTCCAAAAAGCAAGGCATCACACACGCACCGCATATGGTGATTCCTCAACCTTTTTCACGGGGAAAATTTTCAGGGTGCAGGCCAAGGAAATACTAGCGCAGCACCCTTTTGGACAGCTATCAGTTCTCCTATGATAGAAAGTATGAAAAGTAGAGATATGCACGCGCAATTCATAAGTGTATTGAGTGGTGTACTTGTCACATTAGCACTACTTGCGTTTGTTGACGATACCGAGCTGTTTCTGACTGATGTACATGACGATCCGAACGCATTGATTACCAGAGCAAATGAAGCTATCAAGCTATGGAGAGAACTCTTATATGTGACAGGAGGCGTTATGAGGTCCAACAAGTGCGCATGGACATTGATCACTTTCAATAACACAGGATCAAATGCAAAAATTCAAAATATGGACACATATCCTGGTGACATTTTCTTACTAGATGAAAATGGAACAATGGAAAAAGTTTATCGGTATGATCAACATCATCCAAGGGAATATTTGGGTATAAGACAAACAGTGACTGGAAAAGATAATGCACAACTTCAAACCATGCAGGAGGCAATTGTCAAATGGAATAAAAATATCAACCTCAGCAGACTACCTCCAATCCTAAACCACAAGGCAGTCTTATAAAAAATACATCGTAGTTTAATGTACCCCCTTCCAACAATGACAACCTCAGAAAGTAAATTCCAAGAAATGTCGAATTCTCTTTATTGGAAATCCTTACCCAAATGTGGAATCGTTGGAACTTATCCCATTGAAATGCGCCATCTCTCACATAGATATCAAAGTCTCGGCCTTCCCAATCTATATTTGGAACAGGAAATATCAAAAGTACGAGAGCTTCTTGGATTTGCTTACACAGATTCAGTTCTATGGGAACAAATGCAAGCAGGGTTAGAAATAATGCAGAAACAAGTGGGAACACTAAATATTGTTCTCAACGCTGATTATAACCAGCTTGGCTGCTTGGTAGAAGACTCCTGGCTGAGCTCAGTATGGAAATTCTTATCAGATCAACAATATCATATCAAAGGTTGGAAACACCAAATTCCAATCATGCGTAGAAATGATAATGGTATAATGGACACCTTTTCAAAGTCTAATGATATAACCCACGCAGAGATGAAGGCGTTGAATGAGTGTAGAATCTATCTGCAAGCATGGACGATAAGTGATATAGCTGATGGGAGCGGCCACAGAATCACTGAGAACGCCTACTCAGGACGCCGAGATAAGTATACAGTATCGATGGAAGCATGGCCAGAGACAAGACGGCCTAGATATGAAAAGTGGGAAGTATGGAGAAGATATGTATGTGCCATAATGTGTGAGGGAGGCGAACGAACTTTAAAGCACTCACTAGGTCCATGGATAAACACATCGAGACATAGTTGGCAATGGTATTACTGTAGTGATGACTCAAACCTATATCAAATATTAGGATCACAAAATGTTGGTAAATACGTGAGAACAAACCGCTTCAGACAATCCAACCGTACACAAGGGTCCAGATGGTATAAATACCATAGCATTACACGAGCGCCTGAAGCACCCATGTGCAATTGGCATAAAGCCACGATATGCGAAACAAGCCGGGGATTGAAGTACGTACGCTCGGATGGATGGACAACCACTTCAATATCACCCCAACATATCATACCTTATGAGCATAATGTTAAAAATCTATTACTTCAAAATGGCATACCTGAATGGATGTGTCAATATGGCAATCTACACGAAACTTCCATAGAAGTAATAAATAGGTATTTTGAACAACCCTTTCGTTTTGTGACCGATGCCTCATATGATAAGGGTATTGGAGCAGCATGTATAATCTTGGAACTGATGGATCAGAGTCACCAATTCATATTTACAACAGCAGTACCAGATAATATGGATAACAAATATAGCCACAACGATCCTTACCGTAGCGAACTTATGGGTATATATGCAGGAATCAGAGTTCTTCGGGTTTTGGAACTAAAGATGGGAAAGTCTTCGAAAGTAATAGTCTCATGTGATAATGATCAAGCTTTATTTCTTGCAGCGGAATACAGGTATATCAATGCCAATATTAAGCATTTTGATTTGGCAAAAGCTACTCTTGGTATCAAAAAGACTTTATCGTCTGAATTATCGTTTGAAGAAGTTGTTGGACATGCAGATGAAAAGTTTATCAACAGAAAATTGAGCAGAACTGAACAATTGAACAAATCTTGTGACATACTTGCAAAGATTGTTAGAGACAAATATCAACGAATACAGATACAGCATTTTGAACATGAAGGACTTAGTTTATGGAAAACTACCTCAAAAGTTTACACAAACCTCGCAAGCCAAATTCGTGATTCTGCAACTGAACAGCGCGCTATCAAATACCTATGTGAAAAACACAGTTGGACCACCGATACCTTTCAGGATATTGACTGGGAAAGCCTGCATAAAGCCACAAAATTGATGACAACCCCTACAATCATCAGGATGACGAAAGTTGTGACAAAAACGCTACCTGTAGGCAGAGTAATGGAACGCAGAAAGCAATGGAAGGAAACATACTGCCCTCGCTGTGGACAACAGGATGAAACAGCTTCCCATATCATAGTATGCCCCCACGTGGAAAGCAGGAATCTCGCAGGGGAATCTCTTATGAAAATAAATACTTGGATGGAACAAATGAATACAGATGCAGATCTACGCTTCCAAATCATACACATTACATCCTTGTGGATATCATCTACGCAGATTGTCTTAGAAGAGTGGTACCTTGAACCAATCAAACGTCAAATAAAGTTAGGATGGGGACATTTCGTTGAGGGAAGAGTTCATATTTCCATCACCAACTTTATGAATCAACATTATTTATCCATCAAATCCCGAAAAACTGGTACCCTATGGACAGCAGTACTTATACAAAAACTTTGGGTAGAGCTGTTTGGCAATCAATGGACTCATCGAAATTCAATGGTTCACAGTCTTGATAGGAAAAAGAAAGAATCACGAGAACATGAAAATCTTAACTTTACTGTGAAACAAATCTATGGAGAAGAAACGGCAGTATCGTTAATGCAGCGAGATAAGCATTTAATGGTATCACCTTTGACGAAAATCATCAAGAAACCAACAGCACAAAAACGAGCTTGGTTGCATATGATGCAGTTAGCTCAAAATGAACGTGATGAAGCACATGCGAAGGAAACGACATCACAAGCGAATGCTATGCATTCTTTTCTCACCTCGTATCGAGAACGCAAACGAACACCAATCCCCAGTACTCCAAAACGCCGAGTGAACACCCGACGCCGGAAAAAACCGCGCCTCGTCCAAACCCTTCCTTTACTGTCTCCTGATACCTCAAGACCGAAGCGTACAATAAAAAAGAGGTCTCAGCAGCATAAACACTTGCGTGGAAAAACTTCTTCGTGTTCTCGGGATGCGAATAAATGGAGCACAAATGGTGATAAGGAAAGCCTACGTAGAGGCTCGTGGAGGCAACCATAATAATATATTTATAAATATATTTCACGCAACGTCACGGTTAGTATCTTCCTTGGCACCCTATAATTGATTCTCAATTACCCATTAGTCGTAGCACCGCTTCGCGGTGCTGCCGCGGGCCGCCTCACAAAAGTGAGAGGCCTTAAAAAATCCGCACCGGATAAATAATTTATATTTAATCAATGAGTTAGTTAGTTAGTTAGTTAGTTCAACTTCAGTCACATCAACATTTCGTTGGGTTTCAGGTAACGTAACATTCTCGATTTCGGGTGCAAAAGTCACTTTCTTAGCTGCATCGTCATCTTCACTTTCAATTTCTTCAATTTCAGGTTCTGCGTCATCATTTGATAGATTCTTCAATTCTCCGTAATACTTTCCTAGAAACCGTACATCCCTGGTTAGAGTCACTTTTGACGTCACCGGATTAAACATCTGATACACGTCACCAGCATGGTTATCCGTGTAACCTACAAAAATAGCTCGAAATCCTCTATCTGACAGTTTGGATTTGATCTTCTGCTTGTTCAAAACAATACCCAATTCACCAAAACTTCGAAGGTGAGACGTGAACTTCTGTTGAGATTTAAAAAACTTCTCATAACTACTCTTTTCTCCTTTCTTTCGATATCAACAGACCATCAAGATCCGTTACAGTATTCATGCATTCAGCCCAAAGTTTGTATTTTAATTCTTCGGCGAGTCCCGCTTCCTTCATCATCGCCCGCATTATACCCGTTAGGGTTGAGAAAGCACGTTCCACGACACCATTCTGTTGTGGAGTTGCGGCCCCCGTAAATTCCATCTGAATATTAAACCTCGATTTTTCTAGCCAATTCGCAAATACTTTATTTTCTCCTGCGTCATCACATCTGAACTTAGTAATCGTAATTCCATTTGTTTCTAGAAAATCCAAATGCTTTTCTCCTATCTGACGTATTTCTGATTTCTTCTTAATAAAATAGCTTTTCTTATAGCCTGTAGCTTCATCCACAAACAATACCCAGAATTTCGCTCCTCCGTTGCTTAATTGAACTAGTATCAAAATATACACGGCCTATTCCTTATTTTCAGAAACTTTCTTCAAATTCTTCTTTCTCATCTTCGATACGATACATGGCTCACATGGCTCTTTTGATAGTATCTTCATTCTGAATGTTTCTGCCGTAGGTGCAGCAAAATTATTACCCGGATGACCTAGCACATGATGTGCACATTTAGAGGGATTACTGGCTTTTCTTCTTTCCAATAGTTACCGAGTTCGTAGTATCCGTTGAGTTAATTTTGATGCCTAACAAATTTCCCTGCCCACTTCTAACCTGATGATTAAATAGAAATTTAATTTCATTTTTCTCCACTGAAATCACATGATCTTCGCCTGATAATATACATCCTTTTGCCATTAATTTTGTAGCACTGATGAGGTTACAATAGATCTCTGGGACCAATAAAACATCTGAAATAGATATTTTTTCTTCACATCATTTTGTAGAACAATTCCAATTTTAGTTCCAATATGCGTAGCATTCACGTATTTTCCGTTTCCAATCTTAACCTTTTGGGTAAATTTCCATTTATTATTTTATGACGCGCTGCCAGGGCCCTTGTGAAAGAGTCACTGCGCTACGTCCACATGCTCAGAGAACATGTAAGTACTTAAATACGAAAATTTTTTTTAACATCAAAAAGTTGAAAAGAATTTACGGAGCATCTCCGTAAGCAAAAACATTTTTTGTGCAAGATCATAAAATTACCCAGGGATGGAACACACCCCTTCCGCTCGTGCAGACTTCAGAAATCTCGTTATCGTTTGAAACCCTCCCTTCGATCGAATCACTTTTCGTCTGTTTCGAATCTTTTTTTGCCTCTCTCGGGTTAGTAAGCGTATCCACCTTACAAGAGTTTTCGAGTGCGCTATCCTGAGCCCTCTGGTTATGTTAAGATGCAACAATTTTTCTTCGTTCGAAATTTCTGTTCGAGATATGCGAAGAAACTGCCGAATGGAAAAAATTAATTCCTGATGAGTCAAATTGCCCGGACCATTTTTCGAAGAAGAGTGTACCTGCTTGCATCGAAGGACCCACATGGAATGCGAGTACGTCCATATAGCTCGGATCACATTTTTAAGCCAGGGAAGATTTTTCGCATCAGGTTTCTCGGATAGCGTCAAAACATTTTGTGCCAGCATCCAATTTCTGGTTAGAAAGCCCCTAGCAAACGCCTCCTGTCCCAGGGCGCTTTGTTGCTTTTCCAATCTTAACCTTCTTGTCGATCTTCTTCAAATTTGTCATTCCTTCTTTCAAATACGTCACATGGGAAGAGGCCCCTGAATCTATAATCCAGATATCACTGCAAGAGATCCAAACGAACTTTCGTTGCTTTCTGAGAAATTGACTCTTTCTGGGTTTGCACATCCAGTCGTTAAGGCTATTTCACTTTCAGTATCAAGTCTACATACGACAGGGTTCTGTTCTAAGAAATCCACAATACAACTTGAATTCCTTTTCTTTTTTCCTTGAACTTCCTTACATAAAAGAGCAATTTCTTCATCTTGAACCACATTTGCGTTTTCTGTGCTCCTACCATTTGCGTCATCTGCTTTCTTTTTCCTGCAATCAGCTTTCTTGTGGTTCCATATGCCGCAATAGTGACACTTTCCTGGAAAGCGTCTTCCTTGATTTTCTCCTGATCGCTGATTTCCGGTTTCTTTACAGTTTGCGGCCTTGTGACCCATCTTTCCGCATTTCTAACACGCACCCTTAAATTTTTTCGAATAATTTGTCAAGTTTCCGGCCACTAAAGCTGTCTCATCTCCCTCGTTTTCGGAGTCGTTTTCGAAGCCTTTCTCACCACTTTCTTTGGAGCGTAATTTCATTTTTGTATACTTCAAAACTAGGTCTGCTCGCACTTCCTCAATCGTCAGAGGATCGCTCAAATCATCTAATCTTTTTCAAGATTTTCCACGACATTGTCGTACTTTGGTGGTAAGTTATTCAACACATGAATAATCAATCCGGTATTATCAATAACTTGACCACAACTACTCAATCTGTTCCTTAAAATTTCCAATTTTGATACCCAATTATCCGGATTCTTTTTCCAAGAATCTAACTTGTTGTTTGCAAATTGTGCCGCTAAATCTACCTTTTTTACACTTGTTGTTGCATGTATTTATTATGTAGCTTCTTCCAAGCTAATCTCGCACCACCATCAGATAGACTCGTTGTCGTTGCGCCCACAACAATTTCGAAACCAATCTCGCCACTGCATGAAAGGACGAGATCAGAATAAGCCTTGGTGTTTGCATCCCTGAGCTTCTTCAGTTTTTTTCCTTCATCAGTTGTCTCATCAAAGACATCATCTGCTGCTGGTGCCTCGCTTGAGCCACTTAGTAGTTCCCTATACCCTCTGGCATGATGCCCTGCTGCCAGAAACTTCATAGACCACATTCGGAACTTGCTCCTGGCATCGTCAAAGTCCAGGACGCGAATAGACCTGAATGAGTCTGTCATCTTCTTCTTCTTTCTTGTCAAAAAAGAGAAGGTTGCTTCTTCTAGCTTGGACTACCTTCCTTCGCTATAGCGTGTTAGATAGTTCCAGCTACTCGTATTAAATCTAAAAATGTACCAATAGTGTTTCGAATTTAATTGTGTGCTTTATTTTGTTAAATCTAAAAACTAAAAACTCTCGTTTGGTTCACGAGTAAAACAATAGAAAATGTGAGCGGTACTGAAAACAGGACCGCTTGTTTAAAAATCACAATGTCCTTGTGATCCAATTCCTGTATTGAGTCATTTACATTAAATAAACAAAACAAGATACTTACGTAAATATAATGCCAGACAATATGTCTTCATCTGTATCTTACGTATACAGAAATGACCACAAATAATAGTTAGCTCACTCTAACAAGTATTTCTGAAGAAATTGGCTCATTGTCAAAAGTTTCGCATCTGCTTCTCTCAGGGAACAACATTTATGGTAGTATTCCAACCCAGTTGGGACTTATGAAAGGTCTTAAACAATTAAGGATTGGATCTAATTTTCTGTCAGGAAATCTTCCTACTAGTGGGATTAGCAATTGCGCTGCAAGGAATGAAATTTTGCTAGGGAGAAATAACCTAAGTGGTACGATCCCCACAAACTTCACCCAAATGCGATATCTCCAAATCTTGAGACTCAGAAAAAACGATCTTACTGGAATAATACCCTCTGACTTACCAAAAATCGCCCCTAATTTGATGGTTTTTGATCTATATGATAACAAGCTGAGTGGTACAATTCCATATGAGCTAGCAGAGCTATCTTATTTAGAATTTTTAGAGGTGGATGAGAATGGTTTGGAAGGTGCTATTCCATCAGAGTTAGGGCTTCTAATTTTGTTGTAAGAGATGTATTTGGGAAAAAAACAATCTCATAGGTACAATTCCGATTAAACTAGGTAATCTTTCAGCTTTAACGTTGATATCATTAAATGATAATCAAGTTACAGGAACAATTCCAGATTCTATGGGCTTCCTTACAAAAATGTTTGATATGAACTTATCTACTACTTTAATCACAGGGCCGATACCGTCATCTATGGATTAGATCGATCAATTGATGATATTAGAGCTTCATAAGAATAATCTATCAGGGGCGATATCAGAAGAAATCTGTGAGCTTTCATTCATAAGGTTGACCGCAGATTGTTCCAATATATCCTGTGCTTGCTGCACAAAATGTTATTAAAAAATAGGAATAGTCAAATAGGTATTATATCTGATCTAGCTTTTTTTTAATCACAAAAAGACGCTTCGAGGATTTGCTTGCGCTCTCAATACTGAAATACTGATAACTATGAAGGTATCTGACAAATATATATTTGAACCTAATAAAGTCACTTTATTAAACGAGGGCTTGAGTTAAGTATTCGCGTAATGGTCTTCTTGTTATTTTTAAATTGAAATGTACTCCTGGTTTGTAACTAAGGTTATTGATAAGTGTGGAAAATTGTAAATCAAAAGTGACATATTTTTCATATACAAGTAAAATACCCGATTTGTATCATGGGAACATCTATCAAATATTTTTGTATGAAAACAAACATACATCCCAAAATATTCACATTCATGTGTGGTATCAAATTTATCAAAAAGATTTCTTTTCGGTTGGATTAATAACTTTCCACAAGGATACACACAAATAATATATTTATGCGTGAATCCATTTGTCCTAGTGCTTTTTGAAGACGTCATCAAACTCTTCCTTATCGAGGTAAGAAATGAAGCCAAGCCCAGTAGCATTATCTCTTCCTTTTGTTCCGATATCACGTACGAAATTGGCATTCAACAATTTGCGAAGGCTCTCGTCACCTTTTACTTCGTTGCAATAACTCTTTCCTAGTTTTTTTGTTAGCAACGCAGCAATGAATCCTGTCACGTGAGGACAAGCCATGGAAGTACCTTTTATATTTCGATAAGGTAAAAGTATGTCACTAGTTAGTATAGCTTTACAAAAACGACGACAAAATGTATGCATTTAAAGCTTACCATTCTTTGCAATATCTCCTCCTCCAACTTTGAATGAAATGACATTAACTCCGATTCCAGCGTAATCTACTTCCACATTTGAGTTAGAGAATGAAGCAACGGGAAGATCATCTTCTTTCGCAACAGCAGCAACACTAAGAGCCTCAGGAAGCATGGCAGGCCACCTAGTTGTCATAATAATCAAATCAACAATTTAATGGTGAGTCAAAGAAATGAAACGTTTCATAAGTCTTGCATTGCGGAGGAACTTACATCTTTTCGGTTGTTAATTCTCGTCCATCACCACTATTTCCGGCTGAAACACAACAGATGACTCCCATTTTACGAGCATACTGAAATGCCTCCGACAAACCTCGAATTGGCATTGGTGCTCCAATACTCATATTGATGACTTTGCATCCATCCTCAACGGCTTGATAAATAGCTTGATATAGAGCCTTTTCTGGTGACATTCGGCCCGTGCTTGGTCCTATGACACAATAGTCATGAATTTCTGCTTCAGGAGCCATCATGCTATTTTAAATGAACATTTTGATTGAGTAAGGAATGAAATTTACATAGAAACATAAAAAAATATTCATACTCACTGAATGGTTCCAGCAACATGAGTTCCATGTTTTTTGTCACCACGCAAATACCACTTTCTTTCTTTGACACAACCTCCAAAACCTGGGTGGGATGCGTCGACTCCGCTGTCAATAACACCTACTTTGACTCCTTTCCCGGTGAAACCTTCAGCATTCATTTTCTGTCCACCTGTTAACTCTACACCCAAAGGGGTTTCATCAGGGGATGATCTCTGCTTCAGAGAGACGCTCCACTGGGGGGTGATGATGCCTTGGGGTTCAATAAGTTCTGGGTCGTTCATGTTTATCTTTATTTTTTTTGTAACCTAAACACAAGAATGAAGAAAGTTGGTGTTGATGTAAGGATAGCAATGAAGTGCAGCACTTCCATAGATAGTGAAACGGCAATACAAGACAAACTTACTGGTTCCAAATCTGTCATTGACTGATTTTGGATATATTAAATTGAAATTATATCTTATGATATCTTCTTCGGTATATTGGTTCGCTTCAAGGCGCAGGTGAAATCAAACCAACCTGTAAGTATATTGAAGCTGACACGCGCCAATCTGTATGAGCTCGTATAAAACACCGTTGTGTATCTTATGTCAGGTATACACAAGATGTCAGGTAAATATTTAGTATATAGGTATATGAATAATTAAGAAGGCCTGAGACGGCTTTCGCAGTCTTTCTGAATTAATCGTTAACACGAATCTAATAATACAAGTTATCATAAACATCTGACGAAATTTAAATAAAGGCCGTGCATTTGGAATAAAATTGAACCAGACACATATGGGTTTCCCTACACACTCTATGATTACGTTTATTTAGCAACTGACGGAAGATTGGTAGTTATAATTATTGGCATGATGAATGAGTGCATAAGCGCGAGTGACGATTAGATTTGGAATTATAAATAAAAACCTTATCCTTGATGTCATATGTCAGTGGTTACGCGATACTTGCTTTCGTTGTTAATAAATAATGGGCATAAACAACTCTGTACCTATTTTGACATCTTTCTTAACATCAGTTTTTCTTTATTCATATGAGTTCTCATCATTTATATCATTGCTGTTTGTTGATTTGATCATAAACTATTCCTTCGATATATCCATAAAATATATCTCTATAACAAACCTTATAATGAAGTCGTTAACTCGATTATATTATCGTTTATCTTTATAGAATGAGACTATTACTCTCATTCTATTTCACATTTACAATTATTATCACACGTATGCTTTCCGTATATATTTCTATTCTTTACTGCATCAGCGTATGTTCGTACTATTTGTTTGGATGAGATCTGATCGTCAAAACTTACTTTCTTCGTATTTCCCAATTTCATTATTTCCACAACACGCTCCTTGCGATCGATCGAATCCCGAAGTATACTTTTCTGTTCTTGATCATCCTTCTCTTGCTCATCTAATTTCTTTTTCTCATTTTGTTTAAACTTCCTTTCCAGAGTCTCGTATGGTTTTATTCCTTGGACAATATCCCTCATGTCCCGAAATAAAGTTCCTTGCAGAGGTTTTGTAAAAAAATCCGCAAGCATAAGTTCAGTTGGGCAGTACTCGACATCGATGTCCATTTCCTTTGATCTGTCCACTATCCAGAAGAATCTAATATTAATGTGGCGCGATTGTTTTCCACAAGACTTCTTCCCATTCTTTAGAATCTTCATCGTGCTTTGATTGTCCTGCATCAGTCTAGTTTTATCAATGAAATATCCCTGATGCTGTAAGAAATATAGCATCCATATTGGATATGGTAGGTAATCTGATACGCCTACCAGTTCTGTTTCAGTGGAGCTTCGGGTATTAATTCGTTGCTTACTTGATCTCCCATGAATGACTCCTTTTCCAACACTTACACATCCACCTGTGTGACCACGCATATTGTCGTGACTCGCATGTGACGCATCAACAAATATATCCATTAACCCAAAATTCCTCAACGAGATAACCCTCGGTAAGTCCAAAGTTCCTCTAACATATTGCAGTACTCTTTTTAATTTCGCCCAATCCTGTTGATTTGGTGTTCTTACCCTTGTGCATAAAAACGCAATTGCCACTTGCAGATCTAATCTTCCTCTTTTACATATATGAAGTAATTTCTGTACGATGTGATGAAATACCTCTCTCTGTTTTTCGCACAGCTTTTTGGAGTTCTCATCCACCGTCATTAATGATTTGTTGGCTGGTGTTGTCGCATTTGAATTCAATACTTCTCCAAATGCTGATATGCATTCAACTAGATAGTCTTTCATAAGAATACTAACCTCACCGTTATCTATTTGAAAATCCATTCCTAGATATGTGTGCCTTTTTCCCCTTGTAACTGACATTGAACCGAACTTTTCATCCAATATTTTTAGTATTTTGTCAACTTCGTATTTACTTTTGTGCGATATTTTTAAATCATCAACATACCAACATATGGTAAGTTGACTCCCATTTATATCCTTGTTTGCAACACATGTATCATACGGATTAATTTTGAATCCTAATCCCACAAGTGTATCAGCAAATAAGTTGTACCATAAAATTGCCGCAGTAAGTGTTCCATACATTGCCTTAAGCAATTGCATATATAAAACACTTATACCTCTTTCAATTGTAACAAATGGCCTATATTTCTTTTCGTCTACCCTGAGAATTGCCTCAACTGCAGGTCCGCGCATTTTTATAATTACAACATCTGGTTGTTCTGCTTTTAAGAAAGCACCTGCAATATCCGTTACTGCCACGTCACGATTCTCATATGCATCAATAGATAGAGACATAATAAAAGCCTCTAGAGTCAAAGCTGATGATGACGTTTCGGCCTTCGTATATGACTCCCGTTGTCCTCTACCGTCTACAACGGTACGTCCCTTAATCTTACCACATCTCTTTTCCTTAATTAAATCTATGACACTTAATGCAGATTTTCTTTCCTCTGCTGTTAAATCGTGAACATGTCGTGGAGTAAAAACGCTTAAATCATCTAATTGTGCGTATTCCTTTGCCATTGCAATAATTGCTCTTTCTCCGAAGAGTTTTATTCCACGGGATGCACTCATCTGTGTCATTGATATTCCGATGAGGTCAGTACACAACAAATTTCTATCAACTTGCTTTCCTTTTATCAATCTTCTCACACTTCTTCTGAAACTCTTTGAATAATTCATCAAAGTAACTTTCTTCTCTATGACATGTTCTTTATTTTTGGATAAAGTTAGGTAAGTGAAGTGATCCTTATTAAATCGTTGTTCTTTCACTTGCTTTATTTTTCGACGCAGATTGTATCTATTCCTTTCCTTTGATATATCTTCATCTTCGGTAATTGCATCATTTGCAAGGCTTAAAAGTTTTGATTGCTCTGCGCTCCTAATTTCAATTTCGTTATTCTCGTTATTTTCATTATTTGTCTCTAATTCTATTCTTTCTGTTTCTTCATGAATATTCTCTACGCTCTTAGTTTCAACTTCTTCTTGGGCATTCTCTACGCTCCTAATTTCGTTACTGCTTTCTGGTTCTTCATTATTTCTGGAAAGTTCTTCTTCCTGTTCTTCTTTTTGTTCGTCGATGTTGGGGTTGAATATTTCGCTTTCATTTTCATATTCACTAAGTTCTTCATCTGTTATCACATTGTCGTCGTTCATATCGTTGTTGACGGCGTCTACTAACTCAACTTCGTTTACTATATCTAATTCATTTTCTGCATCATTTTTATCTTGTGCATTTTCAAGAGGTTCCGCTCCTTCAGGCGCAATATCGACATCGGAAGAGGAGGGAAAAATCTCCAAGACATCGGACGGACCGTCAGTCCGAGCGAGGTCGTGGACACGAGCGATCACATCGGTCGTGAGGATACATTTGGTCCAAGTGTATCTGGTTACCCGAGAACCGGTGCGTAGGGACATAAAGTGATAGCCACCCCGTCCATTGGACGGGCAAAGAGCTATGGCACCAGTGCTACGCGCGTCAATTCCATTGGTAATTGACAGGTTGTCATGCACCTGGACATATTCTCCAAACTCAAGGAGAAAGTCATTGTATGACGGCTTTGGAACACCAGTAACGATCGTAAGAGGGCTGTGGTCATCGCTGACCCCATTAGGGGCAGGGAAACTGTTCATTAAGCGCACAGTGAAATAGGCCAAAGATCGAAGCATGAGGGGGCTATATGATTTGTATGGAAGCCCATGCACAATGGTGCGCATGCGGTCTTTCACCGAACGTATAGAACGTTCGACTGAAGGTACGTGTTCATTTCTTGCCGTTGCATCAAGCCGAACAGGCAAAATTGAATTGCGAATGGAAACAAATTCCATATCGCCACGCATGCTCTCAACTGTAAATCCCCTTGCTTCATACATATTTATTACATTTTGAGCACAGGTTAAAATGGACTTATAGGAGCGATTTTTCATCGCTTCGACAGTTCGAAACTGTAGTTTTAACGAAATGGAATGGAAGAAAGGCAGCCCTAAGAGGAAAAATATATCGATGCAAATCACGATTTTTGAATGCCATTCCAAAATGTGGGCCGGAAGCGGGACTCGATATTCGATAGGCACATGATTTGGCGTTTTTCTAGTGGCTCTTCCTTTGGCAGCTGCTGGATCGTTCCCCGAAATAAAATAAAAACGTTTTGCATCCTCTAAACTAAAAGGACAATCTCTAATTTTGCTTTTATTTATCATTTCAAAAAATGATGTCATAGTGGGTCTTCCAAGTTTAATATATAAACTTTTTGCTAAATTTGCTTGTTTCAATTCTCTTTTCGTAAATTGCGATTCTAAATCTACGGTCGTATTAAGGAACAAATAATCATAATCCAATTTTAGATTATCATTATCCTTTACGGTTAGATTTGCGGTGGCTTCATGCACATATAGGCCAAGGGAATGTTCGACGAATTCCATAGGGCCCCCGTTCTTCCTGTAAACACTAATCGTGGGACGCGGATCGCCGGGACCAGTTTTCATACTGATGTTGAACTTCCTGCGCACATTGGCAAATGACAGAATATTAGCCAGCGAATCAGGATTATACCAAACTGTACCATATCCCGGTACTTCTCCCACATGGTCGGTGTACATTTGACCACCATTGGAATGCAAAACAAGGCCTTTTCCTTCCTGTTTACGTAGGTTTTTCAAAAGTTTTGAATTTTTAAAAATATCACAATTGGATTGAGTATCCAATAGAATCCAGTTATCCTGAAGTCCTTCATATCGTTTTCCAGATTGAAATAGGGAGTAGGATACATTCAAGAATCCAAATCCAAGAGCTCCCATGACGTCATTTGAATCATCGTTACGTTCCGCATCCACGTAATTGTCATACAAGTTGTTGTCACGATCCGTGGGTACTCCGTCTTGGAGTAGAGCAATAGGGCACTTGTTGGAGTAATGTCCATATTCTTTGCATCTCCAACACTGAATATCTGTATGAACCGTCCCGTCCGTTCCTGGTACAGCCGTTTTTCCGTTGGCAGTACTTGTTGAATTCTTCTTGGTCTGTAGGAATCCTATTCCATTTCCTTGTTTCAAGGATGGCCTGCTCGCACCAAGATTTTTCCGTACACCATAGTTAGCCATAAGATGGTATGCTTCGGACATACTGGAGGGAAAATAATCGTGGCCTTTCAAATAATCGTTCTCGAGGTCCGTGATCATATCTCCATATGTATCTAGGCGGCCACCAAGTAGAAAAGTTGTTGCTAAAAATTTCTCGCGCGCCTTTTTCTCATAAATCTCAACAGTTTCAA